>Ga0307989_1001924_pt1 | contig 10376 bp, 10 predicted proteins | sample EllFjometagen185_FD_203164 | JGI IMG/M metagenome (GOLD analysis project Ga0307989, IMG submission 203164) | Marine microbial communities from Ellis Fjord, Antarctic Ocean - #185 | ecosystem: Environmental > Aquatic > Marine > Unclassified | place: Southern Ocean | collected 2014-10-08 | reverse complement strand
GTTCAGTTAATTTTCCAAGCTCTCCAGGTGCATTTCTAAGAAAAAGAGATATTTCTATTCTGATCATGCTGCCCCCTTAAATATTTATAAAATAATGAGATTTGAATAATGAACAAACCATTTGCTCTGGTTTGTTCATTTTCCATCTTAATTATTATTTGCGAAATCCACACCTGCATCAAATGCTTTCATATTCAAAGGAATAATTTTAGCCTTGGCGGCAAATTCTCCTTTAATGCATTCTTTTAACAGGTCCAGATCAACCAGTTTGCTTTTTGCGACAAAAGAGGCCAGGGCTACAATATTGGCAGCCCTGACACTGCCGGCTTTTATGGCAATCTCATTGATGGGCACAACAAGTTGTGTAATATCCTTTCGATCGCTTCCAGCGGGAATCAGGGATTTATTAATGAATACAATGCCCCCTGGTTTGACGTCATCTACAAATTTTTCCAGGGAGGGGCGGTTCATTGCCACAAGGTGAGTGGGATTTTTGATAATGGGCGATCCTATGAGCTTGTCGCTGATGACAACGGTGCAATAGGCTGTCCCACCACGCATTTCAGGCCCATAGGAGGGTACCCAGGCAACAAATGATCCTTGTTTCATTGCCGCATAGGCCAGAAGTTTGGCGCTCAATAAGATTCCCTGACCTCCAAATCCTGCAAATTTTATTTCTGTTTGCATTGGTTTCTCCAAAAATAACTAGTGTGTTAAAATTTTATATTCTATTCAGGGATTTTATAATCACCCAGTTCATAATAGGGCAGCAGTGTTTCTTCAGCCCATTTCAACGAATCCAGGGGGGTAAGCCCCCAATTGGTCGGGCAGGTGGAAATCACTTCCACAAGACTGAAGCACTTGCCTTCCACCTGGTATTCAAAAGCTTTTTTAATGGCTTTTTTGGTTTTATTGATCTGCTGGGGTTTTAAAACAGCCTGTCTGGTAATATAACTGGGCGTCACAAGCTGGCTTAACAGGTTTGCTATTCTAAGGGGCATCCCGGTCTGATCTGTATCTCTTCCCATGGGGGCTGTGGATGCACGCTGGCCCGGCATGGTGGTGGGGGCCATCTGTCCGCCCGTCATGCCGTAGATGGCATTATTGATAAAGATAGTAGTAAATTTTTCCCCCCGGTTGGCGGCATGGATGATTTCTGCCAAGCCGATACTGGCAAGGTCTCCGTCTCCCTGGTAGGTAAATACCATCAGATCCGGCCGGACTCTTTTAATTCCCGTGGCCATGGCAGGTGCCCTGCCGTGGGCAGCTTCCTGGAAATCAAAGTTAAAATAATTATATGCCAGGACTGCACAACCCACAGGGGCGATACCAACGGTTTTTCCCCTGATACCCAACTCATCAATAACTTCTGCTACAAGCCTGTGTACAATGCCGTGGGTGCAGCCAGGGCAGTAGTGCGTCATAGTGTCGCTAAGGGCTTGTGGCTTTGAAAATGCTTTTCCCATTATATGCTCCTATATCATTTCTTTGATAATTTCGATGATCTTTTCCGGTGAAGGGATGTCTCCGCCGCATTCGCCATAAAATTCAACGGGCCTTTGTCCCTTGACACACCGTTCAACATCTTCCACCATTTGACCCATATTCATTTCAATACTAATGACTGATTTACAGCTTTTTTTGGTTGCAGCATCAAAAACTGCCTGTTCCGGAAAGGGGAAAACGGTTTTTGGTCTTAACATGGCAATTTCAATGCCTTCTTCCTTTAAAAGGTCGATGGCGGTCCTGCAGACCCGGCTCATAGTGCCGAAACTTGTAATGAGAATTTTGTAATCCACATCTGTGTTGTAGGCTTCAAACTGGATTTCTTCTCGTTTCATCTGGTCATATTTGGCTTTCAGGACGAGATTGTTTTTATTTAGCTCTGTGGGATCTAAAAACAATGATTTGACCAGGTTTCTTTTCTTACTTTTCCTTGTGTCCATGCCGCTTGTGGCCCAGTCGTCTTTGTTTGAGGGCTCAGTTTTCAAATCATCGGGAAACTCTACAGGCTCCATCATCTGGCCGATGAGACCGTCTCCCAGGATCATGACAGGTCCCCGGTATTTTTCAGCAAGGGTAAATGCCTGCATGGTCATTTCAACTGCTTCTTGAACACCGTCCGGTGCAAGAACCAGCAAATGGTAATCCCCATGTCCCCCGCCTTTGGTGGCCTGGAAATAATCTCCCTGGGAGGGCAGAATCCCCCCTAATCCGGGGCCGCCCCTAACTATATTTACAAAAACAGCCGGACAATTGGCTGCCGCAATATAGGAAATCGCCTCGCTCATAAGACTGATACCAGGGGAGGAAGATGTGGTCATGACCCTTTCCCCTGCTCCTGCCGCACCAAAGATCATATAGCCCACGGCAACTTCGCTTTCTCCCTGGAGAAAAACACCACCCTCTTCGGGCAGTCTTTTTACAAGGTATTCGGCAACTTCAGACTGGGGGGTGATAGGATATGCAAAATAATTTAAACAGCCCGCTCTGATGGCTGCTTCAGCTATTGCTTCATTTCCTTTCATTAATACTTTTGCCATTATTTTTATCCTTTATTTTATGTCTGCTGTCTTGGTTTCAACAATAGTGATGGCTACATCAGGACACATGATACAGCACATTGTGCAGTAGATACAATCTTCAGGTCTAGCCTGAAAGACTGGGAAATGTCCTTTTGCATTTACTTTGTCGGTGATCTCAAGGACATTTTTGGGGCAAATGTTTACACAGAGCCCGCACCCCTTGCACCGTTCAGAATCAACAATATGTTCGTACGCCATTTAAAATACTCCTTATATAATCAAATGTTTTTCCAGGGTGGTACCAATAGCCTGTCAATGGTTAATACCGGGCAATGAAACCGGTCCATGTCAAGTAGTGGTATCATCTGGGATGAAGCTGTTATAAATTCAATTTTCAAATCTGTGGCCTTTGCCACATCCATGACAAGATCATATCCATTGTAAATATGTTCGGGTGTGGTTTCGTCAATGAGGTTGGCATTGGAAACAAGTCCTGTGATTTTTATTTTTGAAGATGCCTCAATCTCCTTTTTGATTTTAAGACAGCCTTCAACGGTTTGTGTATATGGCCTGAACAGGTTTATCACTTGGAGCATATGAACCGTTTTTTGTTTCAAATAATCTTCAAGGGCTGCAAGAACTGTCACACCAACGTCGTCTCCGCCGGCATCCAGGATAGTCAGTTCAGAAGGCTGCTGGATCATGCCTGCCACGGCCGGCGCTAGAATGGGCAGGTCGGCATGCATGTATTTTTTGTCCGGCAACACCACCTTTACCCCCAGTTTTTCCAGGGGAATAAGTGCTTCCCTTGATCTGAAATAGGGATTAACAAGGTCAAGATCGGCTATTTTAACATCCATTCCTTTTTGTCTGGATTTTGCCGCAAGGTTCACTGCAATTTCGGATTTGCCGCTCCCATAGTTGCCGCAAATAATTACAATGCCTTTAATATCAATGTCCAAATGTTTTTCCTTCAATCATAAAGTCTTAAATAAACAACCTAAACGTCGAATTAAATCAAATTAGGAATCGTTTTGCAAATGATTTTTTTGTAATGATGCGGCAATGGCACTGATTTCATTTTTTTCCAACCGCCTGCCCAGGGTAATACTTTGGTGTTTTATGGCTGCTGTGATTTCTTCCAGTCTTTTTTGATCATAAGAAAGATTTTCCCGGTCCAGATATTTTTTAACCAGGCCTTTACCGCATAAAATACTTAAAAAAAATTGTTCTTCTGATGCTATCCCATACTCTCCCCCTGCATGGGTTCCGGCCACGTGGGTTTTAACAGCGTCCCCAAATACAGGGGTATTAACGGTCAGCATGTGCTCATGGGTTTGCTCATATACAATGGCATCAACATATTTATAATAGTCGTAAAATGTTTTGATGTCATCTGTGTTGAGATGGATATCAAAACCCTGTTCCTGAAGCGTTTTTGCCGTGGTATAAAGGTCTGCGATCCCGTTTCTTTCACCAATGCCCAAAGCAGAAAGTTCAAGAACTCTCCCCCCTGCTAAAATTCCCATCACACTATTGGCAGAGGCCATTCCCATATCATTGTGGCAGTGAATTGATATTTTTGTATCAGCGGTTTTAGAAAAAAGGTTATGTATTTTGTCAAAAACCTGATTGGGGGCCATCATGCCCGAAGTGTCCGGTAATGAAATCATATCAATTTTCTGATCATTTAAAAAGGAAACACATTGATCTAAAATGCGGTTCTCAGATCTGCCAATATCAAGCATGGCAATGGATATCCCGGCTTTGGGGCGTTGTTTTTTGACAAAATCAATTGTTTTTAAAAGATCATTTAACATTTGATCTATTTTTTTTTGTCCCACATCATTTTTTATATGCAGATGAAAATGCAGTTCACTCACATGGGTTTTCATTAGAAGATCAGCATCATGAAGAGTGGCTCTTCCCATTGCGGCAATTTTGATTTTAAATTTATTTTTTTGGGCATGAAGGGCAAGTGCCTTGACAATATCAGCCTCGCTTTTATGGGCGGAAGGGTAGCCGGCCTTGCAGATGTCCACACAAAGCTTTTCCTGGAAGTCAAGAATCCTTAACCGCTGTTCCAAAGAAAAAACAAGTCCTCTGTACTGCATTCCTTCCCTTAAGGTGTCATCAATTATCAGGAGTTTTTTATTTTTCATGGCTTTGCCTTGTTGGGATAAATAGCCCGGATTAAAATAGGGACTGATTAAGATAGGGGCGGATTAAAATATCCATGAATCAAGTTGGGAAAACGGGCCGCCAATTTTTCTATTATGGCTTCCATACCTAAAGGTTTGCCACTATCTTCTATTTTTAACATAAGATCACAATATTTTTTAAGATCAAAGTTTAAGTTACGCCACTGGATCATATTAATCTGGTATGTATCGATAAATTTTATGAGTGCATCAAATTCTTTTTGGGAATCAGTAAATCCAGGGCAGTTAAGATAATTTAGGGAGACAAATTTCCCCTGTCGTTTTGCCGCCCCAATACTTTTAAGAACATCGGAAAATTGATAGGATCTGGGTCGAAAATAGGCATTATAACAATTTTCTCTGACGGAATTTAAACTGACTCGCATGGAATCAAGCCCGGCACGACAAAGTTGATCAACGTACTCAGGAAGGCTTGCATTTGTGTTCAGGTTGATAGTACCCTTGTCTGTCTTCTCACGTATAAGCCTTATGGCAGGCTTAAGTGATTTAAAAGCAGTTAAGGGTTCTCCCTCGCACCCCTGGCCAAAACTGACAACCGCCTTTTTAACGTTGGAGATATGCTCCAGTGATACCTGGGCAATCTCTTCAGGGGTTGGAGTAAAACTGATCCTCTCCTGGCAGGCACATAGATTGTTTTGAGTTTGAAGAGAGATGCAACCCATACAATTGGCGTTGCAGACAATTGAAGTGGGAAGAGGGGCTTCATACCGTTTAAGGAAAAAGTTTTTTCCGGCCGGACAGCCATATTGCAAGGCACAGGTTTCAAGATGCCGGATCAGGCGGTTATCAGGATATTTTTTTTGCATCTGTTTGACACCCTTGACAATGCTTTTTTGGGGCATTTGTCTTAGGTCCTGGCGTGGCTCTTTATCCACAAGAAGGGTTGCCGATCTGAAATTATTTTTTCCAAATCCAACGGCCCCATAGGAAAACAATGGCAGAAGATCTTTAATGCCCTCATCATCATAGGCACAAAAATGGCGGTTTACATGTCCTGGTGAATTAAACACTGCAACGGGGAATATTTTTTGTTCCGGATTAAATGGATTTTGTTCAAGGATTTCAAAGGTGTCTTTAGCAATATTATAGACAATGGGTTTTCTTTTGGGCAGCAGCATCAATTCGCTGCCATGGGGCATGGGTATGGTTTCTTTTTTTTTCAATACAAAAGGTGAATTACCAGACATGCCAACGGCACCATAACCTTCTAAATCAAAAATATTGCCGTTTTTTTCAGCAACAACAGCCGTTAGAATATTTTTATTGATGTATCCGATGGTTTGCTCCGGCCATATGCATTTTTTCTTAATATTTTTATTTGATTGAGTTTCACCAAGTTCCCACTACCTTTTGTAAAGCTTATTGTACACATCTAGTAATGTAAGAGTCAAGGGAGAGACAGTGCAATAACATGGGAAAACAACAGTTTTGAAATATTTTTTTAAAGCACTTCTAAAGCATGAAATATAATACTTTTGGAAATAATTGAGATCACTGACTGTACGGCAAACTTTTTTTGAGGTATATAAATAAAAATGGAAGACAAACAATCAACTCTTCAAGATATACAGAGTGAAGAAAAATCAGCCATCTCCAGATACAATAAAAATATCCTTGAACAGAATCGACTCTACTCACTTCTAAAGTTCCTTCCAGATCCGGTATTAGCATTCTCTCTTGATAACAAGGTCGAATATATCAATCCAGAATTTGAAAAAGTTTTTGGATGGAGTTTAAAAGAGGTAAAAGGGAAAAACATTAAATTCATACCTGATAATGCGATTGATCAAACAAAAGAGAGGATGAAACAATTACAAGAAAATCGTTCATCTTATAATTTTGAAACCCAAAGATACACTAAGGACGGACGGATTCTTGATATTTTGATAAATGGTTCAATTTTATATAATGAGACGAATCAACCGACCGGACTGGTATTGGTATTTAGAGATTTGACTGTTGAAAAACGCATGACCAAAAGCAACCAGATCATGTTCAAAATCTCCAAAGCCCTGAATCATTATCAGAAACTTGGAGATCTTATTACTTTTATTAATAAGGAAATACAAGAACTTATATCGGTAGAAGGTTCTTTTATCATGTTGGCAGATAGAGAAAAAGAGCAACTCTATTTTTTATCTGCCCAATATCGCAACTCTGAATCTGAAAAACAATTTAAAAAAATAAGATTCCCAGATAATCAAGGCGTTTCCGGATGTGTTTATAAAAGTGGAAAACCTTTGATTATTCCCGATGTCTCCAAGTGCTCTTTTTTCCTGAAACGTATCACCGATGAAACTGATCTTAAAACAAAGAGTATGCTGTCTGTCCCCTTAAGACTAAAGGATAAGACAATTGGGGTGGTTACTGTTGCTAATAAACTCCATGGAGAATTTGATAACATAGATACTGAGCTTTTGAGCATGGTGGCCAATACGATTGCGCTACCTATTGAGAACGCCAAGATACACGAGGAATTGCAAGAATCCTATAAAGAATTGAAAACTTTGAACCATGCAAAAGAAATGGTGGTCAATCATCTTGCCCACGAACTCAAGACACCGATATCTGTCCTGGGTGGTTCCCTAAAGCTTTTGTCAAAGAAGTATAAGGCTGAAGGATTAGATAGCCAATTGATTCATAATATTTTTAAAAGAGGGTTCAGAAATCTGGATCGCATCCTTGAAATACAGTATGAGGCTGAAGACCTTTTAAGGATAAAAGATTTTAAGGCATATGTGATTCTTAACAAACTTGTCACCACTTGCAAAGATGAATTTGCCATTTTAATGGAAAATGAAACTGAGAACACCGATATCTTAGATCGAGTGAATGAAACGATTAAATCCGTTTTCGGCCCCCAAAAAATTCATTCACAAACACTCTTTTTGGATGAATATATACCAAGATTACTTGAAAAGCTCAGGCCGGAATATATACACAGAAAATGTCTTTTGAACATCCAGATGGATAAGGCCGTAGCTGTTTATATGCCACCAGAAATTATTGAAAAAATAACAACAGGAATAATTCGTAACGCATTTGAATACACTCCGGATAATAGCAAAATTGAAATCATAATAAAGAAATCAGAAAATTATTCCGAATTGATCATAACTGATTATGGAATTGGTTTTACGAAAGAAAAATTACATTTAATATTTGAAAATTATTTCGCTCCTCCAGAATCCATATATTATTCCACCAAAAATGCCTATGATTTCAATGCTGGAGGTAGTGGGTTTGATCTTCTGAGGATAAAAATTTTTTCTGAATCCTATAATTTTAAAATATGGATTAACTCAAACCGATGCAGTTTAATACCTAATGATAATGATCTTTGTCCAGGTGATATTGAACTATGTCCAATATGTAAGAGCCAAAACGATTGTTTCAATTCTGGAGGCACTTCCATCCATATTCAATTTCAGTCGTGATTAATTTATTTTTTATGGAATTAAACAGACGCTATAAGCTTTATATGCAAATCCTGAGAATATTCGAAAAATAATGGGACAGCATAAACAGATATTAAACAATCTAAGAGTTTTGATTGTTGTGTGTATGGGGTTCAAGGTTTTAATAATTATGGAGGTTTTAGATGGTTAAGAAATTTATGATCTGGTAGATAAAAAGTGGACACTTTCTTAAGAGTGGTTTATTAATCAGTCAAGAGGTGTTCAGTTGTATATGTAGACATAATAATCCTTTTTTTGTCCCAAACTTCAGTACTTCAATAAATATAGAATCTTCCATGCAGCACCTTGATCCGGTTTATGAATACAGGTTGTCAACTGCTCTATAATTTTATACATTCTTTTTCAGATAATTGGGAAAACACCAAATGACAAGTTAAAAATGAAACTCATAAAAATTCCAAAGATACTCCACCAAACCTGGAAGGACCATGACCTTCCCGAAAAATTCAGAATCTGGCAAAATTCATGGATTCGGCATCACCCGGATTGGGAACACCGTTTTTACACGGATGATGACTGTACCGCCTTTATCAGACAGACTTTTCCCGGGTGGCTTGATATCTACAAACACTACAGGGAACCGGTCCAGCGGGCAGATCTGTTCCGGTACCTTATCATATACCATTGCGGCGGTTTGTATGCCGACATGGATATGGAATGTTTTAAACCCATTGACAGTCTGATGGAAGAAAGGTTCTGCCTTTTTTCCATAGAAGCCTACCTGACATCCGGATTCCAAAAGGAACTTGATTACCCAAAGCCCTTTCAGGTGGCAAATTGTATCTTTGCCGCTGGCCCGTACCATCCCTTTTTAGATCATATCCTTAAACGGGTAAAAGCCTTGAGTTCATTGCCCATCCTGAATGACAATGATGTGGAGGAGACCACAGGGCCCCTGATGCTCACACGCCTGTTTTTTAATATCCCCGGGGATATGGAATCCCTGGTTACCTTGCTTCCCCAGATAAATTTCATGTCACCCAATGTTTATCCAAATATCTTCCCCATCAATCTGAATATGTATGCCAGGCACCATTGTGCAGGAACCTGGAAAAAAGATAAGAAAAAAATGGGATTAAAAAGACGTCTCATTGAACGAAACCGTTTACCAGGTCTCTTGTGAACCTTAAAATGGCTAAAATTCCTAAAATAATACATCAAACCTGGAAGACCGAAAATATTCCCCAAAAATTTTCAGGATGTGTCAACACCTGGAAAAAAAAACACCCGGAGTGGCAATATAAATTATGGACGGATAGGGATAACAGGGCCTTTATAAAATCACATTACCCTTCTTTTTTAAATCTTTATGATGGATACACCTCCAAAATAAAAAAAGCGGATGCCGTCAGGTACTTTATTCTCCACAAATATGGTGGCCTTTATGTGGATTGTGATTTTGAATGTCTGAAACCATTTGATTCCCTCATCACGGGAAGCAAAGAATGCATATTGGGATATGAACCTGAGCGTCACTCAACCCACTTAAACAATGGGAATAGTCTAGTGTGTAACGCCATTATGGCCTCTGTCCCGGGGCACAGACTTTGGGAACATCTCTTTTTGGTTCTTCAGGAAAGCAAGTCTTATGGAGATGTTGTGGATGCAACCGGTCCAAGAATGCTCCAAAGGGGAATAGAAAGCTACCCTCATGAGGATGTTACCATATTTCAAAGCAATGTGTTTTATCCGCTGGTGGATATAAAAAACCCTGTCCTGGCACTCTCGGAAAATGAAATGAAATATTATTTAGACATGCGGAAGGAAAAAAAATTTCCGTCAGAATCTCTTGCAGTTCATCACTGGGCAGGCACCTGGTACAGTGGCGGGATCCCGGGGGCTGCCAAACGGTTTATGGAGGGGTTGATAAATTCAGTTCAAGCCTTTTTCCGGCGCTTTATTATCTAATTTAGAGCAGATACTGACCAAAACACCAACGAAAGTCCAGCTATGTGTTCCGCTTCCGTCAGCTTTGGGGTTAATTGGTGTCGGTAATAATATTATCCTTGTCTTTGACATAGACCTTTCAGGCCCGGAGATTGAACTTGAGCAAACTTTAGAACCGGCAGAATACCAAATTTCTCCATCTTCAATTAAAGTCCAGTCAGCATGGGAGATAAAAGGCATGGAGAACAAGAAAATTAATACAA
>Ga0307989_1001923_pt1 | contig 10381 bp, 11 predicted proteins | sample EllFjometagen185_FD_203164 | JGI IMG/M metagenome (GOLD analysis project Ga0307989, IMG submission 203164) | Marine microbial communities from Ellis Fjord, Antarctic Ocean - #185 | ecosystem: Environmental > Aquatic > Marine > Unclassified | place: Southern Ocean | collected 2014-10-08 | reverse complement strand
AAAACAGCATAATAACACAGCCCACCGTATCGTCCACCTTCTCGGCGCATAAAACATACGGCACAATTGTCAGTTACCTTATCTTTGCCAAGTTAGCTTCGATACAAACTTATTCCATCAATTTCGAGATGCAATTTAATAAATTAGGAAAATCTTACAACGATTTAGTATAATTTGGAAAAGATAGTAAAATGAAATTGTATTTTCTTTTTAAGTTATTCTGTCATAACTAAATTGAAAATTAAGTCAAAACAACCGAATTGAATAAATGGATGGTTTTTTGATGAGTCTTTATTTTTAGTTTACTTTTGAATTTAGAAAAATGTTATGACGGACAGAGAATTACAAATACAATACAATGAAATTTGCCAAAATCTGGCAGATCGTAAACTAAAACCCGCTTTTAACAGCCTGGAAAAATACATTTTAGAAAATGGTTTGGTGGTTTATTTGGAAGAGTGGAGAACGCTGGAACAAACCTATCAATATATGTTGAAATACACAGTGGAAGGAATTCAAGACCCAGAACGTCAAAAAATTTACCGGAAACTTGTTGTATCAGTTTTTGAATTAAATGATAAAATTTTTGAAGCTGTTCGCTTGAAAAAATCATCTTCTCTGGAATATGAAAAAAAGAGAACTTTTCAGGATACGATGATCAAGGATTTTACATTGTTGGAAACTGAGCTGGAAAATTATTATCTGCAAAAAGAGTTGATTTCGTTAGTTAACGAATCGGACATAAAAAGCTCTTCGGCGAAAATAGATGCTGAAAGTCATCAGCAAAAAATAGTTTCTATTTTTAATCACATTTGGTTTAAGGATATTTTGAGTACGAAAGAAATTAACTTTATTCATAGTTTTTTCAGAAATGAGTTGATCCAAAATTCCTATAAATCATTAATAATTTCAGCACTTAATTTAAGTTTGCAACGCTATTTCGACAAGGAAAAATTTTCATTGCTTTTCGATGTATTTGGGCTGGAAATTGAGGAATTAAAACAACGTGCATTGGTTGGCTTGGTCATTGGTTTTTATAAGTACGATTCCAGATTACCTTTTTATTTATCAATTATTGGGCGTTTAAAATTAGTTAACGAAGATTCAGGATTTAAACAAAACCTTGAACGTATTATTGTTCAGTTTATTAGAAGTAAGGAAACGGAAAAGATTCAGAAAAAAATTAAAGATGAGATAATTCCTGAAATGATAAAGATTAGTCCTAATTTGAAAGATAAAATGAACCTCGACAGTTTAATGGAGGAAGGACTTTCGGAAGATAAAAATCCGGATTGGGAAGAAATTTTTATTGATTCGCCGGGATTGATGAATAAAATGGAAGAGTTTTCTGAATTGCAAATGGAAGGTGCCGATGTTTTTATGGGATCATTTTCAATGCTAAAAATGTTTCCATTCTTTAATGAATTTTCCAATTGGTTTATGCCTTTTTTTCCCGATAATCCAGATATTACTCAATTGTTTATTGATGGCGACCAAACAAACACTCGATTTGTGGAGGCCATTAATAGTGCTCCAATTTTATGCAATTCAGATAAATATTCGTTTTGTTTGAGTATTCAAAATTTGCCAAAGGAGAACCGTGAGTTTATGGCGGAAGGAATGAATGCAGAAATGAGTCAGTTTAATGAGTTACAAGATGATGAGGAACTAAGCGATCCAGGAAAGAAATCGGGTTTTGTGTCCAATCAAATTATTCAGGATTTGTATCGTTTTCATAAAATTCATCCCAGAAAAAACGATTTTGAAGATATTTTTAACTGGCGTTTCGATTTTCATAATAAAATTGTGTTGGGCGAAATCTTAAAAGAGGATGATAAAATGTTACGGAATATAGCTGAATATTATTTTTCTAAAAATCATTTTGAAGAAGCTGCAGAAATTTTTAATTATTTACTTGGCAGCGATAAAAATGGTGAACTTTATCAAAAATTGGGATTTTGCTATCAAAAATCGGGCAATTTTAAAAGTGCATTGGATGCTTATAAAAAAGCAGAATTATTTGGTTTAAATAAACTATGGAATTTTAAGAAAATTGCACTTTGTTATCGGAATTTAAAACAAGCTGAAAAAGCATTGGAGTATTACCAGGAAGCAGAAAAATTGGATGAAAAAGATTTAAATGTTCAGCTAAATATTGGACACTGTTTGTTGGAATTGGGCCAATTCGAAAATGCCTTAAAGTGCTATTTTAAAGTTGAATACCTGACTCCCGGAAATAAAAAAGTTTGGAGACCAATTGGTTGGTGTTCGTTTGTAACCGGGAAAAAAGAACAAGCGGAGAAATATTTTATAAAGTTATTAGATGATGAACCGATTAAACATGATTTTATGAATATGGGGCATGTTCAATGGAGTTTGGGAAATAGAAAAGCAGCGTTAGAATTTTATAAAAAATCAATTGCTCAAAAAGATTTTACCGAGTCAGAATTCTTTGATGTTTTTGAAGAAGATTTAAATTATATTTTGGAACAAGGAATAGAAAAAGAGGATGTACCAATAATGTTGGATCAATTAAGGTATTTTGTTGAGGAATAATTTACAATTGCCTAAATTGATAACAGGTTTAAACCATGAAAACAAAGACTCGATTCTAATTTAATAACTTAAATCTTCAGGTGATGGTACTCTGTTGATTTAAAAATAGAAAGGTAAGAACCTCAGTTAAAAGGCTAAAATAAGACCTGAACCTCAATTAATTTTCACCAAAATAATAACGAACATTAACACCAAATCCATTAAAATGTAAGTCCGTTTCTTCAACAATGCTAAGCGAAGGACGCCAGTCTGCACCAATAATAATTGGCACCGTTTCAAAACGATATTCTATTCCAATTTCGCCAGCGGCACCCAACCAAAATGGATCTCCAAGAACTGCGTAGGGACCAACTCCAACGTACCACAAAAATGGTTCTTCACCAAGCGGGCGGTAAATGAAATCCCAAATTAAATCAACTGCTAATCCATCACCAAAAGAAACGTCAGCATGAATTCGGTTAAATTGTCCGGTAGAAAAAATTGCATCTATTGCTACATTTCCACCCGAAACATCTCCAAGTCGAACTCCAATTTCCTGAGCATTATTATATGAATAAAATCCTATAACAAATGCCATAATCGCTAAAAATCTTTTCATAATATTAAATTAGGTCTATTAGTATTAATAATCAACAAACAAGCAAATATAATTATTGTTTGATACAATTTTAAATTTATTGATTCGAGTAAACAATTAAGTTCATTTATTTTATTGTTTTCGTATACCTAATTTCAAATGTTTTATAACTAATTAGTTCATACTTTATTTTGAGAGTTAATATCCTGACCAAATTTTAATTAAATTCAACCCGCATAATTGAATTCAAAACTAAACTTTATAACTTATGTTTATCGTAAATTCGTATCCATTGGCAGTTTTGTTGTGTGTAATAACAATGTTGTGTTGGGGCTCGTGGGCAAATACCCAAAAGTTGGCGTCTAAAGAATGGAGTTTTCCATTATTCTATTGGGATTATACTTTGGGTGTAATTATTTTATCATTGATATTCGGGTTAACACTGGGTAGCAGCGGCGATGCAGGAGAAGCCTTTATTCCGAATTTGCTAAATGCGGCGCCAAAGGCAATTTTGTTTGCTTTGTTGGGTGGTATAATTTTTAATATTGCTAATCTGCTTTTAGTGGCTGCCATAGAAATTGCCGGAATGGCAATTGCATTCCCAATTGGAATTGGATTAGCGCTGGTTTTAGGTGTGTTTAACAACTATTTGCCAAACCCGGAAGATTACAACTCTTTGTATCTGTTTTTGGGAGTTGGATTGGTTACGCTTGCCATTGTAATTAATGCATTCGCTTATAAAAGAGTTTCTCAGGGAAGTAAATCAACCAAAGGAATTCTTTTGTCGTTAGTTGCCGGATTATTAATGTCGTTTTTTTACCGCTTTGTGGCAGATTCAATGTCAAGCGATTTAAGCAATATTACACCCGGTACATTTACTCCATATTCGGCAGTATTTATATTTTCCATTGGTATTTTTATTTCAAACTTCCTGTTTAACTACTATTTTATGAAAAAGCCAATATCTGGCGAGCCGGTTACTTTTGGAATGTATTTTAAACAAGGAACACCAAAATTACATATTGTTGGAATTTTAGGAGGAATAGTTTGGAGTATCGGAATGATGTTAAGTATTATGGCCGGTGATATTGCTGGTTATGCCATTTCGTACGGACTTGGGCAAGGTGCAACTTTAGTAGCTGCCATTTGGGGCGTATTTGTTTGGAAAGAATTTAAAGATGCACCAAAGGGGACTTCAAAATTATTGGCACTAATGTTTGCCAGTTTTGTAATTGGTTTGGTGCTGATAATTTTAGCAAACGGAGCTTAAATAAAAATTGTATGGGAAAAGTTATAGTTATTGGAAGCAGTAATACCGATATGGTTATTACATCTGCAAAAATGCCATTGCCCGGTGAAACTGTTATGGGAAACGAGTTTGATGTAATTCCCGGCGGGAAAGGTGCAAACCAGGCAGTTGCGGCAGCGCGTGCTGGTGGAGAAGTTATTTTTGTTGCTAAAGTTGGCAACGATGATTTTGGCAGAAAAGCAGTTGAAGGCTATGAAAAAGATAAAATCAATACAAAAAATATTTTGGTTGATACCGAAAAACCGTCGGGAGTTGCTGTTATTATCGTAAATGAAACCACTGGGCAAAATTCAATTGTTGTTGCGCCGGGTTCAAACGGTAATCTTTTGCTTGATGACATTTTAAAAATTAAATCGATTATTGAAGGAGCCGATGTATTATTGGTTCAATTAGAAATTCCGCTTGAAACAGTAAAAGCTGCCTTGAGAATTGCGCGGGAAAGTGGTGTGAAAACCATTTTAAATCCGGCACCGGCACAGTTTTTAAGTGATGAGTTATTAAAAATGGTTGACATTATTACGCCCAACGAAACCGAAACAGAGCTGTTGATTGGTGTAAACCCATCGAATAAAACGGAAACGCAAAAGGCTGCAAATTTGCTTTTAAATAAAGTAAACGATTCGGTATTAATTACTTTAGGAAGTAAAGGAGTTTACTTTTTATCGAAAAATGGAAACGATGGTTTTGTGCCTACGACCAAAGTTGATGCAGTAGATACAACAGCTGCCGGCGATGTTTTTAATGGTTATTTAGCAGCGGCACTCTCAAACGGAGTTGATTTTAAAACTGCAATTAATTTGGCAAATAAAGCAGCGGCAATTTCTGTTACACGAAAAGGAGCACAACCCTCAATTCCTAAAATTAGCGAAGTAGTTTAATTAATATTGATTGTTTATTCCCAGGGGTCCATAAATAAATTTGTACTTGCAAAAACATCAAGATTATTGAACTTAATTATTTCTTCAATAAACTGTTTTGAAGTAGTGGCTTGTTTGTTGTTCGGATCCAATTCTGAAATTTTTGTTAGCAGATTAAGAGCGGCAGTAAAATTCTGTTTCTTTATCTGCTCATAAACAGCGTCAAAATAATTTTCTATTTGTTTTTCCTTATTCATCGTAATAGAAACCCTGTTGGCTAATTAGATTGGATGAAATCTCCCATAATTTTTCCATTGCAGATTTTTGATTTGCAATTGATGCCGGGTTCGTTTGCTGGTTATTCATAAAATATTTTCCGGTAACATTAATAAGATTTTCATTATCAATCAAAAAGGCAAAACGTTTTGCTGAATTCGTAGGATTTTCGCCCATTGCACCCCAGCCGGCCTCCAGTAATTTTGTTTGAACAACTCCCGGATGTAGGGCATTTACTGTAATATTCGAATGTTTTAATTGGTTTGCAAGTTGGTTTGTAAGCAACATATTGCAGAGTTTACTCCTTGAATATGCATCGCTTCCGTTGTAATGTTTTTCACCTTGAAGGTTGTCGAAATCGATGTTGGTGGCATGAACCATCGATGAAACATTTATTATTTGCGTTTGTTCTTGTTCTCGTAGAAGTGGAAGCAATTTTAAGGTAAGAAAGAAATGTGCCAAATGATTTATCATAAAAGTTTCTTCAAAACCATTTGAAAGAACGTTTCGCGTTTTGCGATAAACCCCGGCATTATTGATTAAAACATCGATTTTTGAATAACGTGTGTTTATTCCCGACACCATTTCTGCAATCTGAGAAAGACTTTCGAAATTTGCAGTTACGTATTCAATTGAATTGTTTCCTGATGTTTGTCGAATTTCATTGCTAATTCTTTCTCCTTTTTCAGCAGTGCGAGCATGAATAATTATTTTGTGTCCTGCCCATGCTAAAAGTTCTGCAGTGGCTTTGCCAATTCCATCCGTTGCTCCGGTAATAAGAATTGTTTTTTGCATATTAGAATTCAAATTGCATCCCGGTTTTTACCTGAGGAATTTTAAACTCATTATAAAACAAAGCCAAAGCCGGTAAATCGGTGCAGTGGGAGGGAAGCAAGGTTTCTATTTTATTCTTTTTGAAATATTCAATGGTTTCGCGGGTTTGTTTGTTTTGGAGTTTCAAATGAAAACCACCTATTACAGCACTGATTTTTGAAACTCCGGAAACCGCTTTTGCATGTTCGCAAATATTGCAAATGCCGGAATGTGAGCAGCCTGTAATTACAATTAATTCATTTTCGACAATTGCTGCCAGTGCCGAATCATCGGTAATAAAATCATCGCTTCCATCTTCCAGTTCAAACGGAGTTGCTTGGCTTTCGAAATTATTATTTCGAGGAATTTCACCCAGAAAAAATAAATTATCAGTGATTTGGTAGGATTCTTTTGATTCAATTAAATTGAATTTATTTTGAATTTCTTTTTTTGTTAGCGTTAATCCAACAGTTGAGTGGTTCGTTTTTCGGTACCGTTTTAGAAATGAATCGGGGTGAGTTATCAGTATTTTATTATCGATAAAACGCAGCCCGTCGCCGTGATCCCAATGACCATGGCTAAGTACAATTTTTTTAATTTCGTTTTGAATGTCAATTCCAAGCGTTTTTGCATTTTTCAGAAATACATCGGAATGTCCGGTGTCGAATAGAATTTTTTCATCGTCAATCTCTATTAAATAAGAAAGTCCGTGTTCAGCCAGAAACTTTCCGCCGGCAACGTTTTCTGTGAGAATTGTAATTTTTAGTTTAGTCATAAATTTAATTTTGAAAATTCCGAGAATGCTCAATAAATTTTTAACATCCAGCTTTTGTAAAAAGCCTTTTTGATTTTTACGCCATGCTTTAGCTTGGCGAATATAAGTTATATACGAAAAAGGCTTTAGCCATTAATTTTGGATTTTTCTTAAGTATTCCGAACACTAACTTTGAAAAATTTTACGGCTAAAGCCGGTTCTCTCTCAGTTTATAGTATCACCGGGCTGAAGCCACGGTGTAAAAGTAATAACCAGCACTTTTTATTTATCAACTAAAATTATTCAAAAAAGTTACAATGATGTATTAGTCTCACTTTCAATCTTAACAGCTTTCAACAATCTCACATACTTTTTCAAATAGAAACTCTCTTCAAAGTTTGCAAATCCCGATTCCTTTAAAATGCTTTTCCAGTCGCGCTCAATGTAATCGAAAGCATATTTACATTCTACTTTTTTGAAAATATAACGGTGGTGAGCAGGCATTTTATCCGTATCGAATTCAGCAAAATCGAGGATGTAAAATGCACCGCCCGGTTTTAAATGGTTTAACGCATTTTGAATTACGGTACTTCTAATTTCGTGTGGAAAACCATGAATTACAAAACTTATAAAAACCACATTAAATTGTTGTTTTAAATCGAAAATCTGGTCGATGCGCTGATTAGCAAAAGTAATGTTTGCCTGGTTTTTAAACTTTTTCAAAAATTGGTTTTCCATGTGCTCCGAAATATCGAGACCGGTAATTTGTCCGGTTTCACCAATAAATTGAGACATCAAATTTGCATTTCGTCCGGTTCCACATCCCAGGTCAAGAATTGTATCGCCTGATTGAATAGACATGTTTTTAATGGCTTTTTTTATAAAACCGCTGTACAGCCCGAGCGACATGGTATTCATTACTTTATCGTAATATTTTGCTGTAAAACCGGTAAGTTCAACTCCCGAGTCGGGATAGATTTTTTCGTTCATAATTTTATTTTTAGCTTATAGCCTTTAGCCACAAGTTATAAGTAAAGATTTAATAGCTAATAACTTGAAACTTGCGGCTATTCTTTCAAATATTCTCATTAAACAATATCGCAATCACGATTTAACGAACTTGAAAACTGCGACTGAAAACTTATTGATCCCTTACTTCTTACAATCTATTTTAAATATAAAAAAACCTGCTGCAGCAATAATTACCATAAAAAGAATAAAAAACATCTGATAACCAAACTGACTAATTATTGCACCACCAATGAGTGGAAAAACTGCCGGCAGAATATTTCCGGCACCCGCAAAACCGGTGTATAAAGCACGGTTTTCGTTCCCCGAAACTTCGAGTAACAACCCGTTCATCGACATAGAAAATAGCGAGAAAACAATTCCGCCAAGAATAAAAATATATTTAACAGAGGCACCATCGTTAATAAACAATGCGAGCGAAACCAAGGAAAGCGAGAGTATTACATTACTGTAAAGCAGCAGATTGTATTTTACTTTTTTTGCTCCGAGCAGTACCAAAACGCTCACCAAAACAATTCCAATTACTTTATAAATTAGAAAAACACCAGTGTCGCTACTTTGCGTTTGGAACGTTTCTTTTGCGTACAAAATTATAAAGGGTAAAAACGAAATTGCAACTCCCTGCGTGTTAATGTACCCCAAAAAATAACCCAGTTTTTTGTTTTGTTTTAATTCCGTTTTCAGCACTTTAAAAAATGCTTTTATTCCCGAAATTTTTAAGCGTGACGGCACTACTTCTTTTATGCTCCAAAACCCTGCAGTAGCTATTAACAAAAGAAGTGCGCCAATAAAAAACATAAAAGCATAATTTACCGGATATTCTTTCCACTCTAATACACGTTTTGCTAAAAATGCGGAGCTCAGCACAATAACGCCGGAAATAATCTGAATGGTTGAGAAGAAGGTTTTTCGTTTGTCCTGATTTACTGATTTTCCCAGAATATCGACGTAACTGATATTTGTAAAAGCACCTGCAAGTGAGAAGGTTGTGATGAAGAAGAATACCAACCATAAAACATATCCATGTTGTCCGCCTTGTAATAAAAACAAAAGTAAACCCAATCCGAAAAGGGCAAATACTCGAGTATTTATACCAAATAAAAGGTATTTTTTTTATAGGTTTTATTGCTTACAAACGGGGCAAAAAAGAGTTGGGTTAAACTCGAGCCGCCCATCATTATGGCTGTTAAAATTCCAATGTGCATTGCACCACCACCCGATTCAACAATCATTGATGGAATAATGGTATCGACATCCATAAAATTTTTAGCAAAGGCTAAAAAAGAGGCATGCCACAAAAAGGATTTAAAATTGTGGGTCGATATTTTTTTTGTTAAAGCCATTTGCGAATTTAACTTTTACAATCGATAAAAAAATTTATTGAGAGATGGAGTAGAAGTTAAACTAATCAGTTTCAATATAATTGAAAATCATAATTTTCCATTCTCCTAATAATTTAGTTTAAGGATTGTTTCAAATTTTGCCAATTTCGTCATTCTGAATTCCTGTCTGCCGTCAGGCAGGTATTTCAGAATCTTAATAAATTGAAATCATATCTTAACGTAGATCCTGAAACGAGTTCAGGATGACGAACCTTTAACTTTTGATGCAATTTCTTATCAAACACAAAAATTTCCAGCAGCTATTTTTTTAAGAGATTAAAAGTAATTCAATCCTTTTTAACATGCATTTTTAAAATCCCATTTTTAATGTGAAAAAGCATGTAATTTGTTTTTCTATTTTGAAGCTCATCTTTAAACCAGTTCATGTGTTTTTGCAGAACTTCAACCGCATGGCTGGGCTCGTCCTCAGCAATAATTACCGGAACAAAATGTTGATTTACCATTTTTATATTTCGGCCAAACTGTTTAGAAACCAGCACCGAAACTCCCTTCTCTTTTAAGAAAGAGATGATCGCATTTCCTTTCTTTTTCGAACCATGTTCCTGAACTTCGTCCATCGATTTAAAAGTGTTGAGCACCTCTTCTTTAAAAGTTAGCTCGTGGTTTTCAAATTGGTAAATGGCAAACCTATCCGTGTCGCCAAAATGCTTCTTTTCAAAAACACCCTCGTTATTTAATGCTAATGCAAAAGTTATTTTCATTGATTGTAATTTTAATGTTAGAAAGAGATATTTTTTAAATACCTTTCACAATACTATTTTTAATATGGTAAAAAAAAGGAAACAGTTATGTTTTGACATCAATTCA
>Ga0307989_1001922_pt1 | contig 10385 bp, 6 predicted proteins | sample EllFjometagen185_FD_203164 | JGI IMG/M metagenome (GOLD analysis project Ga0307989, IMG submission 203164) | Marine microbial communities from Ellis Fjord, Antarctic Ocean - #185 | ecosystem: Environmental > Aquatic > Marine > Unclassified | place: Southern Ocean | collected 2014-10-08 | reverse complement strand
TATTAGATCAAGTTAAATTAAATAGAAAGGTTTTATCCTCTGACCTAAGTATTGAATTAAATGTTTCGGAAGATACTATCAGAAGAGATCTTAATGAATTATCATCCAAAGGGTTCATTAAAAAAGTACACGGTGGTGCACTTCCTATAGATGCTAAAGCCATTTCTTACGAAGAAAGAAGTATAAGAAATTTAGAAGGGAAAAACAGTATTGCTAAAAAAGCTGTAAGCTTAATTAAAGATGGCCAGGTTATTATAATGAGTGGTAGTACCACTAATTTACAGTTAGCTAAAATTATCCCTTCAGATATAAATGCAACAATATACACATATAGTCTACCAATAGCACTTCAATTGACAGAACATCCATCAATTGAAATCATATTTATTGGTGGTAAATTATACAAACCTGCACAAGTAACTGTTGGACTCGATGTAGTTTCATCAATTTCTCAATTAAGAGCAGACCTATGCTTTATGGGAACTGAAGGTATTAACGTCCCAAACGGAATGACAGAACCGAATTGGGAAGTTTCCCACATTAAAAAGTGTATGATTTCAGCTAGTGACAGAGTTGTTGCGCTTTGCACTCAAAACAAAATAAATAAAACCAAAAGGTATACTGTTGCTCCTATCCATAAAATAAACACTATTGTTACCAATATAGATCCAAGTGATTCAATATTTGATGACTTTAAAGAAAAAGGGCTCGAAATTCTCTAGACTTCAATAAAACACATTTTTTTGCGGTTATTTGCAGCTTTAATTTATTAAGATTGCATTTTTTTACATTTTTCTGTTGATTAGTTTATAAAAAAACATATATTTGATTAAATATTATTTTACTAAATCAATATATTATGAAAAAAAACTATTCACTTTTACTAACACTCTTAATGGTTTTTATAGTTCAAGGTCTATTTGCTCAAGCAGCAACAATCTCAGGAACTATTACCTCAAAGGAAGATAAGTCACCTCTACCAGGAGCAAGTGTTTTTATTAAAGGATCATTATCGGGTGTAACAACTGATTTTGATGGAAAATTTAAAATTGAAGCAAATGATAGTAGCGGAAAAACATTAGTCATTAGCTTTATTGGATACAAATCAGCTGAGATTACTTTGACTGGTCAAAATCAAAATTTAGAAATTGCACTAGAAATAGATGCAACAGCTCTTGATGAAGTTGTTGTAACAGCTTTAGGAATTAAAAAAGAGGCTAAAGCTTTGGGTTATTCACTCAGCAAAATTGGTGGGGAAGATTTGGCTCAAGTAAAAACTACGAGCGCAATTAATTCTTTACAAGGGAGAGTTGCTGGTGTTAATATATCTACAAGTAGCAGTGGTGCTGCAGGTTCAAGTAGAGTAATTATTAGAGGAGCTAGTTCTCTAACGGGAGACAATCAACCACTTTATGTTATTGATGGGATTCCTATTATTAATAATACTAATGGATCTGCCGTTGGAGCTTTTGGAGGGGAACATGGAGATGGTGGAGATGATATTTCCTCAATCAATCCAGATGATATTGAATCCATCTCTGTGTTAAAAGGAAGTTCTGCAGCAGCACTTTATGGTTCACTTGCTTCTAATGGTGTTATAATGATTACAACTAAATCCGGTAAAGGACAACAAGGTTTTGGTATAGAGTATTCGAGTTCTTATACTTTTGATAAAATAAACACAAATCTTCAAGATATTCAAACAACATACGGACAAGGTAATCAAGGTTTAAAACCTGGTTACGAATTTGACGTTAATAATAATCCAGTAGAAATTTCAGATCAAGCTTTGGCTATTGATAATGCTTATACCTACTCTTTACAATCATGGGGTGCACGCATGGATGGCTCATCTGTTTATAATTGGGATGGTGTTAAGAGACCATATTCATATACTGGTAATAACTTAGATAAATTTTATGAGACTGGAACTACAGCAGTTAATACACTTGCTTTATCAAAAGGAGGAGAAGATTATAATTATCGTTTTTCTTTTTCTAATTTAGAAAATAAAGATATTTTCCCTAAATCAACTTTAAGCAGAAAATCCATATCATTGAATGCTATGGCTAAAATTAACCCTAAATTAACTTCAACAGTTAACGCAAAGTATATTATTGAAAAAGTCCATAATAGAATTACAATAGGTGATACACCAGGTAACGCAAATACTGTTGCATATGTTTTACCAAGTAGTTTAGATATTCGTGATTTAAGACCTGGTTCAAATGACGATGGAACTGAGCTTAGATTTCAACCAAGTCAGTTTATATCAAATCCATATTGGGCTGTCAACGATTTTAATAATGATGATAAAAAAAATAGATTTACAGCATCAACTTCATTAAAATATGATATAACCGATTGGTTGTATGCAACTGGGAGAGCCGGTATTGACACTTATGATTTAGCTAGAGTACGTGTAACACCCTGGGGGACAGCTTATCGTCCTGCAGGAGAATTATCACAATCAAAAACAACTTATACATCTTTTGATGCTGACTTTATGTTAGGAGTTGATAAAACTATATCAGATAAAATTTCTACCAACTCCATAATTGGTGCAAATACTAGAACTTCTACTTTTGAATCATTAGGAGCAATAGGAAGAGGGTTTATAGTTGTTGGATTAGAGGATTTAAATAATACAACTTTACCTGAGCCTAGCAACAGCTATTTTCAAACTAAAACAAATTCAATTTATGGATCTGTTCAAGTTGATTATAATAAGTTCTATTACTTAACATTTACAGGTAGAAATGATTGGTTTTCAACACTATCTTTTCCTGATAAAACAACTCCAAACAATGATTTTTATTGGTCGATAAGTAATAGCTTATTATTAAATGAGGCGTTTGAATTACCAGAAGCTATTAACTATGCAAAATTAAGAGCGAGTTATGCTCAAGTTGCAGGTGGTGCTCGTAATGCCTATGCATTAAATTTAGATTACGCAATAACAGGCTCTTTCCAAGGTCAATCATTCGGCCAATTAAATGGTAATGCAATACCAAATCCAGATTTAATACCGTTTCAAAAAACTGAATTTGAAATTGGTTTTGATGGTCGGTTTTTTGAAAATCGATTAAATGTAGACTTTGCATATTATGCAAACCAGACAACTAATGATATTGTACAAGCTGCTGCATCACAATCATCAGGGTTTACTTCTGCAACACTTAATATTGGTGAATTGGAGAATAAGGGAATTGAATTTTTAATTGGAGGTTCTCCAATTAAAAATGAAAATTTCACTTGGAATACTTCTTTTAATTTTGGATATAATGATAGTGAGATTATCCATACTGATGATGCTGACACACCGATTAATGTTGATGGCAGCCTATCTCGCTCAAAAACTGCTATTATTTCTCATATTGTAGGTGAACATTATGGGGTGATTTTCGGCTCATCATATAAAAGAGATGACAGTGGAAATATAATGTATGACATCAGTAGTTCAATACCAAAACCTATCCAAGGAGAAAACAAGATATTAGGTCAAGGTGTTGCACCATATACTATTGGTTTCTCAAATAGTTTTAAATATAAAGATATTTCTTTAAGTTTTTTAATTGATGCTAAATTTGGTGGTAGTGTACACTCTGGAACTAACAGAGAATTAATGTTACGAGGATTACATGAAAAGACTCTTGAAGGTCGTGAAGATGGTTTAGAGGTATCAGGGATTGATGATGCTACAGGACAGTCTTTCACTATGACTGTTGCACCAGAAAACTTGAGAACTTATTATGGTTTTATTGGAGAGGAAAATGCCGGTATAGCAGAAGAATTTGTTTATAGCACAGATTTTATCAAGTTTAGAGAATTAAGCTTATCTTATAATCTACCAAAAAAAGTTTTAGAAAATATACTTATTAATGAATTAAGATTTTCATTAATAGCTAGAAACTTATTCTATATTTCTAAGGATATTGATAATGTTGATCCTGAAGCAGCTTTAAACAATCTAAATTCACAAGGGATAGAAAGATTTGGGATACCATCAACAAGAAGTCTTGGATTCTCTGTAAATGTTAAATTTTAATACTAAATTATGAAAAAAATACTTATTTTACTATTAATAGTAATATCATTTGGATCTTGCGATCAAGATTTTGAAGAGTTAAATGTTAACCCTACAAAACCAACACAACTAGATCCATCGACAAAACTGACATATATTCAATTATATACAGGAGGGAGTAGTTATGTTGCAGCTTTATTCTGGAACATGATACATTTAATGCAAAATGTTCAGCATCTTAATGAAACATCATATATCTCTTTTGTTTATAAAGAGGGGCACACTCATTGGTTATTTGAAGAACAATATGCAAGTACAGTTAAAAATATTGTTGATTTAGAAGCTCAATTAGAAGTAAGTGAAGAACCTACTGCTACCGCTAATTTAGCTATTGCTAGAATTCAAAAGGTTTTAATATTTAGCAGATTAACGGATGCATATGGAGATATTCCATATAGCGAAGCAGGGAAAGGTTTTTTAGAAGGAATCCGCTTTCCTGAATACGATAAACAAAGTGATATTTATGCTGATATGCTAGCTTCATTAGAAAGTTCTGCGGCTACTTTAAGTTCAGGAGGTGCTAACTCTTACGGATCAGCAGATTTATTGTACGGTGGAGACGCAACTAAATGGAAAAAGTTTGCTAATTCTTTAATGCTACGTTTAGCAATGAGAATGGTAAAAGTAGATAACGCGGCAGCACAAGCATGGGCTACAAAAGCTATAAATGGAGGTATTATGGAAAGTAACGCAGATATTGCTTATCTTCAGTATGAAAATTCTGCTAATGATGGAGGTCCTAATGTAAACCCACTTACTAAAGGTTTTACTTCTAGAGCAACTAATCAAGTTAAAATTTCTAAAACCTTTATGGATTTCTTAAAAGACAGAAATGATCCTCGTGTTTCCGTATTAACTTCAACAGTAGATGGAAATACAGATTTTGATATGCAATTTGGACAAGACATTAATGACCCAACAAGAGGAGCTGCAAATTCTAAACCAAACATTAATATTTTTGGAGGATCTGGTGTTATAATTTATGATGCTCCATATTTCTTTCAAACGTACGCAGAAGTTGAATTCATGCTTGCTGAAGCGGCAGAGCGTTGGGGTTTAGCTGGAGGAAATGTTGAGAGCCATTATAATGCCGGTGTAAAGGCTGCTATGGAACATTTAGCTATGTACGGTCATGGAGTTAATATTACAACTACACAAATCAATGATTATTTATCTGAAAACCCTTTTGTTTCATCTGAATCATTAAAAATGATAAATGAACAATATTGGGTTGCAACATTTGGAAATGCATTAGAAACTTATTCAAACTGGAGAAGATCAGGTTACCCCCAACTGGTTCCTATTGCAGTTGCTGATATTTTAACTAGTGGCCAAATACCAAGAAGATTTGTATATCCGGCATCTGAAAAGTTAAATAACCCTACTAATGTTGAAGCTGCTACTCAACAACAAGGTGGTGATGAACTACTTACTAGAATATGGTGGGATGAATAATTACTGAATTAATAATATTTGATTTTGAGTTAATTAATTATTGTATTTAGGGTAATCTAATTGATTACCCTAAATACAATAATTAATTCCAATATTTTTAAAATATTTAATAAGTATATTTTGGAAAACGTAAAAACAGGTTTAGACATATTAACAAATGATACTAATCTTCAAAAGAAATTTAAAGGAAAAATAGCATTGTTATGTCATAATGCTTCTGTTGATTCAACCTGTAATCATGCAGTGCTCAAATTTAAAGAAATATTTGGTTCAAGATTTATAAAAATATTTGGTCCCCAACACGGATTTTCAACAGATGCTCAGGATAATATGATTGAAACTGACCATTATATCCACCCCTATTTTAATATACCTATTTACTCTCTATATTCTGAAACACGAATTCCGACAGATGAGATGCTAGAAGGAATAGATCATTTATTTGTTGATTTACAGGATATTGGATGTCGTATGTATACATACATTTATACGCTCACACTCTTATTAGAAAAATGCATAAATAAAAATATTGAAATTATTGTACTTGATCGTCCTAATCCAATTAATGGCATTGATATTGAAGGAAATATTTTAGAACCAGAATTTGAATCATTTATTGGTCGACATCCAATTCCTGTTAGGCATGGAATGACTATTGGAGAGGTTGCATTGATGCATCAAAATTTTTGGGCAAAAGAAAAAATAAATCTCAAAGTAATAAAAATGCTGAACTGGAAACGTGAAATGTATTTTGAAGACACCAAATTACCTTGGCTTTTGCCTTCACCTAATCTTCCAAGACCTGAAAGTGTTTGTACTTTCCCAACAACAGTTTTATTTGAAGGAACTAATTTAAGTGAAGGACGTGGTACTTCTCAACCTTTTGAAATAGTTGGTTCTCCAAAGATTGAAGCTTTTTCATTTTATAAGAATAAATTACAACATAGTATAAAAAAATCAAGATTAGAAGGTTTTGTTCTTCGCCCAATTACATTTATCCCTACTTTTGACAAAAATATGAATAAAATTTGTGGTGGGTTTCAAATTCACATTACTAACAAAGCAAGCTTTAAACCATGGAAAGTTGGTCAATTAATGCTTCGTGAATTATATCATTTTCTAGAAGAAAATTTCAAATGGAGAACACCTCCATTTGAATATAATTATACTAAACTACCTATTGACATTATTAATGGGAGTCATAAATTAAGGCATTGGGTAGAAAATAATGAAAGTATTGAAATGCTAGATTCCTTTGAAAACTTAGAAGATTACAAACTGCATCTTGAAGAAATAAAAATGTATTAAAAACTAAACATCACAAATGAATTCAACACTAATTTTAATAATTATAGTATCTTATTTTGGGGTATTAATGCTCATTTCTCATTTTGTTTCAAAAAATTCAAGTGATGATTCTTTTTATACAGGCGACCGGAAATCACCTTGGCAAATAGTTGCTTTTGGAATGATTGGTGCCGTATTATCAGGTGTTACATTTGTTTCTATACCAGGTATGGTAGGAACTAATTACTTCTATTATTTACAATTTGTTTTTGGAAACGTTGTTGGGTATATATTTATAACGTATGTACTTGTTCCAATCTATTATAATTTAAAATTAGTTTCAATATACACCTATTTAGAAACCAGATTTGGTATTAGAACCTACAAAACGGGATCACTGTTTTTTTTAATATCGCAATCATTTGGAGCAGCCCTAAGGTTATTACTTGCTGCAAAAATTTTACAATACGCTGTATTTGATGCTTTTCATATTCCATTCTTTATAACTGTACTTATTATACTTGTTTTAATTTGGTTATACACTCATAAATCAGGAATTAAAACAATTGTTTGGACAGATACCCTTCAAACATTTTTTTTACTAATGTCTGTAATTGTGACTATATATGTTGTAAAAGATTCATTAAATTTAAGTTTTTCAGAAACGATTACATCAGTAACGAATCATAAATATTTTAAAATATTTAATTGGGATTTTAATTCAGGAAGTAACTTTTTTAAACAATTTATTTCTGGGATTTTAATTGCTGTTGCTATGATAGGATTGGATCAAAATATGATGCAAAAAACATTAACCTGTAAAAACAAAAAAGAAGCCCAACAAAATATCTTAGTATTTAGTTTAATTTTAGCAATTACTCAATTTCTATTTTTAGGATTAGGTGTGATGTTATATTTATATGCTGAAAAATTCGGAATTCAATTAGAAGTAGAAAATGGGAAATTTATAAATACTGATACTTTATTCCCAATGCTTTCTTTAACTCATTTTGGAACAATTGCTAGTATCAGCTTTATTCTGGGAATTACTGCTGCCTCATTTTCAAGTGTTGATTCTGCTTTAACAGCTTTAACAACATCATTCACACACGATTTTTTAGATATTCAACACAAAAGTTCTAAAGAAAAAAAACGATTAAAAAACTATGTTTTATTAGGATTTTCTTTCGTAATATTCACAATTATACTATTATTCTCCCAAAGTAAAGGAGATGTAATTTCAACCATATTCAAAGTTGCCGGCTATACCTACGGCCCATTATTAGGACTTTATTTATTTGGAATTTTCACAAAAATAAAAATTAACGACGCTGCAGTTCCATACATCTGTATATTAATGCCGCTTTTAACCTACTACTTAAATTACCTATTCCTAACTCAATTTTCATTCGATTTAGGTTTTATGAATATATTAGTTAATGCACTATTAACAATTATAAGTTTAATTATTGTAAAAGATAAAAATGAAAAATAAACCAACAACTGAACAAGCTTCAAACTATAATAACCTAGAGAAAATGAGTACGTTAGAACTACTCACAAATATGAATGCTGAAGATAAAACCGTTCCATATGCTATAGAAAAAGTAATTCCTTCAATTGAGAAATTGGCAGACATTATTTATGCTAAAATGCGAGATGGTGGTAGGTTGTTTTATATTGGAGCTGGAACAAGCGGAAGATTAGGTGTTTTAGATGCTTCTGAATGTCCACCAACTTTTGGTGTACCAGACAAATGGGTAATTGGCTTAATTGCCGGAGGTGATTCTGCACTTAGAAAAGCAATAGAAAATGCAGAAGATGACCCAAATTTAGCGTGGAAAGATTTAAATAAATATAACATTTCTGAAAAAGATGTTTTAGTGGGAATCGCTGCATCTGGTACAACTCCGTATGTGATTGGAGCGCTGAAAGAAGCAAATAAACATAAAATTGCTACTGGTTGCATTGTTTGTAATGAAGAGAGCCCCTTATCTTTAGTAGCTGACATTTCTATAGAATTAATTGTAGGCCCTGAATTTGTAACGGGAAGTACCAGATTGAAAGCTGGTACAGCTCAAAAACTAGCTCTAAATATGATTACAACTTCTGTAATGATTAAATTAGGTAGAGTTAAAGATAATAAAATGGTTCATATGCAACTTAACAATAAAAAATTAGTGAATCGTGGCGTACTCATGTTAATGGATGAACTTCATATTGATGAAGATTTGGCTGCTGAACTTCTTGAAAAACATAAAAGCGTTAAAAATGTTTTAGATTCTTATAAAGGAAAAATTTTATAATATGAAACGAGCATGTCCTATTTTGACACATAAGGGAATGATTAATAGCGAACACCATGTGTCACATATTAAAATAAAAAATTAGACACATGAAACGAGCATGTTAAAAAGTTTATCACCCAACGAAATGACTAATGGCGAACACCATGTGTCACCTATTAAAATAAAAAATTAGACACATGAAAAATGCTACCAAATATATAATTGGTGTAATGAGTGGAACTTCATTAGACGGAATAGATATTGCCTATGTAAAAATTAGCAATACTGAAAGTTATAAATTTGAAATTTTAAACGCAACTACTGTTTCTTATACAAAACAATGGAAGTCAGCTTTAAAAGATGGATTTCATTTAAAAGGAGAAGAATTAACAAAACTAGATGCTGATTATGGTATTTTTTTAGGCGAAATAATTCAAAATTTCATTAAAAAAAACAACATTGAAACTGTCGATTTTATCGCATCACACGGACACACTATTTATCACAATCCGGCTAAAAATTACACACTTCAAATTGGAAACGGGCCTTATATAACTTCAATAACGGGAATTAAAACTATTTGTGATTTTAGAAGTCAAGATATTGCGCTGGGCGGACAAGGTGCTCCGTTAGTTCCTGTTGGAGATATGCTTCTTTTCTCTGAATATGATTATTGCCTAAACTTGGGCGGATTCTCAAATATTTCATTAGATAAAAACAACCAACGAATTGCATTTGATATTTGCCCTGTTAATATTGTGCTAAATCATTATGTTGCCGCATTAGATTTTGAATATGATGATAAAGGAACGATTGCCTCAAATGGCGAAATTGATTTAACATTACTTAATGAATTAAATTCATTACCTTTTTATAATGATTCTAAACCAAAATCTTTAGGTTATGAATTTATAGTAGAAACAATTATTCCAATTATAGATAAGTATAACCTTGACACCAAAGATATTTTAAGAACTTTTGTTGAGCACGTTGCTATGCAAATTTCAATAAAAGTTGAGTCAAATCCTTCAAAAACAATACTTGTTGCTGGTGGTGGAGCTTATAATATATTTCTAATTGAAAGAATTCAATGGTATACAAAAACACAACTCATAATACCAAATGATACTATTATCAATTACAAAGAAGCTTTAGTGTTTGCTTTATTAGGTTTTTTAAAAGATGAAGGCCAAAATAATTGTTTAAAAAGTGTTACTGGTGCAAGCAAAAACCATAGCAGTGGTATTGTATTTAACCCTTAAAAAATT
>Ga0307989_1001921_pt1 | contig 10389 bp, 10 predicted proteins | sample EllFjometagen185_FD_203164 | JGI IMG/M metagenome (GOLD analysis project Ga0307989, IMG submission 203164) | Marine microbial communities from Ellis Fjord, Antarctic Ocean - #185 | ecosystem: Environmental > Aquatic > Marine > Unclassified | place: Southern Ocean | collected 2014-10-08 | reverse complement strand
ACTCCGAAAGGTAAGCATGTTACAGTTTATTTTAATTCTGGTGAATTATCACTTGGAGAAAGATCACCCGACAAAGAAACGATTTCAGCGTTGATAGTTTCTGTAAAAGATGAAGGAGTTGGTATTCCTGAAAAAGAACTGGAATCTATATTTGATAAATTCATTCAAAGCAGTAAAACTAAAACAGGAGCTGGAGGAACGGGTCTTGGTTTAGCGATTTGTAAGGAGATCATTAACGCACATAATGGCAAAATCTGGGCCGCAAATAATCAAGAGATAGGTGCAACGATTAAGTTTATCTTACCCTATAGGCAAGTAAACTAATTATAGCAGACGTCACATCTTCCATTTTACAATAAAAATCTGTCCCAATGGAGAAGCTATGCTGTCAGTTGTCACTTGCAATTGGGACAGGCTGGAACTTGTGACAAAAGGAATGGCAAACCTGTCTGGAAAAAAGATACATATTGATCTGATCTCAAGTAGCGATTACCAAAATCTGCACCAACGTTTAGTTGATCAATAAAAGAAGGTAAACTTTGTAAAGTGAGATAGATAAGGTTAATAACTATACTTATTAACCAAGGTATGACTCAATTAATAGTTTACTGGTCATTCGGTGTTCCACATTAGTTGGCTTACTGACCTGATCCTGTTTAGTCTTAAAATCATTCCATAAATTTGTACCGACCTGAAGCAGGATCAAAATTAGACTAGCTCCTACAATAAGGAACGTTATCAAATTATTTCGCTTGTTTGCTTTGCTCTGTGTAGGTTCCATTTCTCTCTTAGCCATTTTCGAATTTTTTGGAGGATGTCATTTATGGGCCTGAGTGGGCAAAGATAACGACACCAGGGTGTTTTTATAAATATTGAAGCAATCATCACAATGCCCAGCAATACAAACTGAAACGATGACCCCTCCAGTGCAAATAGATTCCCGAAAATCTCGTAACTGCTAATGGCCGGATTACGGTATAATAATGCCAGAAGAATCGCAGACCAGGTCAGGCCTCTCTGAGCCCATCTAAAAAAGCCTTGAAATCGGGTTGGATTCCGGGTTTTCGCACCAGCCAGAGCGTTCAAACACTCTTGTGCGGCTCCGAACGGACATATCCATTGACAATAGTAGTTTTTTGAGCTGGTCAGAGAAGTCGCTATTATAAAAGTGATCAGAATATACCAATAAAGGCTAATGTGCCAGTCGGGCCAATATCCCAAAAGAACCTTATTGATAAAGGTTATCGTCAACGGACTATTGTAAATAAAACCAAGCAAAAAAAGCGAAATTAGAGTGCTCGCCCAACGCAGGGATTTTTTGTTTTTGAACCGACGGGTAAAATTTAAACCCCACAACGAGATAAGGAGCAGTAATACAATTTCAGGTACACCAAACTCTATTGGTTTTGCACCGGGCTCGGCTATTTTACTCCCAAATTCTTTTCTGGCAATGTCATGGCTGGAAATTTTAACGGCTTCAATTATTGCTTTTGATGTATAAGTTGCTCCAGAAACGCCGTCGATGTCCTCGCCAAACTTAAAAGAATCGGTGACAGATTTACCGATAAATAGGTCTTGAAATTTTGCTTTCAATATTTTTTCATACCAGCTCGGTGTTTCAGTCTGTTTAACTACCGACAGACCGACTACTTTACCTGATAGATCAATACCCACTGCCATTTTAACCGGACCACCATATCCATCCGATTCTGAAATGGAAACATAGCCAAGTCGTTTTTTTTCTGCAAAAGCTGAGTATGAATTGGCGTCCTTTTTTTCAAACTGGTCGGCGGATAAAAAAGCTGATTTTAAATGGGAGGTCACATTTTTTGTTTCAAAACTAAGCCCTATCGCAAAAGCTAACACCAGACTTAAAAGTGTAATCGCAACCAGGATTTTATCTCTCTGGTTGTTCTTTTTTTGTGACGTTTTTATTATTATTGGTGCGTTCAATGGAACCTCGTTATTCGTTGTCATTAATTTAACGACATTACTTTGTTATTGTTTTTTAATAAAAATATGTATAGTAGAATGGGCTATTCGTTGCCCATCCTACTTTCTATATCAATATTTAACTATTTTGCTCAAAGTCTAATAAAATGAGGGTACATGGAACAAGTCCTTCTTGCTGCCAGTGTCGCAATTCATTCCCCATTTTATCTATTTCAATATTTAGCAAGTCTTCGTATCTTATTCAAATTGATACAATACGCTAGCTCGTGGGCTTTTTTCTATCCAAAAGTATAAGTCTCCAGGCAATAAGCCCGGTGACAACCACTACTGCTGCGTTGAAAGCTAGCATGCGCCAACCGGCAGCACTTTCACCTTCTCCCATGATGGTGAAGGGGGCGGCAATCAATCCGAAAAATACCATGTACCATAAAGCAAGCACGACCCACTTCCACCATTTCATTGGGATCTGCTTGTCTTCCAGAAATGCTTTGGCACCAAAAATAACAAACACGGTCACTGCGCCAAATACTATCCAATATGCAAATGAAAAATCAAACACTGTAAAAATATTTATCATGTTCTTCTCCCGTTTTAGAAGGTTATTTACCGATGTCTTTTGGATTAGGGACATTTATATCGAAATAGCGCTCAGTCTGCAGCCAGGTTGGTGCCGGTCTGTAACTGGCATGTCGTCCGGTCGGTGCGGGCAGATATTCTTCTTTTTTAGGCGATTTCCAGAATGTTCTTTGCATCCAAAGCAGCCCGCTGGATGTCGCTCCTGTTTTATCCAGAGGATCTAAAGCTCGCGCCATCCCATGTACCCAATTCCCTTTACGGCTGTATGGACAGGCCGCAATACACAAGCGACAACCGATTTGCCCCATCGTTTCTTCCCAAAATTTGAAACAGGCTGCTTTATCGACTTCCCAGTGCCTGATACCACGTACCACCTGGTCCGGCTTGTCTGAATAGCTGATAGCATTGGAAGGACATTGCTCTGCACAGATTTTACATTTCGCACAGAATTCAGTGACACCAAAATCAATAGGTTGATCAATAGCCATCTCCAGCTCTGTGGTGATAACTGCTAACCGTATATTTCCGCCTGTCTCAGGAGTGATAACTGTACCCATTCGGCCAAACTGTCCCAGACCGGCTTCAATAGCGTAGGGAGGTGCTGCGAGGTCATAACTAAATGGTGGAATATGCCATCTCGCCGCAAAACCCAGTCCCTTCACAAACTCAGCAATCCTGACACCGCATAGTCTTAGCCTCATATAAGCGTCAAAGCTATCGCCATATTGCGGATTGGAGGCCAACTGATCCCATTCATGGGGAATACCAACGACAATGCAGTATTTCCAATGCTTGGGCACTGGGTCGTTAGCCATTAAATTCGGAGGTCCATGATGTCCATGTTTTGGTGCAGACAGTCCCCGAATGTGTTTGTAAACATAATCCGGGTTGAATTTCGCAATACCCACCAATGTTGCACCAAATTGGTAGGCGGTCTTTTTTATTAGCTCTGCCGCTAATTCGGGTGTCTTGAATTTCAGCAGTGCGCCCCGTTTTTTCCTTCCTTTATTGACTTCTCGAAGATCAAGTTTTTTACCGTTAGCATGGTACTGATAATCAGATACTTCCGGTGGGTCTTCAATTTCATGAGGAAAATTCTGTGTATGTCCCCATGCCTGAAAGTAGGCATCGCTTATCGAAGTATGATCGTCATAAGTATCGTGAATATATTTATTCAGTTTTGGCGTAATGGTCAAATGTTCAAAATCCGTTTTAAAATAATCAAAACCCTTGGTTTTCCACTTTTTGTAATAGTCGACAATCGGTTTAGGTAAACCCAGAGCTGCAGGACCATCCTCATATTTCCAATTCGGATTTTTTTGTTTTAACATCCCAATAAAACCCATACGCGCCATGGACATTTCGATCATCTGATTGGGGCGTACTACTTCTTCTTCAATAGGAAGGAATTTTTCATATAACTCTTTGACACCACCCTTTAGTTCAAACGGCTTTCGGTCAAAATAATGCGCATCACCTTCAAAACTTTCCCATCCGGCATAGGTACCATAATCCTTACCATGCAAATATGCCATACTGGGCAATGTTACCGCTTGTGTCGCAAAACCGGCTAATCCAGCAATCTTGCAAAACTTACGACGTGATAATTTTAAAGAATCATCTTTGTCCATTTTTTCTCCAATTAAGGTTAAAAATGATGTGTATCAAAACCTGGCTCAATTCACATCATTGGGTTGCTAATGCACTTAATTCTTCAGCTTTTCAAGTAATTCCAAAATCGAAGTATACGCTTGTGGATTGAGATTTTGGTCGATTAAAGAAATTGCTTTTTGACAGAAATCGATAGCCTTTTTTGATAGGCCTTGCTCTTGAAAATTAACAGCTCTGATGCATAACAGATCTGCTTTTAACTGATCGTTCTGCAGATCATTCGCTATGGTCAAAGCCCCACTGATCTGTTCTTCTGAACCTGTAAAGTCTTTTGATTCAGCAGCGATCGCAGCTACCCGCAATCGTATAAGAGCCTCTTCTTCCTTACTAAGCCCCTTACCTACAAACTCAAGAACTTGTTGATATCTCCGAAAAGCTTGATTCATTTGATCAAGATTGAAATACAGATGTCCTTGAATGCATAGGTATTTTATTTGATCCTCACGTTCATTTTCGCCATTTAAAAGGTGAAGAAGTTCGTCTATTCTTGAGGCAGCATCTAACTGATTTCGCAGTTTTAAATGTGTTTCAATGAGGTTTTTAAGATACTGCTTTACTTTGTCTTCCAAACCAAGTGTTTTAGCGATGGATATGGAACGGTTAAGGGCAGGAATCAAAAGATCAGGTATCTCATGTTTCATTAATATACTAACCAGCAATTCTATTGCGTTCAGCTCTCCTTCTTTATCCTCCGATTCTTTAAACAAATGACAACTTTGTCGCAAATAGGATATTGATATTTCTGGATCTTTGTTCTTACTATGAACAATTCCCAGATTGCTCAAATATCCTGCGCATCCTTGAAAATCTTTTAACTTTTCAGCAAGTTCCAGTGCCCTTCGAAAACTATGATCAGCAGTTTCGAGATCACCTGTTTCCAGGTAAACGACGCCAAGACTTCCCCAAAGTGCTGATTGTCTGTTTTCATCCTCTGATTTTGATGCTAAGTCCAACGCTTCGACTAAGTTTGCAATACCTTGCTCAGGATTTCCGGAATCATGCCAAATCAAACTCATACTTCCAAGAATGTCACATTTTAAGCCAACCAGGTCGCTTTGATCTGCGACTTTCAGTGCTTCTGCAAAACTATCCTGAGCATTGTTTAAATGTCCTAGTTCCCAAATAGCCTCTCCTTTTGCTACCAAACAAAATATTTCTAGTTTTGGATCTGTTATTTCACGAGTAATTGCGATGGCCTGATCAATCTCCTTTAGGCCTATTTCGTGACCACCTGAGCTAAAAGTCTCAATTCCTGAATCTAAAAGTTGATTAACCATTTCCCTTTGACTGGCTATGTTTGTAGCGTCAATTTTTCCTCCGAAAGGAGTTGTACTTGCGTTTTCTTTTTCCGCAATAGTTTGTTGTGTCATGATTTGCCGTATGCTATAGAGATTCTAAATTAAAGCGTTGATAGAACGATTTTTAAGATGACTTTTTCAGTCCTTTCATGAAATCTTTGAAGTGAGGCATGAACTGCCTGAACAATTCATTGTCTTTGTTTTTGAGCATCACCTCACCGAACAGTTTTAATCCGACGGCAAAAGCAGTGGAATCAGCTTCATCAAGATCCATTTTTCCCTGCATCCTTTCTACAATTTTGAAAATGTCGTCGTGGTTTCGTGTTTCGAATATTAAAGGGTTTGAATCGGCAGTGTTTCCTTTTGAATCTTCTAAACACTCAACGGTAAACTTGTACAAATGACCTTTCATGATTATTTCCTATATCTTTTTGCGCATAATAAACGAATGATACGCTTGATTAAAAAGGGTTGTTAGACCTTTTGCCTGGTCCTTTTTTGAACAGATCGGTAAACAACGGCTCCTATAAGTACAATAGGCAACCCCATAAAAAGCAGACTCATCCAGGCTGCCCTTGGCTCAAATTCACCAAAGGAGGCTACGAATGTTTGTCCTAAAAACATAAACAAAAGAACACCAACTATTGTTAAGGTCCATTCATACCAAATTAATTTAAGATCCATTTCTTTCAATTTTACCTGAAGATAGACCAAACCTCCGCCCATTACAAAGCCTATGAGCACATACCAAAACCAATTCCAGCTTGCTAATCGCATTTTTTATCTCCCTTAAAGTGTTATGAGCGTGATTCATCCAAACCAAATAATGGAATATCCATCGGATCCAAATCCCATGGCGTTTTACTTAGATCAGGTTCCTTACCATACCCGAATACGTCATCCATTTTTCTGATTAAACCATTTAAAGCTGGGGCCTTAGCAATAGACATACGAATCAGATCATGCATAACAGCTTCATCAAATTTACTGAAGGGGCATACAGATTGGCAACGACTACAATCAGGCTCACCACCTAACATGTATGAGTAACATTTTTTACTGTCCATATACCATCCTTTAATACCTTTTGCCTGACAGGCGGCCTCTCCTCCCCAGAAGGGTTCATCTTCCATGCTGATCGCACCCGATGGGCACATTTCACCACATTTTTTACAGGCTCTACAAAATTTAGTAATACCGGCATCAATTGGTTTTGTTACTGCTAAGGGCAGGTCTGTAATCATTACCATTACTGTCCTAATGTTAGTTCCATATTGTGGGCTGACAAGAATACCGGCTCTACCGTATTCTCCCATTCCAGACATAACGCCAAATCCGACCAATCGGCCAACAGACTCGGTATCTCCACCATAGGATTGATAACCCAATCCTCGTAAAAAGACACTCAATCTGTTCGCGTAGATATTTGCCCTTGAATAACTCATTGTGTTACTCGAAGCCCAACTCATACGTTCTGTATATTGCTGCATCCACAACGACTGCGGAATCACTGAACAGACTGCCCATAAGTCTTTATCCGGCAAAACAAATTTGTTTTTTGATTTGTCTGCATACCCTTTCTCAACGTTTTCAAATTGAATCTTACCCCACAGCAGTTTTTTCGTTCTTTCGTCAAGCTTTACAAACCCCATATCTGCAGCACCCATAATTCTTCCGGCTGTCCTTAGCATTTTGGAGTTTTCTTCAGGCGTACCTTCATATTTAGGGACACCATATTGTTCAGGCGTGTAAAACATGGTTGGATGTTCCCATTGTGGATTGGCTTTTACATCTGCTCCAGTCCATGGCGCAGCTAAATCAGCTCCTGAACGTCCTCCCCATCCCCAACAATTGGCATCCGCTAAAGCTCTATCTCTTAATGAGAGTCCGGGGACATTATCCTGAACGTTCTTCTTTGTTGAAGCAATGTTCCTGTTATATATATCAAAATAATCTTTCTGATTTTCCCAGGAAGCTGGATTAAATAATGTGTTTTCGGGACCATGGAATCTTTCCATATTATCCCAATCAATTTTAACTGTTGGTTCATCTACCTCTTTTACCCAGAACGGTAATTTCCGCTCCGCCAGGGGGGAGGACTTCATCTCATCAAGATCTTTAAAACCGCTTGCATGAAGATTTGTAGCACCCAGACCAACTGCCCCGGCACCGAATCCCAGCATCTTCATAAAACCACGACGGTTAACGGTGGAATGATATTGTGTCTTTTCTGGTTTTGGTTTTTCCATCACCTGTTTCTCTTTTTCCATCACCTATTTCTCCTTTGAAGTAAAAAAGATAGTGATTCCTTCTTTCGAGGCAGCACACTAGAATTGAGTTTCTGGCTTCCCTATATCATTAAAGTAAGGGTTACAGTTGCGAGACAGCACCGGACTGGTTTCAATGAAACATCACCGGATTTCCTCATGACTATTATAGTTAAACTTTTGCGATCTTGCTTTATCAGCAAATAAACGACTATGCCGATTCTTTTACCCCATTTAACAGGGAATCTGCTTCAAGCCTTTGATAGAAAGATTCCGGTTTGTCTAAAACCAATGAATCAACAACTATTCCCTTTGATAATAATCGTTTACTGATATCAATCACAAAGGAATCACTACCCACGACATAATACAATGCGTTACTATTGAACTTCGAATTCAAAAGCTCATCAAACTTATCTCGCGTTGAAGCATAGAAATTCTGCAATCCATTTGTTGTTTGAGCACTCCAGGTCAATTCTTCTTCAAAAATAAATTCCTGACTGGAATCGACATTTATATGGGTCATGCTCTCAATCCCTTTGTTACTATTAGAGTATGCTCTGATCAGAGGACGCATCGTTGCGATGGCTACGCCCGAAGAAAGCAGTATAATCGGTTTATCCTGTCTTCTCAATTCCATGTGATTGGTCAGTTTGAACGCCACAAATGTATCGCCAAATGATGAATTTTTCAGTGTTTTTTTATACTGAGAACACGATGGGGGTATTCTCGTAGTAACCGCTATGACACCTTCCTCCGCCAGCGACATGATCGATAAATGCCTAACACTGTCTTTGTTGTCTTTTCCTTTTTTGAGATCAAACTTAGGACTTCCCAGGTGAATACTTGCACCTTCAGGCCATGCCAAATCAGTGGGCACATCAAACATGAACGTATGGGTTGTTGCGTTTTCAGCTCTTTTATCTAGTAAGTGTATTTTGTGAAGTTCCATTTTGTTTGGGACGCTATCCATTAATTAACCACTTATTTCGTAACTATTGACGGCTTATTTTAAATTTTGAACATCTTGGTTTTATTAGTACTAGGCAAGCACTGTACCAATTTCAATAAAATCTAATAAATCAAATAGATAGAATAGTTAAACCCAAAAATATCCGAAATATGGTTTATTGAGGTTACGAAATATGGTGAAAGTGTTGGTGTTGCTTTATATTATTACCTAAAATCGTGTTATATATCTGAAATGTAATGGGGAAATTAGATACAGTGTGGGTATATGGTATATGAGTAACAATATCTGACTTGCAATAATCACGAAATATGGTAAGTCGCCTGTTTTTGATTAGTAACCCATGAGATTCACGATTCGTCTATTAAAAATTTTAACAAGCAAAGAAATAGCTATGATTTGATGAGGTTACTGAAAGTGCAGTGACAGCAATACGAAAAACTGTAATTAACTGTTATAATTAGTTTAAAATTCAGGTTCGTTAATAGCACGACAAGAAAATAGTCGAAGCCATTTATAACTTCCACTTTCCTTTGTAGTAGACCTCTTTCACCTTGGCGGCTTTATCACACGCCCAGCTTTCGTGGCCCATTTTTTTTATTAGACAAAGATTGAAAACCTTTGTGTTGTGGGGGACAACCGTTGCCATCTCTGCGTAAGGGTGAAGGTGATCACAGGGGAACTCATCACACTCAGAACAGAAAGTTAATCCCTTTTCCGCAGTGCAGCGATATACATTACAAGGTTCAGTCCTCTTTTGAAAAGCAACTACTCCACCTTTATTTCTGCATCCTTCACAAGTAACCTCAGCAGGATCGGTTCCTGTCTTAGTAGCGATTTCCTGTCTGAGTACTTCATTGTCATTGGCCAGATACCTTGGGCAGTTAAAGCAATCCAGACCGCATGGAGCTGTAAGATTTTTGTGATCGATCATTTATGTATCTCCTTTAATTCCTTTCGTTGAATATTTTTAAAATCCGGTGAAATGTTACTTGTTTTTTACGCATTCTTCAGCCGGGAACCCCTCAGAAAGAGTCGAATATGACTTCTTGTTGAGGGGGTATAACCCGTTCCGCCACCAATCAAAAGAGCAGTTAGCATAGCAATAACGCTCACCTTTTTCTTCGTTTTCATTTTCTTTTCCTTTTCTATTGTTTTAAATCGGCAGGCCCGATACTACCCGAACCTTATCCGTTATTCATTATAACCTGATCCCACTAGCCTCTTTACTTGAGTTCCCTACCGTTTAAATAGCTGTGGGTAACCATATCCGTAGCCCCCTTAAAGGCTTCTCCGGCAAAACACATGGACAGAGATTGCTGATAGAAACGCTTCAATCTCGCCTCTGATTCGTCCGATTTGATCATAACATTTGTATGGACAGTATCAGCATAACCGGCCATAGCTACCGAATTTACAGCCTCTTCCCGGTAATCGATCTGCTGTTCTACACGAACGTCGCTGTAGTCCAGATCCAGCATGGCAATGACAAGGGTAATCTGTGATGTCAGGCATGCAGCTGTTCCCGCTGTCAGGTATTCCAGAGATGTGGGAGCTTGGGGTCGTCCATCAGTTCCATTCAACTCATCGGAGTATATCTCCCAAGCTTCTGAATTAGGAGAATTGAAGGATACCGTCACTTTTTTCAGATAGG
>Ga0307989_1001920_pt1 | contig 10393 bp, 7 predicted proteins | sample EllFjometagen185_FD_203164 | JGI IMG/M metagenome (GOLD analysis project Ga0307989, IMG submission 203164) | Marine microbial communities from Ellis Fjord, Antarctic Ocean - #185 | ecosystem: Environmental > Aquatic > Marine > Unclassified | place: Southern Ocean | collected 2014-10-08 | reverse complement strand
CGCTTTTTTCAATAATTCATCAACTGCAACCAACCTTAACGTTGCATAATAAAGCGCATCCCCAATCATGGTTCCATCTTCAATTTTTATAGCGGGTGTAATGGTTCTGGCGAAATTAACAATATTTTGGTGGTCCAGTGTCAGTGGCGTATTTTCTTCCACAAAGCCGGCAAAACTGGTTAAACCAATCATATCATTTGGTCGCCCCGGCAATGTATCCTGATTACCCAATACAAAAGCTTCAAAGACTTGTTTAACACCTTCCAGACGATCCATTTCCCGCCCCTGATAAGTAAATGGTTCTTTCATACTGGAAGAACGATCAATAATCATCTGTATGGCAATTCCTTCTTTGGCTGTTTGAATGGTTTCCAAACCCTTTCGGGGGCGTGCAAAGGCGATCAAAAGAAATATCAGAGCGAAGATGCGTAGGAAAACCAATAGGCTTCGAAATTGAACCCGCCATGTGCTACCCGATTCTTTTAGTTGATCAATTCCCGAAAACACTAAGGCTGCTGTCTTTTTCTTTTTCCGATACTGCCACAAGCATATCGCGCTAAAAAGCAATAAACAAATGGCGGCGACTAGCAGTGAACTAATATCAAATTCCATTTTTCTTCCCTGTCATGAGCACGAAATTTTTAACACTTCTAAAAGCGTTCTGGCTGGCTTCTGAACCGGGTTCAAAAGTTGCAAATTTTACCAGATCGGCCAATCTCAGAAACTGTAACAATAAATTCCGCTGATCTCCCGTAAATTGGCTGGAAAGGGAAATATCTCTAATAAACTCTTCAGTTGTTTGCTCTCTGGCTTTCAACCTAAAATAATTTTCCAGATATGACCTTAATATATCCGATAATTTTGTATGTAATATATCGATTTTCTGTTTCTCTATTAAGCGATCGGCATCTAACTGATCCAAAGACTTCAAGGCAATTTTAACATAATCTGGAATATCAACTTCTGATACTCCCGGTTTGTCTCTTAATAAGTACCATTTTACACCAAAGTAAGTTGAAAATAAAAAAAACGAAATTAAAAGTGCAATTAGCAAGGGATACCAGTCAAAAGGTGGTAAAATAAATCCTCGTATTTCCGCCAGTTTAGCATTGGGGTCAATATCAGCAGCTTCTATTTTAAATGAAAGGGGTTCCGTCACTATTTTATATACCGGCCAGCTGGAGAGATCATTCGGTCGCTCTTTTTCCAGTCGAAAATAAACTTCAAACGGTTTAATACTGAATTTCCCTGAGCTAAATGCTTCAAACTTAAACTGCCATTTTTGCTGAATATAACTACTGTTTTGTAACCACTGCTCTTCATAAGCCGGTTTTTCGATTAAAACCAGGGGTTGATAAACCTCAGCCTCAATCAACAGAGGCACAGGTTTAACTCCCTCCTGATATTCCAACAATACCGTCATGGTCAGAAAATCAGTAATGGGAAGGCTGGTGTCCGATAAACGTACCTTTACTTCAATAGGAGCCCCCCCCAGGGTGAATGATTTTTCCAGGGTTTGGTCCGGAATCGTCTCCGTTATTAGATCAGAAGTTTTGTCACAAGCCACTGTTGAACTTAAGATAAAGAGTATTAATAAAATTAAAATTTTTTGTTTGTTTTGCATTTCAACGATTTCTACGGGCTCTGTTTTTAAAAAACGTAGTTAACTGACGGCCATATGGCTGGTCACATTTAATTATCAAATGATCAATACTATTTTTTTTGAAATAATTTGTCTTCGTTTCATTAAACTGCAATCGGGAGAGATAATAATGTCTTTGCCATGATTGACTGTGGGTATCCACCATTTGTGTCTCACCGGTTTCAGTATCCATCAATGATATGATGCCAATATCCGGTAATTTTTCTTCATGGGGGTCTTGCACCTCAATAGCTACCAAATCATGGCGTTGATTGGTCGCACTCATATTTTTAAAGTATCCGTCGTCCAGATAATCAGAAACTAGAAAAACAACCGTTTTTCGTTTATTCAGTTTGTTAAAATATTCCAGTGCCTGATTAAGGTCTGTTTTTTTATGTCTGGCTTTAAAAAACAATAACTCCCGAATAATTCTACTGACATGGGTTTTCCCCTTTTTAGGTGGCACATACAGTTCAATCTGATCTGAAAACAGAATTAACCCAATACGATCATTTTTCTTCATAGCATTAAGTGCCAGCACACCGCATAATTCAGCGATAACTTCTCGTTTTTGCTGAATTTGAGTCCCAAAAACACCGGAAGCTGAAATATCAACCAGGAAAATGACCGTCAGTTCACGTTCTTCAACAAACGTTTTGACATAAGGGTGCCCATACCTGGCTGTGACATTCCAATCAATCATTCTCAATTCATCACCTTCCTGATATTCGCGAACGGTATCGAATTCCATGCCCCTGCCTTTAAAAGCACTCTGATACTCTCCTGCCATCACATCATTAACCATTTTCCGGGAATGGATCTGAATCTCCCGAACTTTCCTGTACAACTCTTTTTCAGGATTTTTGTTTTTAGGGGGCGTAAAAACGCGATTAAAGAACCACATGCTATTTTTTATTAAAAATGAAATTTAAAACCACACGGTGAAGAAAACATTAGGCCTATCAAACTCATTGTAAATTATATCGCCCAGATTTTTGTTACTTTCCTGGTCAATAAAAATTAAAAAGATTAAAACGTGTTTCGTCAAGAGGCATTTACAAAGGTAAGGTGTAATACTATAAAGTATCGTCGATGAGCGTATTTTTTTTTTAAGGGGAAGGAAGTACCCAAATCCCCGCTACATAGTTAATATAGAGCGGGGAATAAGATCTTTGAGGTGCATTAATGGCTGAATACTGTGTATTTTGAAGTATTCCATTTCTGACAATATGTTTTACCCTGACTCACTCTCCTTGGAACACATTTTGTTTGGTCCGTCACTCTGTTCCAAACCAGGCAATGGTTAATTTTAACACATGCTACCCGTTTCGACTGAATATCAGCAGGAGGGTTAGCTTGAGCAGTAATTGATGTAACAAACAATAACAACAACGAGAATAGTACCGTTTTCATGAAAACCTCAAATCTTAGTTAATTAAATAGTTGAATATGGCAAAAAAAATTCTGACTGTTCTATCCATTATAATTTACATAAATAGCATTTTCAATCTTTTCTTTATTATTTTTTTATTGTATCCATGATTGTGTTATGTCTCTGTGAATCAAAGACTTAAATTATTAAGCTTATAGTTAAATTTCTTTCAACTCTTTTTTATTCACCATTACTTGTTATTCGAGCCGATTTGACAGATTTTAATTTAAGCATTAAATGAGTAATTTACCTTAAAACCAAAACACTTATCAATTTATTAATATTCAGATGACAAAAGAACTGATATTTAAACTTTCCTTTATCAATGATGGAAAGTTATACGAAATGTATGCCAAAAAAGTATGTCAAAGTAGTTTGTTTGGCTTTATTGAAGTAGAAGAATACCTATTTGGAGAAAATAGCAGTTTGGTCATTGATCCTTCTGAAGACCGGCTGAAAAAAGAATTCAATGGGGTAAAACGGTCATACATCCCAATCAATTCTATTATCCGGATTGATGAAGTTGAGAAGAAAGGGATGAGTAAAATTTCCAAACTTTCGGAAAACAATAGCAATAATGTGATCACTCCTTTTCCCAACAGTACAATCATTCCCCCTGAATCAAGTGATAATTCCTGAAGCAGGGAGATGTCGTTATAAAACTAAAATCTCAATCAATACGGAGTGACCAGTTGTTCTCATCCTCAATTTGTCCGTATTGAATCCCCATCATGGTATCAAATAGTTTTTTGGATAGTTGACCGGTCTGACCTCCGTTAACGATATAGTTATTGGATTGATAATGAAATTCTCCCACCGGTGAGATGACAGCTGCAGTTCCGGAAGCAAAAGCTTCTTTTAAGCGGTTACTTTTGCAGGCCTCAATGACTTCATCAATGGAAATTTTTCTTTCATTGACTTTATATCCCCATTGTTTTGCTAGCTGTTTTACTGAATCACGGGTAATACCATTTAAAATGGTCCCTCCCAGTGGAGGGGTAATCAATTGGTCATCAATAAGCAAAAATATATTGCTGGTACCTACTTCTTCAATATACTTTTTCTCTTTAGCATCCAACCACAATACTTGTGTATATCCTTTTTTAATCACCTCCTGAAATACATGGATCGTCGGCCCGTAATTTCCTGATGTTTTTGCCTGCCCCGAACCTCCTTCAGCTGCTCTGGTATATTCATCGGACACAAAGATTCGGGTAGGGGAAAATCCTTCTGAATAATAAGGACCCACCGGACCGACAATAATATAAAAAAGATATTCTTTTGACGCCCTTACTCCTAACGCTGCTTCAGTTGCAATCATGGTTGGCCGAATATACATAGATGTTCCCGGTAAATTCGGAATCCAATCCTGATCAATCATTATCAGTTGCTTCAAGCCATCCATAAATACATCCGGATCAACAGGTGGCATGGCCATTCTTGCTGCTGATTTATTAAAACGTTCAATATTTTTCCCTGGGCGAAATAGGCCCACCCCCCCTTTTTCTAATTTATAAGCTTTAAGCCCTTCAAATACTTCCTGATTATAATGCAGTACCAGAGCTGCCGGATCCAGGTTTAATGATTGATAAGGGACTACTCGAGGATCATACCAGCCTTTTTCAACAGTATAATTCATCATAAACATGTGATCAGATAGAAACTTCCCAAATCCCAGTTCATTAGGGTCCGGTTTTACTTTTAATTGATCGGCTTTTTCAATTGTAATTTTCATATTCGCCCCTTTTTTAAGATATTAAGATCACTCCTCATAATCAAAACCCGGAAAGTAAATGGCATTTGACCGTTAGAGAATTTTAATGCTTGTTTATTATTATTGTGTTGTGGCAGTAAAGCTATAATGGCAAGTAGAATGATTCCAATTAATTATTTTCATATTTGACATGAAATCTGTGCATTTCACTTCCTTAATAAACTAATAATATTGATTAATTATAATGGTTACAATTTTAATATCAATAAAATTAACCCCTCACTTCTGTTTTTTTTATTTTTCATAAATAAATGAAACATCTACCATAAACAAACAATTCTTAATTTAATTAACGTAGAAATTTTACAACAGCTCCATTGATTGTTCATAGGGTAATATAAAACTAAAGGTTGAACCCCCATTGGAATTATTTTCTACCCATATTTTGCCCTGGTGAGCTTTAATAATTTCCTGACTAATAGCCAATCCCAAACCGGTGCCACCTAGATTTGATTTTGTTTTACTACTTTGAACAAATTTATCAAAAATACTAGCTAATTCATTTTTAGGTATTCCCGGACCTTGATCTTTGACTTTAACGATAAGTACTGAATGATGGTTTGATTTAGATTCTGCCTGCACATTAGTATTTTTACCCAATTCAAAAGAAATACTAATTTTTTTACCTTTTTCTGTAAATTTAATCGCATTAGATAGTAAATTGCGAATCACCTGACTAATTTTTTGTTCATCACAAACAACTTGGGTTGGCAAACTATTATCAATGCTTTCCAGGAACAAATTTTTTTCATTCATCAAAGAAACAAATTCGGTAGATACATTATGAATAATTGATTTTAAATCCTGTTTTAGCATATCGTACTCCAGTTTCCCTGATTCAATTTTGGACAGGTCCAAAAGATCATTTAAAAGTGCAAGTACGTTATTCCCGATATCACCAATTTTTGCAAAATAGTGTAGCAATTTTTCTTTATCAACTTTATCTATTTTTCTAACACCAAATTGAGAATAGCTAAGAATTTGATGCATCGGTGTGCGTATCTCATGAGAAATATTGGATAAAAATTCAGATTTGGTTCTATTGGCAGATTCGGCAACTTCTTTTGCTTTTTTTACCTTTTGCAAGGCTATTGTTCGTTCAGTAATATCTATTTGGGTTCCGGCATGTCTCAAGGCTTGTCCCTTCTGGTCCCTCTCCACAACTCTTCCTCTTGCAAGCACCCATTTCCAGCTACCCGATTTCGTTTTTAATCGGTGTTCTGATTCATAGAATGGTATTTTATCTTCCAGATTGGCCTTCATCACCATTAAGGCCCTTTTTTTATCCTCAGGATGAAGTAGCTTCTCCCAGGTATTTACATGGCATTCGATTTCTTCTAACTGATAACCGAGATTTTCAGCCCAACGCTTACTAAAATCAATTTTACCGGTCTGAATGTTCCAATCCCATAATCCTATATCAGCACCATCTAAAGCTAATTCCAATCGAATCCGGTTATTCTCCAATTCTTTGGTTCTTTGATGGACCTGAACTTCCAGGTCATCTTTCAATTTTTTGAGTTCTCTTTCCGCTTTTTTTCTTCCGGCATCTATATCTGATGCGTACAAGGCCATCTCGATGGTTACCTTAAGATCACGATCCTGAATAGGTTTTAACAAGTATCCAAATGGTAAAATCAATTTAGCTCTTTCTAGTTTATCGTCTTCAGCATAGGCCGTCAAAAATATAATGGGAATATTGGATTCGGATCGGATTTGACTTGCCGCCTTAATTCCATCAATAGCGCCTTTTAGGCGGATATCCATTAGAATAATATCTGGGTTGAGTATCTCCGCTTTTTCTATTGCGGCTTCACCAGTATCAACAATAGCAAGCACTTGATAACCCAACTTTTTTAAACTAAGTTCGATTTCCATCGCAATAATCGCTTCATCTTCTACGATCAGTATTTTTGATTTTTCCATATTATATTTGATCAATATTGAATTTAATTGTGAATTTCGTATCGCTTTGATCATTAAAATCAAACGATCCGTCTAGTTGGTTCTCGGCAATCGCCTTAACTAATTTAAGACCAAGACTATCACTATTTAGAATATCAGAGCCTTCAGGAATCCCAATACCGTTATCAGAAATGCTTAATTCAACACTATTTTCTTCATAGGATTTCAGGCGGAGAACGATCTCACCGCTACTCTGATTTGGAAATGCGTATTTTAATGAATTAGTGGTCAGTTCATTGATAATCAAACCAATTGATGAAGCTTGTTTAATGCCAATCATGATGTTTTCAGCTTCGACTTCGATCTTGATATTATTATTGATCGAATAGCTTTGAAGAATTATCCTGCCAAGTTCTGATAAATATCTCTCCATATCAATGGCTGCTACATTATCGGATCGATAGAGTGTTTCGTGAATCAAACACATGGTATTCACTCTGTTTTGACTATCCTGTAAAGCTTCTTTGGCCTTTTTACTGGTAATATTCACCATTTGTAATTTTAGAAGGCTGGAAATTAATATCATGTTGTTCTTAACTCTGTGATGAATTTCATGGAGCAGAGTATCTTTTTCTTGTAATGAGCTTTTAATTTTTTGTTCAGCTACTTTTTGTATTAAAATATTTTCCTGAAGCTGTTTGTTTGCTTTCAGTAGATCAGTTGTTCGTTCTTCAACTTGTTCCTCGATATGAATTTTTTGGTTTCGGAGTTCCTCTTCGATGTTTTCACGTTCAAATATATTTTTAGAAAGACTGTCAGCCATTTGATTGTAAGATTCGGCTAACCCTTTAAGTTTTCCTACTTTTTCAACATCTATTCTTTCATTGAGTTGACCATCGGCCAGCCGATTAACTGATTTAATCAGTATTTCAGTAGGTTTGCCTACCAGCTGCTTAAAGATACTGATGATCACTAAAAAAAAGATAATAACTAAAATTAATACCGGCCAAAATCTGGCGAGCGCATCTCTCCAAACATCCCTATAGGATATTTTTAAAGGTACACCGACAGAATACATTGTTACATCTCCAGCTTTTGCGCGACTGGCCTCGACCTCATCCACCAGTATTTCACAGATTTGAAAAGCCTCATTTTTAGCCGGCTCTCTTTCTTCCAAATATGAAATAATACCGAAAACTAACAGTAAAGAAGCGAGCGATAAAATGGCGTATAGTAAAAATTTTTGGTTTAGGGTCATTACAAGGTTAATTATTTATCTTTTTTTTTACAATTATCTAATTAGTGTCTGACCGAGAATGCCATTATTTACTTTCAATCCGGTAATCAGGCTCTCACTACGAGTCTCGTTATTGTCGTAACAACCTGGTATTATAAGGCTAAGTCTTTGCTATGAAATAGTCCTGTCCCCAAATTACCTACTTTTCGTTCAGACACTAGCTAGAAAAACATTTTAAGCTGTTATAACTAAATTGCCTTATTAACCATCAAGCAACAGCTTGTTTTACTTGCTCTAATAAAAATGGAGCAAGTTTTTTTATTGACTGACGCTTTTACTTAGAGATTCATGCCTAAAAAATATTATTTTTCAAGGCATGAATCTAGAAAATAAGAAAAAATGAACCCCTTTCATTGCAATAGCAGTGCTAAAATGAGAATAGTAATAAATTATTATTCTAAGCATTTGTTAATAAAGATATATATTTGAAACTATGGACAGGCAGGAGCATTAAAATCCTTGAAACAGGAATCAAAAAAGTGCAGATATATCGGCATTTGCCTTTATTTCGGCAGTAATTTGATTTAGTTTGTGCGGTGATTCCTTTAAATGGCGATATATCGTCTGACCAGTTTATTCTAAGAATAAAGATCATCTTCTTTGGGGATGGTCAGAGACTGATGGCTTTGCTGAGCATATAGCCATCGATAGAATCATCAAAAAATTTTCTGTATTTAAATTCACTCTCACGAAGCTTTTCTTCCACCGTTTTTTTTGAAGTTATGTCTTTCCATATGCAGTGGGTTTGTTTAAAATTCCCATCTGCATCATATCGGATTTTACCATTGAAAGAGATAAATATCAGAGTTCCATCTTTTTTACTATATTGAATTCAACCCCATTTATCTCACCCATACTTTTAAAGCGGGGAAAATTCTCTTTGAAATGATCCACCCAATCAGGATCAATAAATTCACTAAAAGACTTACCGATAACCTCTTCTTTTGAGTAGTCAAGGGTCGTTAGCCATTCATGGTTGGCATCAATAAAGTAACCGTTTTCATCCAGAGACTGATAACTAAGCGGGGCCTTTTCATATAGTAGTTGAAATTTTTCTTTTTCTTTTTTTAAGGCTTCTTCTGATTTTTTTCGTTCGATTTCTACTTTCAATACATAATAGGGGCATCTCGATGCTTATTTTTAAATCCTTTTCTTGAATTGCTTTTAAGAGATACCCAAAAGGCATTGTTATTTTTGCACGTTCTATCCTTTCTTCGTCAAGATAGGCTGTTGAGAAAATTACTGGAATATTAAAACAATTTAGAATAATTTCAGCTACTTGAATGCCATCCGTTTCTCCTATGATACGGATATCCGTCAGTATCAGATCCGGTTTATCAGTTTCGGCATTTTCAATTGCTTTTTCACTCGTGTCCACAACAGATGTCACAATGTATCCAAGATTCTGCAAACACTCTTCAATCTCCATGGCAATGATGGCCTCATCCTCAACAATTTGAATTTTAGCTTTTTCCATATCTAGTTTTTTGACCAATATTAAATTATATCGTGATTGTGTTCCTTTATTTTATAAAAAAACTTTAAAAACTATCATGTAGATTTCCAATGAATATTCTGGATTTTCTTTGAGTCTGTTCATTTTTAGCTATATTATCTAAATGGCAATGAACGTCAATCATCTTGTCATTAAAATAAGGCGATATATAATAATAGACTGCGACGTAACAGATAAATGTCTTTTTTTATGTCCAGCAATCTATTAAGATTCTGTCCTTCATCAATCATTAAGACTTAAAGCACTTGAAACATTATGCTTAATGTCAGAAATCAGCATTAGCGTGTTGACACAATCATTGCCAAAGGTTCTGAGAACGATGTTCTACCTTAATTACTTAATTCAGAATAATGAGTGAAATGTTCGACTTACCAAAGCCAGATATTAGCTTCAAAGAGTCTCTGTTGAAAACATGTAATGATGAGATAATTGGGATCGTGACGGTTCAAAATCATAACTTAAACTTTAGAAAAACCCTTGAATATGATAATAAATTTGTTGGTTTAGACGCCTATCAGAAGTATAAAGAGAAATGTCAACAGCCCATCATTCTCGTCATAGAAAGTCCTCATGTTGAGGAGTTCAAAGTTCATGGTGTCGTTGATTTTATTTCGGGTCTTCCCACACTGTCCCGGCCTGTTAATGGTGTCTCAGGAGATAATATCAGGATCCATCTGCTTGCTTTGCTTAAAACAGTTAGTAATATATTAGGTGACGGTTTGTATCCGGTCATTGTTATGAACGCAATACAGGAACAATGCTCTAAAGGTGTTGACACTTGCAAATTTAGAACGAAAACGTTTATTAAACTTTGGCCTGCTAAAGAA
>Ga0307989_1001919_pt1 | contig 10394 bp, 8 predicted proteins | sample EllFjometagen185_FD_203164 | JGI IMG/M metagenome (GOLD analysis project Ga0307989, IMG submission 203164) | Marine microbial communities from Ellis Fjord, Antarctic Ocean - #185 | ecosystem: Environmental > Aquatic > Marine > Unclassified | place: Southern Ocean | collected 2014-10-08 | reverse complement strand
GAACATATCATACATGTGATCATTGAAGGTCTTTATCATCTCGATCAGGATGATGTTGGTCTCCTGAAAACCCAATTCTGAGAGAACTCTTCTAGTTGAAAATACTTGCAGGTTTTTCTCTGTGAATCCGAGAGGAGTTGGGTGAGGTGCTGAATGGCATTCATCCTGCACAGGGTTAGTGTGTTGCATAGAATATTTTCTCCATGTTGGTTGTTAGAGGTATCCCTTCCCCGCCCCCATAGCAGAAAACCTACATAGGGTTATAGATGAACTGACAAGCCAAGAAAGCTTTCGATTTTAGGCCAGGAAATGTCTGTCTGTGAAGGGACGAAAAGAGTGGGGATTGTTTATAATTATATACATAATTAAAATATATGTCTGAAGATCTTTTCAATACGGAACCTAGAAAAATGAAAAGATTCAGAAATCCAGAAGTTTAGAGCTTCTTGTTTCACATCTCTCAGAGTTTTCGGAATTCAGGTCACTCAGGTCACTGCCACATCGCTTCTGGTAGGATAGATTGGGATAGGCAGAGTGATCAGCCCTCACTTTTCAGGTCACTGAAGTGATCACTCATTTTCATTGTTTTCATGAGCAGCTGCTGTCTAGGCAGCTGTTCAATCCTCCGGAAGGCTTATTTCCCTTAGGTTTTCAACTTCTGGGGTCCTTTCTTACCCTTCCATCTTTACCCGTTTTTCAACTTTTAGGTTTTTCAGCCCCCCAGATTTTCTTTTCTCCAGTTTTCCAGCTTTCTGAATTTCCAGAACTACAGGCCACGTTCATGAGTGATGATATCCGGAAAGTCTTCAGCCAATCTTCGCATTGAAAACGAGGCGTATGTCATTGTGACAGAAAGACTTGAGTGCCCCATTTTCTTCGCTACGCTGTAGAGATCCCTCTCCTTCAGGAATGCCCTTAGCGCATAGGTATGTCTCAAGGAATGTAGTCGCTTGCCTTTGATACCATTTTTTCGACAAGCCGCCTTGAATTGTCTAGTGAAGTACATGTGGCTATGCGTTGTTGGATCAGCTCCCTGTCTACGAGGTTCTATGTGGGTTTTGCGCTGCATTTCCCTCACAGTCATGATCTGTTTCTGCGTGAGATATACCTCCCTCTCTCGGCCCGATTTTGAGTTTTCTGGGCTCACTATCAGGAAGGACCCAACGATCTCACCCAGAATGGGCTCCTTAGCCCTCATACCCGTTTCCCTATATAGATTGAACACCCTTTTCAGGTAGTCATCCACACTATTCAGGATGAGCTCGAATTCAGCATTGGAGACATAGATTGGTTTCACCCCTCGGATAGGAATCTGCTTCAGGACAAGTGGCTTTTCGTAGATCTCTGTCCGCTTCATCCATTCATACCAAGTTCTCAGATTTCTCACCGTGATATTGATTGTGGCATCTGCGTATTCTTTCCGTTTCATGAAGTGTTTGAAACCATCAATATCCGCTTGTGCTAGACTTTCAATATCTCTACCCCATTTCAGATATCTTTTCAGTCTATTGAATGACTGATCAATCATTTCCAGAGAGGACTCTCTGAGAGGTGCATCCAGATCGTTCTTCCTAGCTTTCAGATACTGAGCAACTGCATCTCCAACTTTGAGGCGTTTTACCTTTGTTACCTTATCCTTCGCTTCCCATGAGAACTCGAAGTTTTCCCCCTCCCTCAGAGCTGGCTCCATCCGATGGATCTCCATGAGTCTCCTTGATGCTTCAGCTTTTTCCCTAGTTCCTAGGTTGATGCATCTTTCTGATTGTTTTTCATCTGTAGTGATACGGATTCGGGCATAGTAGACCCGACCCAATTTTCTTAGGCGTGCCATGGTGTGACCTCCTTACATAGGTTTATTACATGAAAAACGGCCATTCCCCGAAGAGAATGGCCGTTTTGTGACTTATAGTACTCGTTTATCTATTTAGCTTCGTATAGGCTCGGAAAATCCACTCTGAGGCGTCTTTTGGAGTGCACTAAGTAGTGAGTCTCAGTAGTTTTCACTGAACTATGATGCAGCATACGACTCACATGATAGATATTATCTGTTCGTATATATTCCATCAATCCCGCCGAATGACGTAGATGATGAAAATGATGTTCCGGATATCCAGCTTTCACACAGGCTGCCTTGAAAAGACGAGAGAGCCTACCTGCGCTGAGTCCTGAATCCATTAGTTTTATATAGATGATTACGCTCTCTGAAGTGAGTTCAATTTCGATCGGTCTGCGTGTCTTAGAAAGCTCGGCAGGAATGACCAGAAAGTTGTCTGATTCCAGAGTAGCATTGTATATTTCTCTCAACCTTGCAGCTGTGGACAGGTACAGATTGATGTATTCTCTATGTTCTGGCTTCATTTCTGCCAGAATTTCTTTCATTTTCAATTCAGAGATGTATGAGGGTACTGATTCAACTTTGAATTGTTTGATTTTGAGCCCGTGGAAACTGTATCCACGGGTCTTATAGTAGTTGATGAAAGTACGCATCTCACGGATTCTTCTATTGATTCCTGATTTCTTCAAATTGCGTCTTTCGAGAACTTCTATGAAATTATTTATTGTGTCTTGAGTTATGGATGAGATATCGCTTTCGATATCTATCACTTGTCCAAGATATTTGAAGGTTAGATGAAAACCCTCCTGGCTATCATTTGACAGCCCATGTCTTATTTTATCATCCAGCATATCATCCTTACCTTTTCGGATAGTGATTGCTGGTATGGCAGGCATTGATGTGCTCTGAGCACTCAATAGCTTCTGTAGGAGGACGATCATGTCCTCATTACTTAGATTGTCTTTGGCCTGTTGCTGTTGCATTATGGCCTAATTATGTATGTTCTCTTGGACAGAAAAGACCAGCGGTTGAACCTTGCAGCCTTCCTGTTCAGAATGTTTGAGGAATCTCTGGATGAGACTCACCAATTCATGAATTCTATATACGCTCAAGCGTCCATCTGTGTGCAGTTTGAGCAAGAAGTGGTCGATGCAGGTCTGATCTATATCAGCTACATCTCCACATATATCAATAGCTTCCTCCAGGTAGGTACACGCCTGAAGAAAGTTCAATACTGCTACTATCCCTCCTGCTTTGGCAAGTGCTGGACAGGTGAGGAAACTCGCATGCATATTGAAAAATGAAGAATCAATGCCGTTCATGCGAGCATTCGATTCCTGTAGGTACTTCTGGATAGGTTGGTAATCCACGGGATCATCCACCTGGTCATGAGTACAGTCAATTTCAACTTCTTGGTTCTGCTTGTCTCTACTCATCGTCAAACTCTGTTAGAGCATCATCTGAACCATTGTATTCATTTGTGTAGCCTTTGGCCGATCTAGGCTTACTGAAGTCGTGAGCGGGCTCATTAGTTGAGGGAATTGGTGTTCCACTCTCATCTAGCTCAACGATGGTTATCAAGCTGGCACCTGAGCTTTGATGGCGGTGGAGACTCCAACCTTTGTAGCCTTCCACATACCTTCTCAACCATGTTGAAAAGAGGTTTCGGTTGTTTTCCAAACTGCGATAGGTTGCCTTGCCACACTCAGTCATGCATCTACCTCGTAGATCATTGACATTCACTCTCTGCACCGTTGGGGACAGGAACTCTTCAGCCCAGAGCATCCAATCCTCAGAAGTTTCCTTGACTATCCGCTTCCGCTTGAGGGAGGAACTGTCTAGACGAAGACTTAGCCCCTTTTCCAGGAAGGTCGTGATCATCAGAATCATGAATGAAATTGTATCCTGCCAATCCTTAGGATTCCACTCAGGAGAGAACAGTTCACGACCGAATTCATCTAGAGGAGTGTTGTCGAGGTTGTAATGATTGCCAACCTCACAAGTCACATAGCGTCTGGCATTGGAACTTCCCTGATCTACGAATAGAGTATTACAGGTGAATGCCAATCGGGGTGAATGATCAAAAGGGATGATTATCGCTTGTATTCCCTTTTTCTCAATCTTGAAATCTCCAGTGATCTGATGGAAAAAGTCACCTGACTTCACACGATATGAAACATCATCTATGATTACCAGAATATCCGTTGGACGCACATTCTGATACTGAAACTGGAAGTTACTTTTGAAGAGCTTTCCATCTAGAATTGTAAAAGATCCCAACATGAAGGTTACTCCTTGCAGAGCGAGCCCTTTTCCACCCCCACCCATGGGAGTGAAACTGTCACCAGCGTGTTTATCCACCAATACTACAGCGTACGCCTGACCCTTCCTTTTGTAATTGTCTAGCAGGAATCCGAAAGCACGGTACATGTGATCTATTCTGACAGGATCATCATCATTGATACGATTGATGAACTGGGCATAGTCACATGCAAGAGCATCTTCCTTGGAAGAAACGACACCATCCCAGTCAAGGATTTGATTCACATTCACATAGTAGTCACCGATTTCATCATAGCCAATCTGATCTAGTCTGAAATCTTTCTTAGAAATCCTTGTGATGCCCGCTTTGTGACGCAGATACTTGAATTTTTCATCATCTCTGTGCCATTTCAGGCTTAGAGTTGGGATGAATTCAAGCGTATTAGAACTGAACATCGAAGTTCTTCTGACAAGGAACTCCATGACTGTAGATTCATAGTCCAGCTTGAAGCTTTGCACGAATTCAACGATCGTATTTTTTAGCTCTGAGATGGTCACGCCCAATTGGACTAAATTCCCATTCACGATACGACCAATCTCCTCCGTGTTCTCATCATAGAAAAAACCCAATTTCTTCAGGGTGAATCTTGAGAACTCATAGATTGAGACTAAGACTTTTGTTTTCCCCTCTGGATCTTCTACTAAACTCCAGAATGATCCATCATCTCTCTCCATTGGCTGGAAGTCAACCTCATGTTTCCTCAGGAGTTTTTCTAACACCTTTGGGGATGACTTATCTGGATCAGCGACAGCAAGGAGTTTGTCATAGGCTTCATCCAGATAGTCTTCGGAGTCATTGTAGAACTCATTAGTAGAAATCTCAATCCAGAGATCTCTCCCAGCTTCAGCCAGGAGCGCAGCCAGAGCAAGACCCAAGACATTATTCCAATCATGGTATCCTAACTGCACATACTTCAGCTCCAGGAGTGCATCAATCAATGTATCAGGGATCTGCTCCTTAGACGAGATTTTCGGTAGGACTAGCGCTTTGACAGTTCGTTTCACGCGCTTTTCTGATATGCGCTTTTCAGCTTTTAGATACTGCTTGATGTCCCAGAGAGGAGCTTCACGTATCACCATATCAGGATCGTGCGAAAAATACCAAGGTCGTGCAGCATCGACAGGGTTACGATCATATTTCAAGCCAGTTTTTTGTTCGACCTTGGCCGCTATCTTTTTGTAGATGGCAGTATAGACATCGGCATCAGTGATGGGTTCGCTGAGGTTTATTATACATCGGAGCCTTCCCGATGGAGAAAGGAATACACAGAAAGCCTCCGGTATTTCCAATAGCTTCTGTTTGGCAGGTTCAACGGCATCTATTCCACCTTCTATCTCATCGAAATCGAATTGCATATATTCGGTACTCTTGAATGTCTCCTTTGAGCGTGTATATTTTCCATCTTTGTTTTGGTTAAAGGTCGCCAATATGTAGTAGGGCAGAATATTCCTTTTCAGTATTTTACGCTTTGCATCATCTGATTCTTGACGGATTCTTTCTATCTTTGCTGCCCAAGATCCATCAATGTGAGCTGCGAGGACATCTCGCAGTACCCCAGGAGTGACATCATGGCTTTTGACGTTTGATCCTAAGAAAACTTCCGCATTCAGGATGTCTAGTTCAGGGATAGGTGACACAGTTTTATTCACTTGAGTGTATGATTCAGTAGAAAGTGTCCCGCTCGTGCTGGAGCTGCGGGGTCTTCTTCTCTTTCTTCTCAGATCCCGTTTCGTTTGACGGTCTGGAGAGGTGTTTACAGCATCGTTTTCAGTATGATCATTCATATTGAAAATCCTTCCATTTAGTGGGGCAGAGCCAGAATTGGATCCGGTTATTCCCCGTTATTGACATTTTTCACACACCGACAAGCGTGAGTATTTTTTTTAGGGTCGGGAGCGCTTGGGGAGACATTGCTCCTTAGCTTTTTTTACTATGACCAGAAATTTACAGTAGCTGGTCATGTCATAACGGGAGAGCCGTATTCTTGTAGATATGACGAAGGCAAAATTCTCATATCCCTCTCCAACTAAATATTAAATCAATATGATTTATGGACTTAACGAATGTTAAGTAATTAGGTGGGTCGTTGTGAATGATGGTGAGTCTACTTTTTCTAGACTACCATCGTGCATCACCTGAACTTCGTTGTGAACCTCATCAGAGTGAGCCTCCATTTCGCAGAATATTTTGTTGTAGTTTCCATTACCTTCTTACACCTACTTCCTTCATTTTTGATAGCTCCTTTAGCTATCACAGGCATTCATCGTGCAATTCGCATGCCTATGGATTGGGATTTTTGGATCCAACCGGAGGGAAATATTTTACTTGACAGGGGGTTAGAGATTGGGTCTCACCCTATTCCCCAATGGAAGATTGACTTTGCGGTATAGAAGGAATTCATGAGCGAAGTGATGAAAATATGTGGATCATGTGATGGTCGTCACATAATGTGATATGCTTCCGAATCACCGAGAGCTAGAACTGTTACTCGCAATTTCTTTCTATTGGTTATTCCTCAAGAATTATTCTCAATTCTGATAATGAAATGTGGCACATGAAAGGGTAAGACAGCTTGAATAGCTGTCTTACCCATTTTCATTATCCTTGCCTTCATCTATATGTTCTGATCTTGTCTCAGGTTGACTCTTTTGATTTTGGTGCAGATTCCCTTGCTCTCAGCAGAGATTGAATTGCTTCTACTCCTAGAGCTGAATAGGTCTTTCCATCTTGTAGAGCCTGCATCCTGAACTTTCTGAGGAGTTCGTCAGGGACCAGGATCGTGAATTTCTTGATATTTCGGCTAGTTGTGGTTGTCTTTTCGGTAGGTGAATCCTTTGGACTAGGACGGGTTGCTCGTCTACGCCTTGGACCTGTTTTTCTTCCCGATGAACTCTCAGGGATAGACTTCTTCACAGGTTCCTTTTTCAGGGGGCTGACTGGTTTCTTTTCTGTTGATTCAATAACGTCAACTGGGATGATGACTCTTTTCTTTCTAGCATCTGGATCTGGGAGTGGTTTTCGCTCGCTAGTCTCTGGACTGATATACTCATCTACATCGTATGTTTCACTCATCTGGTTTTCCTCTTTTTCTGGAGTTAGAATTTCTGTCTTATTAGATTGTTCAGAAATTCTGGAAGCCAGATGTCCTGTTGGCCTGGAATCCTGGATGGAGTGACCACTACAGTGATCTGAATGCCCCGTTCAGGTCACTCTGAGATGCCAAGGGAAACATCATATCTCAAGAAATAGTGATCTGAGTGACCTCAGATTATCGAGAGCTAATAAAAAAACCCTCCTTGGGGAGGGTTTTTCTATAGATTCATTTTAGAAATGCTTCACTATTGATCTAATGGAATATTAACGTAAATCATGTCTCCCTCACCCTCTGTAATAGTAATACTGATTACCATACCATTATCTAGTACAGCCAGAGCATCGTACAGCCCGAAATCATTAAAGTCATCAATTTTTACGTTAACACATGTGGCGGCCTGAGTGCCCAATTCATTTTGAAGGATTTGGGTAACAAGTGGAATTGCAGCCTCTTCAATTTGACGTTGTCCACCCCCTGAGCTTAATAATAGACTCAGAACAAAAACTCCGATCCAGCCCCAGAAATAGTGTTTCTCCTGGTTCAAAATAGTTGCTCTTTTCCATAAATATACTGGTATCAGAGCTACCCACGCTACGTGGGGCGGCTCCACTTCTTTTGCCTTAAGTTCTTTGTAATCAAGAGTGAGAAATATGATGTTTAATAATAAGTATATCCAAATGATATCTTGCCCTGCAATTAGCTCAAACAACAAGCCAAATATCGGCGTTATAACAAGCAGCCATGCATACTTATCCTTTTTGAAAGTTTGTATAATTTTTTGACTATCAATTTCCATTTTTGCCATCCTTTCTTTTAGTTAGTCTATTGAAGTACTACTAAAATTTCCGGGTATAATCAATCGAACCATCTTCATTAAAAAATGTCCATTCTCCGATTTTACTGCCCTTTGCGTACTCGCCTTCTTCGCTCTTCTGTCCATTCTCATACCAGGATATCCATTCTCCGATTTTACTGCCCCCTGCGTACTCGCCTTCTTCGCTCTTCTGTCCATTCTCATACCAGGATATCCACTTGCCTATTTTCCAGGTCTCGTACTCGCCTTCTTCGCTCTTCTGTCCATTCTCATACCAGGATGTCCATTTACCTATTTTCCGAGGGTTTTCCGCACTGTACTGGCCTTCTTCGCTCATCTGTCCATTCTCGTGCCAGGATGTCCATTTACCTGTTATCTGACCGCTTTCCGCACTGTACTCGGATTCTGTGCTCATCTGTCCATTCTCGTGCCAAGAAATCCATTTACCAATCTGGTCACCCTCTGCTCCGTAATTCCCTTCCTGTTTTTTCTCTCCAGAGTCATACCAAAAGACCCAGCTTTCTATTTTATCATTTCTTCCGTAGCCACTAGGGTTATATACTTTTTTCCCTTCAGATTCTTTATTTCCATTAGGGTGATAGTCTGTAGTCAATCCATCTACGTGTCCATCTTTGAACATTTCTTCTTTTTGCTTTATTCCAGCCTTCGCCCAAGTAATTTCTTTGCCATGCTTCTTCCCTCCTTTGTATTCAGTGACTTTTTCTTTATTCCCTTTATCATCCCAATAAACTTTACTCCCGTGAGATAATTTGTTTTTATAGCTCCCGTATCTTTCTGCAACTGGGGAACCTTCCACCATCGAACAATAGATAATACTCGCCACATCTGAATTCTCATAATCGGTAATTCTTATTTCTCCGATATATTTATCTGAGTCGCTATCCCAGAAAGTCCAGTCTCCATCAAATTGACCTTCTTTATATTTGCCGCGCCACTGGTCCTGTCCATTTTCGTACCAATATGACCAATCACCTATGTTACGAGTATAGTATTCTCCATTTGACTCGTGCTTTTCTTTAATTCCCTCATTTTTCTTATTTCCATTCTCATACCATGTAGCATATGATCCATCAACTTTCCCGTAATTTACTAAGTATTCCATCTCTTTATTTCCGTTTTTATACCAATAGGTCCACAGACCGTCCACAATCCCGTTGGAATATTCTCCTGATGCTGCCTTATTTCCATTTTCATACCATAGGGTATAAGTACCATTCTTAACATCATTGCTTAATACGTACTCACTTTTCTTTTGCCCATTCGCAAAATAGTCAATCCATAATCCATCTTTTATTCCCTCGAGAATTGCCCCCTCACTAGATTTACTTCCATCTTTATGAAGGGAGAAAGAGGGTCCAGAATATGGTTCAAGATCATCTTTTGTAACATAAGCCCCCCGTACTTCAAGTAAATCCTTATCATAATTTAGAGGTTCTTGGGAACACCCAACTATCAGACTAATTACTACAATCAGCAGCCATGTTCTTTGCATTTTCTATCTCCATTTTTTCTAATTCTCGTGCTACAATAGACAATAAGGTTCATTTTTTTTGAAAAAACTAAATACCTGCTATTCAATTAAAGTAGTGACATTTACTTAAATTTCAAAGTTTTTTTGTTTTATTGGACTGATCACAATATCATGCAATAAAGAAGCCAAAATAGTTGCTTCTAATAAACCAGACCAGACTCGTTGGAGAGAGATGGAGGTTTCATTTTCCAGGCTGGATACAGAGGTGCTATCAAGGCGTAAATTGAAATCACTATGGATGGATGAGTGTGTTTAGTTTTGCAGAGTAACCATTCATGCGCCAAACCAATAGTGAAGGTCCTGTTACTTCAATTCTTCATTTCGAATAATTTCTAATCCTTCAGAAGTGATCACTGGAGTGATCAGAAATGCCTCAGATGGTCACTGCCTCTTTCCCTGAGATTGCTTGGGTTTTCAGCTCTAGAGTGACCTCAGTGACCTGATTTCTCAGTTCATTTTTGCGATAAAAAGCCTTCCCGTTTTTCCTTCCCGTTTTGTCATATTTTTAAGCCAACTGGTTTTTACCCGTTTCTACCCGTTTTTTCCAAGGAATCCCTGCGTTTCAACACATATCGTTGTAGTACAACAATTACAGTGTCTTAGGTGGTGATATTTTGGGTGTTTTTTGGGGGTGGAAAAGAAAAATCAGGGGATTGTAAGGCAGGTGTTCTAAACCAACTGAACTAAGCGCCCCTGTTTTCAATCACCTATCCAATGAATAGGCGCAGCGAATATACATGGTGAAACAGTTGTTGCAAATTTTTTCTGAGATCATCA
>Ga0307989_1001918_pt1 | contig 10395 bp, 4 predicted proteins | sample EllFjometagen185_FD_203164 | JGI IMG/M metagenome (GOLD analysis project Ga0307989, IMG submission 203164) | Marine microbial communities from Ellis Fjord, Antarctic Ocean - #185 | ecosystem: Environmental > Aquatic > Marine > Unclassified | place: Southern Ocean | collected 2014-10-08 | reverse complement strand
ACGGCAACAGGTGTTGAGCCGGTAGTATCTATGGAGATTCCGGCAATCGATTCTGCAGTACCTTCAGGGGCTTTGCTGACAGCTCCTCTAACAACAAATTCCAAACCTTCAAGGTAGTCCAGAGGATGTTGTCTAAATTGACTTTTAGCAGGATCACAGTACAAACCTTTTTTCCAGCGGGGATATTCAAAAACTTCGCTGCTTACTATATTTCCTGCAGCTGTATTTACAATAACAGCCCGGCATGAATCTGATCCATAATCTATTCCTATAACATGAGGGGTTGTGGACATATTTGCCTCCAAAGCTTAATTAATTGGTTGCGTTAACGTTTACGCACATAATATTATACCGTCTCATCAAACAGATCGTCAAGTTCAAGAAGAAGATATTGCTGAAAAAATCCCGAATCAATATGTTGCCGATTCAAATGAGTTTTCAGGCTGGTAATAAAAAGTGGAATCTACTGTATTAAAATTAATCTGAAACGAAGAATCATAAGCCCCAATACTTTCTTATTGTCATTGTTTTCCAGCTTTTATCGGGGCCTTTTGTAATAGGTGATTAGTAGGAGTACTGCTAATACAACCAGTTTGGATAGGGGTTTTACTTAATTCATATTATTCATTACTCATATATAACAACGGTATAGGTGACTAAAATAGTATGATATTATTGTTTGGAGCCGAAAAGGAGCTTTTGTATCATAGTCTCGAACTCTTGCTCTCAAATAGTGCAATAGTATATGATACGAGGATGTCTGTTGTGAAATAATCCAATGTGAAAAATAGGATATATAAGTTTTATTGCTTAAATATGTCTAATTATTTTTATAATAAATAGTTTGATATACAAAACACAACAGTTTGAAATATACTTGAGGCACTTGCGAAAACACCTGTTTTAGGAAGTGATATCTGTTTGTGAAGTTTGTTGAAGCTATGAATCCGGCTTATTTTACTTATATACAGACAGTTCAGAGAGAGCATACATGAGTGATAATCTTCGATTAGGAATAGACATAGGTTCAACCACCGCAAAAGCAGTCCTGACTGATGAGTCAGGGAAAATTCTCTATGGGAACTATAAACGCCACAATGCGGAAGTTTTTTCTACACTCCTTGGAATTCTTCAGGAGATAGAAGCGAGTCATGGATCAGAGAGTAAAGTCTCTGTTTTATTTACCGGAACTGCCGGTATGGGTGTTGCCGAAAGAACCGGAATGCCTTTTGTTCAGGAAGTATCTGCTTCAGCAGAGGTGGTAAAACGGTGGATGCCTGAGATACGGACATTTATTGATCTTGGCGGTGAAGATGCAAAAATCATCTTTTTTGATGAAATGCTTCGGCCCGATATAAGAATGAACGGTAACTGTGCAGGAGGGACCGGAGCTTTTATTGATCAGATGGCAACCCTGCTGCATATACCCGTTGAAGAATTAAGCGGAGCTGCAGAAAAAAGCACCACCTGTTATTCCATAGCTTCACGCTGCGGAGTATTTGCAAAAACAGATATCCAGAATCTGATAAGCAGAGATGTCTCGCCTGAAAATATAGCGGCTTCCATATACCGAGCGGTTGCTTTTCAGATTATCAGTGCACTTGCCCGCGGAGTAGAAATTAAACCGAAACTATTGTTTGCCGGTGGTCCGTTCTACTATCAACCTGAACTGAAACGCACTTTTCTTGAAGTTATCGGTTTAACGGAAGCTGATACTGTAGACCCGACACAAATAGACCCGCTGCTTACCCCGGATCGGATTCCGGCTGCCGGAGCAGCACTGCGTTCTCAAAAGGAGGGTGTTGAACTGACCCTTGGAGAACTCATTGAAAAAATCCAGGAATCTCAGGATTTCCAGATAGTCAGATCAGGGTTTCTTGATCCGCTTTTTGCTGATGAAAAAGAGAAAAAAGAGTGGGACAAGAAAAATTCTTTATATGCTATTAAAACGGCGGACCTCCGTGAATTTGATGGGATGAAGGTCTTTCTAGGTGTTGATTCCGGCTCCACTACCACAAAAATTGTGTTGATTGATGAGGATGGAAGATTAGGATTTACCTACTACTCAACAAATAAAGGCAATCCGGTAGAGGCTGTGCTGAAAGGACTGCAGGAACTGCGCGGGCAAATCAGAAAAGAGAACCTCCGGATAGAGATTACCCGCTCCTCAGTAACCGGATATGGTGAAGACTTAATCAAATTTGCCTTCTCTTTAGATGAAGGACATGTAGAGACACTGGCTCACTTCCGTGGCGCAAGTTTTTTTGAACCGGATGTATCCTTTATCCTCGATATTGGCGGACAGGATATGAAAGCAATATTTGTGAAGGATCAGGTTGTTCATAATATTGAATTGAATGAGTCCTGTTCTTCAGGATCAGGATCATTTATACAGACCTTTGCAAATTCACTCGGTTTAGGGGTTGAGGAGTTTGCTGAAATGGCATGTCTCTCAAATCATCCCTATGACTTGGGATCCCGCTGTACAGTATTTATGAATTCCAAAGTAAAACAGGTATTACGTGAGGGAGGGAAAGTCGGAGACATTTCAGCTGGACTTGCCTACTCAGTAGTCAAAAACTGTCTAAATAAGGTACTAAAAATAACAGACTCTAATGTCATGGGACCCAATATAGTCGTTCAGGGGGGAACCTTCAGAAACCCGGCTGTTCTCAGGGCGATGGAGCTTATTACCGGAAGAGATGTTATTCGACCTGATAGAGCTGAATTGATGGGTGCATGGGGTACAGCTCTGCTTGCCAGAGATACCTGTATTCTGGAATCTTCAAAAGTTGTACCCGTCACTAAATTTCAGGAATGGGATCAGATTGAGAATGCACTAAACTACAAGAGAAAAACAACTGTTTGTCACGGTTGTGAAAATCTGTGTGAAGTTACGGTTCTGTCATACTCCGATCGAACAGGATCAGACGGGAAACCGGCCCGATTTTATACAGGTAATAAGTGTGAGAAGATATTCAGCAATCAGGCTGCCGGAAGCAGGAAGGGCGAGAATATTGCTGATTTTAAGCAGAGTCTCCTATTTAACAGAACAGTAAAAAAGAGTCAGGAAAAGACCGTTTTGCGTATTGGGATCCCTCGTGTATTGAATATTTGGGAAGATTTTCCCTTCTGGTCCACACTATTTACTGAAGCAGGATTTGAAGTAGTTCTTTCAGATGTCTCGACCGTTGCACTTGCAGAAAAAGGGTACGGAACGGTTATGTCAGAGAATATTTGTTTTCCGGCAAAGCTGACAAACGGGCATATTCTGAATCTTGCAGAGAAAAAGGTTGATCGAATATTCTATCCCAAAGTGCGATATACGAGAAATGAGTTTAGAAATGTCATAAATAAATATAACTGCCCGATTGTCACCGGATATCCTCAGGTTATTGAATCTTCTATCAATCCGGAAGAGAAGTTTGGTATCCCTTTTGACTCACCTCCCATAAGTTTTCATGATATGGGACTTTTGAAGAAAAGCTGTACCGAATTTCTTCTCTCACTAGGAGTAGCTCCGGGGAATATCCGCCTGGCGTTTAAACGGGCAATAGCTGCACAGGATAATTATAAGAGAGCACTTCGGACTGAATCAGCCCGGATTTTCAATAATGCAGTAAAAGAGAACCGGAAGGTTATTCTTCTCTTGGGAAGACCCTATCATATTGACTCTTTGGTAAATATGAAAATTCCCTCGATTGTCAGTGATTTAGGATTCGATGTTATTACTGAGGATTCAATCCCGAAAACAGCACGTGAGCGGCTTCCAAATGTACAGGTGCTGACTCAGTGGTCATTTCCAAACAGATTGTTCCATGCAGCACATTGGGCCGGGCGGCAGAAAAATGTTGAGGTAATCCAGCTGAACTCTTTTGGCTGCGGACCGGATGCTCTTACGGTTGATGAAGTTAAATCGATTTTGAATGAGTATGGAAAAAATCCGACAGTAATTAAGATTGATGAGATGACCAGTCCTGGTTCGGTAAAGCTGCGGCTGCGATCGCTTATTGAATCGCTTAAGCAGAGAAAAGATACCCATAAAGGAGAACGCATCCCACGGCGTGAAACCAGGATTTTCAAACCAAAGGATAAAGGGCTTACAGTGCTTGCCCCTCAGTTCTCTCCATTCTATACAGATTTTATTATTGCTGCTTATCGGCATCAGGGCTATAAGATTGAGGTTCTTCCCTTAGGGGACCGGGAAAGTATAGAACTGGGGCTTCGCTACTCAAATAATGATATCTGCTATCCTGCTACTATTGTTATTGGTGATTTACTGAAAGCTCTAAGAAGCGGCAAGTATGATCTAAATCAGGTAGCGGTTGGCCTCACACAGACAGGGGGACAGTGCAGAGCATCAAGTTATGTCTCCCTTCTTAAACGGGCTTTACTGAAGGCTGGGTATGACCATATTCCGGTCGTTACAGCATCTACTACTACCCGTGGAAAAAAATCATTAAATGAACAGCCGGGTTTCCGTGTGAGGACACTTCCTTTTGCTATGACTGCCCTTTATGGACTCATTTTTGGGGATGTGCTTGCAAAACTCTTCTATTATGCTTCGGTTCGAGAGATAGAAAAAGGATCAGCAATGATTCTGGTTCAAAAGTATATTGATCTGGGCAAGGATTTAATCCACCAAAACGGCAGAAGAAAAATGATGCAGCTTATGAATAGAGCTGTGAGTGAGTTTAATCATCTGCCAATGGAGAACAAGGTTGCACCTAAAGTAGGTATCGTCGGTGAAATATATGTAAAATTCAATCCATTTGGAAATTTGTATACCACTGATTGGCTGATTGCCCGGGGTATTCAGCCGGAGATTCCCCCGCTGATCGATTTTTTCCTCATTCCACTCGTATCAACGCCGTATAATGCCAAAAAAAATATTGAGAAAGTGAAGCATGCGGTAATTCACCTGCTTAGCAGAGCTGAAGGTTTTGTGGATCGACTGTTTAATCAGGTAAATGGTGTGCTGAAAGATTTTCATGGAGATTTAACTCCTTTTCATCCCATAAGCAGTATGGCTGCCAAGGCATCCGGGGTTCTGGATCTGATAAATCAATTTGGTGAGACCTGGCTCCTTGCAGGAGATATCGCAACTTTTGCAGAGCAGGGGATCAATACGGTGGTATGTCTGCAGCCGTTTGGCTGTATCGCAAATCATGTTATTGCAAGGGGTGTGGAGAAAAAAATGAAAGCTCTCTACCCAGCCCTGAATTTGCTCTTTCTGGATATGGATTCCGGGATGAGTGAGGTTAATGTGGTTAATCGCATGGAGTTTATTGTTGACGGCCTGAAAAGCTGATTAAAAGTAATGGTCAGAAGTTTTTGGATAATATCTATCCAAAAACTTCCAAAGACAAATTTAAAATTTATTGAATTTTTAATTTGTCTCCGGTACCACAAGATTAGTAAATTTCTCTGTTACCCTAAACTGATATCCAGGATACTCATAAATAGGAATCCTTGGTTCAATGTAACCTGCAGAATAACCCCATATGCTCTCGTATTCCTCAATATTTTCTCCCAGCTCTTCAAGCTGACGGAGGTACTGGGCGATGGATTTAGACTCAATTATGATAATATCACCCATTGAGTCCATTATGGGACTGTGCGGTCTGCTGTGATCCTGCCTGAATGCCAATATTCTTCTGCCGTCATCAGTAATACCAATAGTACGGTAGATATTGCTTTTTCCCACACCGGGTAAATTAATAGTGTTTCTGTCGGTTGCAAGGAAAGGAATCACCTCTGCATTTCTGATCTGGTTAATCTGTTCTTTCATATCTTCAGCGGTCTTCATGAAGCTACGTATTTTACTGTAATACTTAGGATCCACCCGTCCGATAGATTTTTCTTCAATCTGTTCCTGGATAGATCGGGAGTTATTTGCAAAATAGTATGAATTTTCCAAATATCCCTTAACGGTGAAGGTGTAGTAGGGCAGAACTCCAATATCATTTAGCACCTGTCGTAGTTTTGCAGAGTGCCCTCGTCGGGAAGCAGCAAGTGTAAATACTTCCTGGTTGGTAACGGTCCATCCGGCAGCCAGAAGTTTTGCAACAGCTTTTTCGGCTTCAGGGGTAACTTCCATTGCTGTTGAAAAGTGAGTTTGGATGATAAATTGACGAATGCCAAGTTCAGCTGCTTTTTCTCTGAATTTTCTCAGGACAGCTACCCGGCGTTTATTTATTCTTTGGGGCAGATAGATAGGGATTTTAGTTCCCAGCCGAACGCGGACGATTTCTGCAAACTTCTCGCCATCTTCTCTTAGTTTATTTGCTTCTATTTTTCTTTTTGCCATGTCATATACGGCATCAAGTATCTTTTCCAGTGAAGATACTGAACTCATCATGGCATCACCGCCGGTTATCAGTATATCTTTAAGCTGTGAGTCATTTTCAAAGTATTTCATAAGATTGCTCAGCTGTTCATCCCAACTGGTATTAGGGCGAAGCTTGTCCAGGTTGAAGTTAAATCTTCCGTTTTGAAAATCATACATTCTTTGACAGTAGGCACATAAGCCGCCGCAGGCCCGACCCATAGTAGAGGGGATAAATATTGCAACATTGGGGTACCGGCGATGAATATTATGAGATGGGAGAAGCCAGCCTGCTTCATTTGGTTTGCCCGGTTCTACCAGATCCTCTTTTTCCCAAGCCCGTATTTTCCCGAATTCATCAACCAGTTCATTTGAATAGAGAACATAATCCCGTATAACCTGATCTGCATAACCTGATCTGCTGCCGGATATTGTATCCAGAAGAGATAAAAAGTAAGGAGTTACAAAGAAGGGTATTCCTTTACCTTCAGCACTTTTCATAATCTGCATGGTCTCTTCAGAGAGACTGTTATCTAGAAACAACTGCAGATCTTCGGGTGTTTTAACTGCATGCTGAAGATGGAAAAGATCATTATCCCACCAATGCTCAATTTTATCCCTAACGGTTCTGTCGCTCATATCAGGACTGACTGTGAATCTTTTTTTCTGCTGATGCCCTTTTTTTTCACTGACAGCAGTTGTATTGACCGCAGTTGTATTGACCGTTGTTTTAATTTCTCTCTTTATGCGGGGAATAAGAAGTTTAATAATCCGTTTTCGATTTTTTCTTCGCCGGCTGATAATTTCGCTATCAAGACCTGTCGGGTGCCTCTCCATCCACTCCAGTACATTTTTTCTACTGGGTATTGTGGGTCGGGTAGTGCCGTTGACTTGTCGTAAAAGATTTAGAAAATCTTCAATAAGATCATCAGATCCATGGATATCATGACCTAAGGCAGCTTCCCTGAGAATGGAAAATGGTCGTGAAATTACTGGCCTGTCACTATTGTTTGGATCAGGAAATTCTTCACCCTCATGTGCAAGGTAATCAAGAATTCTGATAAACGAGAAATCACGCCATGATAGTTTAAAGAAAGCTTTCTCTCCAACTTCGGTACCGTTGTAGTAGGCGAAGGCTTTGGGATGCTCCTGAAACTGTACTAATATACGTTCTCGAAGCTGCTGAATACCTTCCTCCACACTAAGCTCGGGATTGGTTAAGATATCAGCATAATTTGGGTTCTCTGCCAGTAGAGTGGAGACAAGCTCCCTCCCGCGATTGATCTCTATGTTCATATATTCATCCAGTAGTATAAAATTATAATAACCGGTATTGACCGGTGGCATTTGGGTAAATTACTTTCTGATACCTTTACGATGTAATAGTGCCTGCAATAAGGTATATAGAACGATTTCCATTGAATTGATTGATCTTTATAAGACCAATACGTATGGGATTTAAAATGGCAAATGATAATCGAACATAGCCGATTATCATATCAAATCCCTGATATTGTACCAGAATACTAAAGACCGATAGTTCTCTTAGTGTTGGTGGTAAACTGTATTTGTATTTATACTATAGCAAGTTTTTCGCGATTCGGCAAATCATTACTGAGAAACATTCTAAAACAGAGTGTTTTGGGCTGTTTTACACACATATTATAGTGTGAGCGTAAATAAGGCAGTACGATATGTACTGCCCATGGTCAGTCCCTAAAAGATTACCCGTGATTGAAACACCTTACACCGGTAAAAACCATAGCAATTCCATGTTCGTTACAGGCTTCAATTACCTCATTATCACGTACGGATCCACCGGGTTGAATAATAGCACTGATGCCGGAATCTGCGAGGGCATCAATACTGTCCCGGAATGGGAAAAAAGCATCTGAGGCAAGAATTGATCCCGCAGTATCATCCGATTTTCTTAAAGCAATCTTAACAGCATCAACTCTGGATACCTGTCCTGGTCCAATTCCCAGGGTTGTCTGATTCTTTGCGGTAAGAATTCCGTTTGATTTTACATGTTTTAGTATTTTCCACCCAAAAAGCATATCAGTGATATCTTCAGGTGACGGCTGCTTAGTGGTAACTATTCTGAGGGAAGGTTCTGTAATGACAGATACATCCCGATCCTGAAGCAGAATGCCTCCGCCAATTGCCTTTAAGACGGTTGCAGAGTTTAACGGCAGAATCTCACCGGTCTGTAGAATTCTAAGATTTTTCTTTTTTCGTAATATTTCCAGAGCCTCCGGTTCATAATCAGGGGCAATCATGATCTCAAAGAATATTTTACGGAAAAATTCAGCAATCTCTTTTGTGCAGGTCCTGTTGACAGCCACAATTCCACCAAATGCTGATGAACTATCTGCATTAAAGGCTCGCTTTGTTACATCCAAAATATCTGTTCCTGCTGCTGCACCGCAGGGGTTTGCATGTTTTACTACCACACAGGCAGGTTCGTTGAACTCGCGGAGAGTTTCCAGGGTTCCGTAGGCATCATTGATATTGTTATAGGACAACTGTTTTCCGTTTAGGATTTCCGCATCAAGGATTGATATTGCATCACGTTGGGAAGGAGGCAAAACTGATCGGTATGCAGCTGCTTCCTGATGAGGATTCTCACCATAACGCATACTGCTGAATTTTCGATACGTAAAGGTTACCTCTTCCGGAAATTTTTCTTCAGTTAGGTATTGCTGGATAAGTGCATCATATTGCGCTGTATGCCTGAATGCTGCAGCACAGAGTTTCATTCTTGTACCGTAACTGAGACCGCCGGATTCATTCATTTCACTGAGAACGGCTGTATACTCCGTCGGATTTGTGATGATCCCGACCCAACCGAGATTTTTTGCTGCTGAACGGATCATAGTCGGTCCGCCGATATCGATATTTTCTATTGCCGTATCCAGATCGGTTTCAGGTTTGTTAATGGTCGCTTCAAATGGGTAGAGGTTGCAGACAACAAGATCTATCCACTGAATGTCATGAGCTGCGGCAACTTCAGCATGTTCATCACGTAATCCCAGAATTCCGCCATGAACAATGGGGTGCAGAGTTTTGACCCGGCCGTCCATCATTTCAGGAAATTTTGTCAATTCCGAGACGTCCCGTACCGGGATTCCCTGCTCATGTAATACACGTGATGTGCCGCCTGTGGAGATAATCTCTACTCCCAGATTATGCAGCCCGGCAGCAAATTCTGCTATACCCTCTTTGTTGGATACTGAAATCAGTGCCCGTTTAATTACAATTGGTTTTTTGTTCATAGTATATTCCTTTCAGGTTTTTATAATCTCTAAAAAAGCAGAGGTAAAGATAGTCTGCATCATTTTATCGTGGTGAAGTACCCATTTTGATGGAAATCTCTCACAACATCAATAAGTGCCGACCCTTCAAGTTCCTGAACTCGTTTTTTAAGTGTTTCAGCCGTATCATCTTTATAAACAGGGCACCGTCTCTGCCTGATTATCTGTCCTGCATCAAGCTTCGCTGTTACCAGATGTACTGTGCAGCCGGTTTCGCTTCTTTTTGCATTGAGTACCGCACTATGTACATCGGTATCCATACCCCCGGAAAATTCAGGCAGGAGTGATGGATGAACATTTACAACTCTATTCTTCCAAGCCTCACAAAATTCCTCGGAAAGAATACGCATATATCCAATCAACAGTATCAGATCTACCCCATGCTCCTTGAGAATTGAATTGAGTTCCCTGTCATATTCCGAGCGCCCTCTTTTCTCTCTATTTCCTTTCGGACCGGAAAAAACCGGAATGAAACTTGATGCTATCCCCTGTTCTGCCGCCCGCTCAAGAATACCTGCACGGGATCTATCAGAGAGCACCACGGCAATTTCAGCCGGAAGAGATTCAACGGCAATGGCATCAATAAGAGCCTGCATATCTGTTCCTCTTGTGGATCCCAGAATCCCCAGACGAACCGGCCTGGTATGTGTTGGTGCAGTCAAGGAAGCTTCCTGAGAATTTTCATATGATTGACTCGTTTCTCCAGTGAGGGTGCTGTTCCAATATCAGTTCGATGGAAAAGGGCTCCCTTAA
>Ga0307989_1001917_pt1 | contig 10399 bp, 8 predicted proteins | sample EllFjometagen185_FD_203164 | JGI IMG/M metagenome (GOLD analysis project Ga0307989, IMG submission 203164) | Marine microbial communities from Ellis Fjord, Antarctic Ocean - #185 | ecosystem: Environmental > Aquatic > Marine > Unclassified | place: Southern Ocean | collected 2014-10-08 | reverse complement strand
TCAACAATAGATTTTGCTCTTTGTTTGGAAAGTTCCAAATTGTTTTCGGAAATACCCGTGTTATCTGTGTGTCCCTGAATTTCAACTCTAATTTTTCCGTTATTCTTTAAAAATGAAACTAATTTACCCAATCCGGATTCAGATTGCGGAAGAATTGCATAAGAATTGGTTTCATAATAAATGTTGTATAAATCCATTTCGGAACCAACTTCAATTGGAGCCAGCCCAATATTAAATTCAAAAGGATTTGATATGAGATTTGATTTTTCGAGTGAAATAGTTTTTGAAAAGTCCATAAACCCTTTCTCCGAAATATTAAAAGTGTAATTACGATTCGCTTTTAAACAAAGCATTAATTCGCCATTTTCATTTACGTTTTCAATATTGTTTTCAGTAATTGTAGTATTTCCTTCAACAATTTCAATATTGCCTTGAATAGGTAAATCAGTATTTTGATCGACTACTTTTACATGAACATAAAAATTTGGTCCGGTGCGTAAACCTCTCGTTAAATTAAATGCGAATATTTCGAGACCATCATCTTTTTTTCGGGCAGATGTAAAAAATGCCGAATCGCTAATATAACTAATTACCAAGCCTAATTCGTCGGCTTGTGTATTTATGGGATAACCCAAATTAATCGTTTCTCCTACCGCACCGGCTTCATCCACACCAACTTCATAAAGATCGTAACCACCCATTCCAAAGTGTTTATTTGAAGAAAAATAAAGAAGATTAGTTTCAGTATGAAAGAATGGAGATAGTTCATTTCCAATTGTATTAACTGCACTTAAGTTTTCCGGTGTACTCCAAGTTGGCAAACCATCGTTGGTAAATCCGGTTAATTCAGCTCGCCAGATATCGTTCTCGCCTACGCCTCCCTCTCTATTACTTGTAAAATATAAGCTCTTAGTTTCTGAAGTAAAATTAGCTTGAGATTCTGACTTTTCTGAATTTATACTATTTCCTGCATTTGCCGGAGTACTCCACTTTCCGTCAACAAAACGCGAAAAATAGATGTCGTTTTCACCAAATCCATCCTCTCTGTTGTAGCCCGTAAAAAAAACAATGTCCTCCTTCGCCGATAAATCTTCGCCGGCAAATGTGGTATCTTCAAATTGTGTCTGCGATTCTATATTTAACGTATCCAAATTCGAAAAAACATCGTTTTGTGTGTCTTCCTTTAGATTTTCATTTTCCTGAAAAAAAATAAGATTTTTGTCATCGTTCGATAAAGTTGGCCAGTAAACATCTGTTGAAATAGAAGACTGATAATCGTCAACAATTCCTTTTAACGATTGTATACTAAATATACAACTTGCCCTTTTGCATGCGAGGTTAAACTTTGTCTTTTCCGGAATATATTTATAATTACTATAAATATTATAGAAATTTAATGCTTCGGAATAGTTACCCAACTTGTAATAAACCTCGCCCAACCTCCATTTTATATACGGATGCTCGTTTAATTTTGAAGCTATATTTAAGTGATGGAGTTCAAGTTCCGGTTTTTTCAAATCGTCGTAAACATAAGAGAGTAACATTTGTACTCCAACCAGCTCCGGGTTAATGGTTAAAATACGATTACAAATTTCTATGGTTTGGGTATAATTCGAATCGGCATATTGATTTTGTGCCTCGGCGTACAGGGTTTTTGTTAATTCAACATTTTTATCCGGCTCGTTTTCCGTTTGAGCTTGCACATTGAAATACATGAAGTTAAAAACCAGAATAATTAATATAACTACTAACTTATTAGAATTAAGTTTGGTAAATTTATTTTGATTAATCTGCATACCGTTATTAAAAATAGTAAGTGAATTTATAACGAATTTTTTCCAGTTAATTGTTAATACAATTATAAAAATTATTTATCGATTAATTGATTAGAATGTGAGAGAATAAAAAGAAGTTCTACAAAATATTATTCATAAAAAGCTTCAATTCCCGGATATTTGTATTTTAATTTTGCTACTCTTTCCGGAAAAATAAAATAAGACAATTGAGCTTTTGCATATTCAATTCCTCCGCCATCGAACAAAGAACATTCAATTTTGGCCAAACGTTTTTCAGTGGAAATTAGTTTGCCTCGAATTGTAATTTCACCTTTGTCAATGGTCAATGGTTTCAAATATTCTACATTTATAGCTGCCGTAACTCCTGCGGTTTTCAACTTAATAAGAACTATCCACCCTGCTAATTCATCTAACAAAGTTGCCTGAATTCCGCCGTGCAAAACTCCGGTCCAACCCTCCAACGATTTTCGTGGTTGCCATTTCGCAATTAATTCATCGCCATCTTCCCAAAAATCGAGTTGCAAACCAATTTCATTAAAAGGTGAACAACCAAAACAATTGTAATCGTGTTTATTTGCGATTTCAAGAAAAGGGTTTTTTATTTTTTTCATGCGTATATTACTTGTTTTAATATCTAAAATTCAAATCTTTATAACTCTCCCTCTTCTCCCCCTCTTCGCAAAGAAAGGGACGATTGTGACGAAGACTTTATCAGGGTGAGTAGTCCAAAAAATAGCTCTGTAGTTTCAATTCAACTCTTTTAATCATATCCTTTTGTTGGCTCTTTAAAGTTATTAATCTCCCAACATCCGGGTTTCATTAGCAAATAATGCTAATATATCGATTTGCAAAATTTTCCAGTCTAAGAATCTTATATCTAAAAATCTAATAGTCTAAAAATATATAAAACAAAACAGGCCGGTTAAAAACCAGCCTGTTATTATTAAAATATTGAATCTTAATTATTTCCTAAAATCAATGGCAAACCATCCTTACCACTACCAATTACAATCACTTTTGTATTTGGAGATTCTGCCAAAGCTGTTGTAGCCTCAATACCACGTTGTCTTAAAATTGCTGTTGTTAAACTTGCATTAATAATCCGGTTATAAGCGGCAATTCCGTCTGCTTCAATTCTGCGACGTTCAGCTTCCGATGTTTCCGATTGCAATCGATATTCATAAGCTAAAGCTTCCTGTTCCTGCTTCAATTTACTTTCAATAGCTGTTTTAATTTGATCCGGCAAATTAATTGAACGGATAAGCAAAGCTTTCATTTCAATGTAATTCAGGCTCAACACTGCTTTTGTTTCATCTATAATTGCCTGTTCTACTTCTGCCCTTTTTGTTGAATAAATTTCCTCTGCAGTATATCGCCCTGCAACCTGCCGAACGGTTGAACGTACTTCAGGAATAACTAAAACGTTTATATACTGTAATCCAAATTGCTCGTACAAAAAACCAATTTCGTTAAAAATAGGATTAAAACGCACGGTAATATCCATGCTGATTGACAAACCGCTTTTGTCCAGGACATCCATTGGCTCGTCGCGTTGTTGTTCGCGTACACCGTAAATGTACATATTATTCCAGGGAGCAATAATATGGAAACCTTCGCCATAAATATTTTCTTTATCTAAACCCGAAGTATATGGTTTAAAAAGAACACCACGTTCACCCGCATCGAGAATTAAGAACATTTTGCCAACAGACAGTAGAAAAACAAAAACGATTACTACTGCAATTACAATGTAAGATGTTTTAAAATTGAATTTCATTTCTTTTTATTTTTTGAATTTGTACAAATGTACGAAGTTTAACGAATCTGCTACATTTTTAAATTCGATTTGTACGAAATAGCATAAAAATTAATGGTTTACCTCCAGAGTTTTTTCAGCCATTCTTTTAAAGTTTAAACAATGTACTATATTTGATTTTCCAAATTAATATACAATGAAACGCATACTTCTTTTAATACTTGCCGTAACTTGTTTTTTAACCGGCTACTCGCAAGATTTTTTTTATACTGACTTTAATAAACAGAAGAAATATATTATTCTAACAAATCCAACCGTTCGCAATATTCAAACCATTCAATACCTGGTAGATGCGCAGTTACTTGATATTAAGGAGCGAAAAATGAAATTCGTTGGTGTTTACTACTCAGGGCAGAATTACGATTTCAATGAAACAAAGAAATACATTACGGATAATAATCTGGAAAACTATTTTTTGCAGGAAATAAATGGAGAACTTAATGAAGTCAATATTTTTGAAAACAATGAGTGTTCCGACCAATTAAAAACTGTTTTCGATAATTCTGTGGGTGTGTTCTTTTTTGGTGGCCCAGATATTCCTCCAGGTGTTTACCTCGAAGACAATACACTTTCCGTTGTTACCGACCCTGGCAGACATTATTTCGAAACCACTTTTCTGTTTCATTTGTTGGGAAGCTCACGAAACAGCAATTATATATCCTTTTTACAGGAAAAACCAAACTACATGGTTACCGGATTTTGTTTGGGAATGCAAACTATGAATGTAGCAACCGGTGGGACATTAATTCAAGATATTCCATCTGAAGTTTATGATGCTGAAAGTGATGAAGAAACAGTTGAATTGGGTAGAATGAATCTTCATCGAAATTATTGGCAAAACATTGTTGAAGACACTTTACTGATGGGAATAAACTTGCACACCATAAAATTTACCGATCATCCGTTTTTTGGTGAAACCATTAAGATTTCTAAAAACTCTGAACCACGAATTTACAGCAGTCATCACCAAGCTGTTGAAGAATTAGGAAGAGGAATGGAAATAACTGCACTTTCGCCAGATGGAAAAATTGTGGAAGGTCTTGTTCATACAAAATATCCAAATGTTTTTGCTGTACAGTTTCACCCCGAAGTGTCGGCTTTATACGAAGATATGTATGTTCGCAAATTTCACCCGGAAGATAAACCGATGTCTTATAACGACATTCTCGGTAAACAAAATGTAAAATTCCATGAAAAATACTGGGGGCATATTTCTACTGTTTTGAAGAAAGCCAGGAATAAAACAAAAAAATAAGCTGCAATTATTTTACGATTAACACTTTTTCAGAAACTATTTTTTCTTTCCCAATAAAACTGAGCGAGTACAAACCTGCTGGAAAATCATCTAAAAATATTTCATTACTAATTTTATCTTCAAACATAACTTGTTTACCGGTAATATCGACCAATCGTATCCATTTAACATCAAAATCGAAATTTGTAAAATCAAGGGTTATTTTTTCTGAGGCGGGATTAGGATAAATATTTCTAAGCGCCGAAAATTGCTCAAAAATTTCAGTGGAAGTTGAAAATTTAACCTCGTTGTAAAGTTGTTCAACCTCTGCTGAAGACAGTGCTTTATTAAATATTTTTAATTCATCAATCGCCCCGTCAAAGAATTGTTCTGTTCCATCCCAGTGCCCTTTTCCAATCCAAAGTTCTTCATGTACAACTGCATCTTCAAAAAACTGAGAATAACTTGCATCGCCAAAATTATAATCTCTGTCTGTCATTTCCTGCCCATTTAAATAGCCAGTGTTATAATTTTCGCCAACCACCGCAACAAAATGATTCCATTCGCCTTTAGTAATCGCATAGCCTGAATCGAAACAAAAAGTAGGATATGTACAACCATTTGCCCAAATGGTAAAATATAGATTTTCTTGTCCCGGATAAATTGGACTATGTCCTAATTCTATTATCAGTCCTTTATTTGCTGCATCGTAAAAGTCGCATTTTTCAGTTGAACCGTAATACAAAATTGGAGCAATTCCAAATTCCAATGGAATATAATCGACTTTAAACCAGACAGAAATTGAGCCTTCACCAAGATTAGAAAGTATTGTTGGTGGGTTAGTCCGATCCCCGTGTATTTCAGCAAAAGCATCAATTCCATTAAATGTTAAAGCAGTTCCTTTTATCCCATTTGTTTTGTCTGCTCCAAAAGTTATACCGTCATTTGAATAAGAAGTTTGATCCCTGAAAATTTCATCTCCAACTTTATCGAAACTCCAATAACCAACTAATCCGTTTTGTGCATTACTAGTTGCCGGCAGGATAATAGCGATAATAAATAATATATAAGTAATCCGTTTCATATAAGAACTTTCAATTAAAGACGAATCATTCCTATTTTCCTGACATCTTTGAAAAAGCAATTTTAACTGATATTTGAAATTTCTATATTCAAACTTAGAATTACCAACTTCTTTAGCTACTTTTTAGCTTCAAAAACTATTAGGGAAAATTTTTCATTAAAAAATATTGGGGGCATATTTCCGATGTTTTGAAATAGGCTAAAAGGAACAAGTAAATTCTTTCTGAGCAGGCTATTTGGAGTCACCTGCTCAGTAGCCTATTATTCAGCGGGTGACTCCAAGTCACCCGCTGAATAAAGTTGAATAAACTAACAAACCAATCCAAATTCATCAGTTCTTTCCCGGTTAATTAATTTCCCGTTTCGGAGTCCGGCATGATCCAAATACGAAGAATATTCCCAGTCTTCCGGTTTATCAACCAGATTTCCATTTATAGGATTTTGATGAATATAATTGAAACAAACCTGCGGATATTCTTTTTCGGGATCAGAGATATTTATAACCGCTCCATACTGTGTTTGATACCAGGCTGGAGAATATCCACTTGAATCGGTAAGACAAATTGCTTTTGTTCGCATTTGAAATAAACTTCCTGTCCTATTTTCTTGTTTCTGAATTGCTCGTGTGTATGAACGCAGCAGAATTGAAATTGATTCGTTCAGCAATCTTTTTTTATTGAGCGGGTGACTTGGTGCTAAATCGTTGTTATTGAGCAGTTGACTCAAAGTCACCTGCTCAGTAGCCTCTATTCATCGGGTGACTTGGAGTCAACATACCAATGTGCTACTATTCAGCGGGTGACTTCAAGTCACCTGCTGAATAAAAACAGGAGTCACCCGCTGAATAACTTACTTTGTACTCTAAACTTCTTTCCCTACTTTTGCGCCTCGTAAAAATAAATAGAAAATGACATTTCTCGAAGAGATAAAACGCCGGCGAACCTTTGGAATTGTAAGTCACCCCGATGCAGGGAAAACTACACTTACCGAGAAACTGTTACTTTTTGGTGGTGCAATTCGTGTGGCAGGCGCCGTAAAAAGTAATAAAATTAAAAAGGGAGCCACTTCCGATTTTATGGAAATTGAACGTCAGCGTGGTATTTCTGTGGCAACTTCGGTAATGGGTTTCGAGTACAATAGTTATAAAATTAACATTCTTGACACACCCGGTCACCAGGATTTTCAGGAAGATACATTTCGAACTTTAACAGCTGTTGACAGTGTTATTATAGTAATTGACGCCGCCAAAGGTGTTGAACCACAAACAGAAAAATTGATGAATGTTTGCCGGATGCGAAAAACCCCGGTTATTGTTTTTATAAATAAGATGGATCGCCCGGCACAAGATCCGTTTACTTTAATGGATGAAATTGAAGATCAACTGAAAATTAAAGTTCGCCCCTTAAGCTGGCCCATAAATAATGGCCCCGATTTTAAAGGCGTTTATAACATTTTCAATAAAAGTTTAAAATTATTTACTCCCGATATTCAAGGAATTGAAGAGCGAATTAAATTTGAAGACATTTCGAATCCTGAATTGGAAGATTACATTGGCGACGATGCGAAAATCCTGAGGGAAGAGCTGGAACTGATTGAAGGTGTTTATTCTGAGTATGATAATTCTGATTATCTGGCAGGTGATTTGGCTCCAGTATTTTTTGGAAGTGCTTTGTACAATTTTGGTGTTCAGGAATTGTTGGATGCCTTTGTTGAAATTGCTCCATCTCCGGGACCAAGTTTTACCGAAGAACGACAGGTAACACCCGAGGAAAATGGATTTACCGGATTTATATTTAAAATACACGCGAATATTGATCCCAATCATCGTAGCCGAATAGCTTTTGTAAAACTTTGCTCGGGCAAATTCGAACGAAATAAAATGTATAAAAACATTCGGTTGGGAAAAACATTCAGAGTTTCAAGCCCAACCGCTTTTATGGCATCGCAAAAAGAAATTGTTGAAGTGGCTTTTCCCGGCGATATTATCGGGATTCCCGATTCCGGCAATTTTATTATTGGTGATTCAATAACCGATGGCGAAATAATTAATTTCAAAGGGCTACCAAGTTTCTCTCCCGAAATGTTCAGGTTTGTAGAAAATGCCGACCCAATGAAATCGAAACAGTTAAATAAAGGAATCGACCAGTTAATGGACGAAGGGGTTGCACAGCTTTTTACCAGCCAGTTTAATGGCCGCAAAATTATTGGCACAGTCGGACAACTTCAGTTCGAAGTTATTCAATACCGTTTGGAGCATGAGTATGGTGCAAAATGTAGATTTGAGCCACTTTCGATGCACAAAGCGTGTTGGATTGAATCGGATAATGAAAAAAAGCTTAACGAATTCAAAAAAAGAAAACACCAGAAAATGGCAAAAGACAAACTGGGTCGCGATGTTTTTATGGCCGACTCACAATTTATCTTACAAATGGCACAAGATGAATTTAAAGACATTCGCTTTCACTTTACTTCAGAATTTTAGGGATTAAAACACTTGTATTTTACCAGTTCATAAATTCGTCCGCCGGGCCAAACGGCTTCATTTACTTTATTTGTAAAAAGAAAAAATGCAGTTTCATTTTCCAAATGCCATTCAGCCCAGGTACTAAAACCAGTGCCTCCTCCTTTTTTGCCAATACTATCTCCCAAAATATTCAGCCAAAGAAAGGCGTGTCCCGTTCCTGTATTTTGAACTTCGAACATTTTGAGCATTGAACTTTTTTTCAGAATATATTTTCCTTTAAATTCACCGTAGTTTAAACAGGCAACTACAAAATTTGAAAAATCTTCAGCATTAGTATTTAAAAAACCCGCAGGATAATGACGACATGTGTAATATTTCATCGGATTATTATTGTCATCGAAAGGAGTTACCATTAAATCGGAATTTAAATTTTTAAGCCGAAAAGCTGAATTATTCATCTCTAAAGGAATTAGAATTTTTTCTGAACAATAATCCCGAAAGTCTTGTCCACTAATTTGTTCTACAATTAATCCAAGCAAAGATGTGGCAATGTTGGAATACAAATACATTTCGCCGGGTGCAAATTTTTTCCAAACCGTTTTCTGATATTGTATTCCTGTTGGCAAAATATATTCTGGTAACCAATCACCAATTATGGGAGGTTCCTCATTAGAATAGAAATGGTTAAAATCGGGAATTCTATCTTCTTCAGCCGGCCAGGCGAGCCCCGAAGTATGCGTAAGTAACATTTTTGTTGTAATTTTTTTATCTGGAAAATATGGATTTCGGACATCGAAAGGGAGATAATTATTGATGTCGGCATCGAGATCTAAAAGGTTATTTTCCCATAATTGCATAACTGCAACAGCCAGAAATAATTTTGAAATTGACATTAACGTAAAAATAGATTCTGTACTAACCTGAGTAGTAAACTCAACATTCTGCTGACCATAATTTCCAGACCATTGTATTCCCTGTTTATTTACAATGCAAGTAACAACTGCAGGTATTTTTCTTAAACTCATTTCGTCCACAATCTCAGTGTCAACATCATAAACATCATCGCTTAAGTCTACACACGAAATTCCGAAAAAAAGGCTAAAAAAAACGATAGTAATCGTTACTATTTTTTTCATTTTAAAAATTTAAAGCTGAAATTCAAATGCCAAAACAATATTTACATTTCTGACATATTTTTTTTCCGGACCATAATACCACGGAATATTCCCATCCATTTCTTTCATACTATTCACCAAGCTGTAAGTGCATCTTGCATCAAGATACAGTTGGCCCGGACTTTTTCCCACGTCCCATGAATATCCCACTACTCCACCAAAATCGAAATTATTCACATTTTCCATCTTTTCTTTTTCCAGTTCTCCCTGAACTTCTTTTACCCGCGAAGCTTTTAATAAGCCTGCAATGTATGGCCCAACATAAATACCCGATTGTCTGTCTTTTCTAATATTCGTTTTATATTGAAATAAAACCGGAACTTTTAAATAAAAAAGGTTTAAACGATACGCAATTTTATCGTAAAGGAAATCGGAATCATAATTTAATCCTTGTTTCGAAAAAAGCAACCCGGAATTTAAATCGAATCGTTGTGAAAGTGCAACCTGTTTTGACACTCCAGCTTGAAATGAGATGGCAGGCAAACGGTGCACCAGTGTATTTATTTCGTAACTCAAATAAGGTGATTGACCATATTTCTTAAATATAATATCGGAAATCCCAAAACCAATTCTGGTCTTAATCTGAGCGTTGGCGATAAGATTTGTAAACATTATTAACAAGAACACTATAAAATATTTTATATTTTCTGTTTTAAACTGCATACTTTGCTATTCAAGTAGAATCTAAATTAATAAAATTAAATTTAATTTCTTAGATATAAACAACATACAACACTAAACACCTAACAAAAAACCAATAAACACCGGTAAATCAAATTGAAAGATTGTACCGTATTTTTTATAATTAATACACCATTAGATTCACTCATT
>Ga0307989_1001916_pt1 | contig 10401 bp, 9 predicted proteins | sample EllFjometagen185_FD_203164 | JGI IMG/M metagenome (GOLD analysis project Ga0307989, IMG submission 203164) | Marine microbial communities from Ellis Fjord, Antarctic Ocean - #185 | ecosystem: Environmental > Aquatic > Marine > Unclassified | place: Southern Ocean | collected 2014-10-08 | reverse complement strand
ATTTCCATAATCGCTTTACCTGCGTTAAGGGCTGTAAATATAATATTGGGCAAAATTGTTTCCTGATTTATAGTCATTATGTTAAAGTTTCATTGAAAGGGTAAAGATAGCATTTATAAGAAATTGCTTCGTTTTATTTTTTAATTCGATTAAACATTACTTCGTTTAGAATTGCTATTTTTGATTTTTTATAAAAAGTGAATGGGTATAATTATTAAACAATCTTTAAAAGGAAGCATTTGGTCCTACATGGGACTTGTTGTGGGCTACATTAACGTGGGTATAATAATGCCCAATTTTTTTAAAGCCGAACAAATCGGGCTCATACAATTGTTTGCTGCCATTGCACTTATTTTTACCAATTTCTCGACACTTGGTTTTGGAAATGTCATTAATCGCCTGTTCCCTGAATTCAGAAATGAATCGAAAAAACACAATGGTTTTCTCTTTTTAACCGTTGCAACAGGATTAACAGGATTCCTTTTAAGTCTTTCGGCTTTTTTTATTTTTAAACCCCAAATAATTGAAGCCAATATTGAAAAATCGCCACTTCTGGTAGAATACATTTTATTACTTGTTCCTTTATTTTTCTTCAAAATTTTTTTCAATTTAACCGACATACTTAACAGAGTATTATACGATGCAGTTACCGGAACATTCTGGAACGATTTTGTTCATAAAATGCTCAATTTAATACTCATTATTTTATTTGCTTCAGGAGTTTTAGATTTCAGGCAATTCTTTTATGGATATATTATTTCAATGTGTTTGCCAACCTTTCCTTTACTTTATGTAATACTTAAAAGAAAGGACATTAATCTAAAACCAAATTTCAGTTTTTTAAAAAAGCCCCTTGCGCGCGAAATGATAATTGTTGCTGCCTTTGGTTTGGTGAATGGTTTAAGTGGAACCTTAACCAATAATATCGATAAATTACTAATTAACAAATTTCTTTCGCTTGAACAAGTTGGGATTTTTAGTATTTGTGCTTTGTTTGCCACAGTTATTATGATTCCTTCGCGGGCGATGGTTAAAATATCAACCGGAATTATTGCTCAGGCCTGGAAAGACAATGATAAAACAAAAATTCAGGAAATTTATTCAAAAGCCAGCCTGACTCAAACCATAATTGGCTCATTAATTTTTGCAGGTATCATGGTGAATCTGAACAACATATTTGCCATTTTACCAGAGGTTTACAGTCAGGGAAAATGGGTGTTGATAATTTATTCCATAGGAATATTAATCCGGGTTTCCAGTTCAACAAGTGGGTCGATAATACTAACCTCGAAATACTATAAAATACTCTCACTTTTTATTGTTATACAAATATTTATTACCCTTGGCCTTCATTATACCTTTATACCCAAAATGGGAATTACCGGTGCTGCAATAGCAGTTCTTTTAACCTACCTTATAAGAACCTTTAGTGTAGTTGGCTATATAAAAATAAAAATGAAAATGTTTTGTTATAGCTACAAACATATACTTGTTCTAATAATTGCAAGTGTATCAATTGCAGCCGCTTATTTTATAACTGAAACAGGAGTATTAATTGCTGATATTTTAATTAAAAGCACTACGGTTTCTGTGGTATTTATTGTTTTGGTATTAAGTTTAAAAATATCTAATGATATTCAGCAAATTTTTTTGAAGGTTGTTAAAATTGCTTCCGATTTATTAAAATGAAACACAATGAAAAATGATTAAACCAAATCTATTCATAATTGGCGCTTCAAAATGCGGCACAACGAGTTTGTGGTACATGTTAAAGCAACATCCCGATGTATTTTTGGCTACCCCAAAAGAACCTTTGTTTTTTTCCTTTAGCAATTATCAGGACAATTTAAAATGGTATGAAGGACTTTATAATAATGTTAAAATGGAAAAAATAATTGGTGAAGCTTCACCGGTATATTCCGAAACAACCTTAATTCCTGAAATACCCCAAAGAATATACGATTACAATTCAGAAGCCAAGATTATTTATATTGTCCGTGAACCAATAGACAGATTAAAATCAGTTTGGAGGCAAACTTTATCTACAGGTCACTGGCATAAACTAGTTTACAAAAAATACTGTGATATTGATGTCCCAATAATGCCTAAAGATTTTATAAAAGCGGTTTATGAATATCCATCTTATCTTGAGGCAACCAAATATTGGACAAATCTTAATAATTATCGAGAATTTTTCAACGAAAAAAATATATTACTGCTCTTCTTCGAAGATTTAAAGACAAATCCACAGAAATTGTATTCTAAAGTTTGTTCTTTTTTAAACATTGAGCCGCATATTGCAAAAACAAATTTTGAAAAAAAGAATGATAGTAAGGGTAAAACAATGGAGCGAATATTTTTTGCTAAACTAAAGAATACCAAACTCATAAAATACATTTTCAAGCTATTTCTTATAAAAATTAAATTAAATTCTAATCTACTTAGAAAAAAAATTCCTTATGAAGTTAAATTAAATAGAAAACAAAGAGATGAAATTATAACCATTCTAAAAAAAGAAACTACGAATATTTTATATTATGGTAAAAAGCCTTTAGATTTTTGGGATTTAAAATGAATATTTCAAATAATATGTTACTGTTGCCAAAAATATTAAAGGAAGATGATAAATAACTTGTTTTTAATTAATCTTTTCTTTGTAATACCATCCATGTTTCAGGATTTAATTAACCTAGCATAAATATTTTCCAATTTAAAAGCCTGTCTCTTTGCGCAAAAATCTTGTTCTACTTTTTTTCTACAATTCATACTAATTGCTGGTATCCTGTCTGCATTATTTACAAATTCCATAATTTTTGCCGCAAATGAATCAATGCTATTTTCTTCTGCAAGAAAACCTGTTTCTCCATCTTCAACAATTTCTGGTATATCAGAATGTTTAGTTGAGATAACAGGCAGACCCGTTGCCATCACATCAACAAAAACCATTGGAGTTCCTTCTTTATCATTCTGAGTTGAAGTTCTGCTAGCCTGTAAAAATGCATCGGAATTGTATGCCATTTTTAATACGAAACCATAAGGTTTGTACCCGTGTAAAATAATTTTGTCGTTTAAATCGAGTTTAAAGATTAATGCTTTTATTTCTTCTTTTAAAATTCCATCCCCAATAATGTCAACAGTAAAATTCAACTTATTTTTTAAAAGGGCAAGGGCATTTAAGCAAATATCTACTCCTTTCTTTTCAACAAAACTAGAAGCCATAACAAATTTAATAGGTTTGTTCTTATTTATTGACCTTTCCTTAAAATAAATAGATTGGGTATTAATGCCAAGATGATGAATTATTATCTTTTCAGAAGGACATCCAAGCTCAATAAGTGATTTCGTCATGTAAGGTCCAAGTGCTAATATGGCATCCGCGTTGTGAAATAATTTGACAAGCTTTTTCGCATTATTTTTAGCTGCGAATGGATATTTAAAAGCATCGGTACCATAAAAACTACAAACCAATGGAATTTTTAGTACTTTTTTTAAACGTAAAAATTTTATTCCATTATAACCAAAATGAACATGAAGAATTTTTGCATTTGTATTCTTGCAAGTGCTGTAAAAGAATGGGATAAAGCCAAAGAGTTTTGAAATACCAATATTTAATAAATAAAAGAAATTTCCCTTCTTTCTAAGATTAAATATAGAATCATAAGGGAATAGGATACTATTCTTTTCATGTCGGGCAATAATAATCGCTTTAAAATAATTCAGATTTTTAACCTGATTGTATATCCAAATTTCAGTTAAAGGAAGAAAAGTACTAATGTAATGTACGCAATTAATTTTCATATGCTTGGTCATAGAAATCTATATATTTTTTATAGAAATTTATAGTTTCAATTAATCCACTTTCAAGACTTGTGTCAGGCTTCCAATTTATTAAATTCACAATTTTAGTAATATCACTTTGATAATCACCAGTTTCAATTTTTTTGTCCATTTCCGGCCAAGGAACATTCTCATACGAAAGTGCAGGAATAATTTTACATAATGTTGTAACCGTCTGGATCAGTTGAACGCTTTCTTTTGCTCCAACATTAAAAATATTTGTACCATAATCCGTTTTAACAAAAAATTCCATCAACTGAACAAGATCTTTTATATATATAAAATCTCTTTTCTGACTTCCATCGCCATAAATACTAATTTTTTTGTTGGTAAGCCCTTTGTAAATAAAATTGTTAAGGATGCCATAATTATGATTTTTGAATGACTGATATGGTCCATAAGGGTTAGAAACTCTAAGAACAATTGAGTCAATATTGTGCATTTTTGAATATTGAAGATAATAATTTTCTGCTGTAAATTTGTGAATAGCATAAATACTTTGTGGATTTATCGCGTGCATTTCGTCAACCGGTAAATAGTTGGGAGGCCCATAAACTAACCGACTTGAGATAAAAACTACCTTGATCTTTTTTCGCGATTTAGCACAAGCTTGTAATATATTAATATGTCCTTTTAAATTAATATCGATGTTTTGAATCGGACTTTTAAAAGATTGAGCAGCTCCTGAAATTCCAGCTAGCGAAAAAACGACATTGTAATTAGGGATTATTTTTTCTAATAATTTTGAATCTTCAATTGAACCAATAAACAATTTATTTATAAATAATTTTGCGAAAGGATCATGGAGTAATAGTTCTTCAAAGCTAAAAATATCAATAGTTTCATAACCTTTTTTTAAAAGTTCTAAGTAGAGATTTTTACCGATAAAACCTAAGCCTCCTATTATCAATATTTTTTTGTCCATTTTAATGTTTTTTAAATATTCCATAATAATTCCAAGTCCAGCGATCTCTTGAGTTTTCATTTTTGTCAAAATAATTTAAGAAAACACAAATAATTTTAAATAGAAATAATAATGGATACAACAAAATATAAACAAAAGGGGGTTTGCCATAAAAATATTTTGAAATAAATCCAAACAAAGTTATCCAGAAACCTGAAGAAGATTTGATTTTGATTACTTCAAAATTGGAATTTTCAGCTATATAAAACATTCCATATTTTGAATATCTGAAAAAATCTCGCGGCGCTTCATGGATTGGATATAAAAATGGCCAAGAAATAAACAACAACCCTTCCGGCTTTAGTATCCTATATACTTCTTTAAGTGCTCTTTCTGGCTTTTCAAGATGTTCAATAACTTGAGTTAGAATTGCTGTGTCAAATGAGTCGTTTTCAAAAGGTAAATTATATGCGTCTGCAAAAATATCAATTTTATTTTTTGCATGTTGTGTTTCCGGATGATCTACACCAATGTATTCATCAACAACATTTTTAAGTAGCTCATAAAATGGTTTTTCTCCACAACCAATATCAACAAGCTTTCCGCGAGCATGTTCTTTCAGTTCCAATAAAATTGGATTAATATGATATTTTAATACTAGGTCATGATGAAGTGATTTAATTCTTTTCATTTGTGATTTTTTTGGAATAATAATTAGTTGCAAACTAATCTTTCATTTATGAATACCAAATTTTCGCCAATAATTGAAACTGAAAAGTTGTAATTGGATATTGCCTTAAAAACTGAAAGCGAACTTCCTTCAATCATTCTGTCATGTAATTCTATTATTAGACATTTTACATTAGGCAACCACTCTTCATAGTTATCTTCAAATATGAATTTTTCACTTCCCTCTACATCCAGCTTTAATATATCTATTATTTTATTTTCTGGCAATAATTCCAAAATTGAAATGCAATGGAATGATTCAGGAGTTTCTGTTGTTACTTCCTCAACAATAAATCCTCTAATTCCAAAACCTCTGTCTTTAACTTCTACAATTGCATTTTTTTTCCAAATTGCATTTTTTACAATACTAATATTTTTATATTTTATAGTGTTTCTTTTTAACAGATTGAAATTGTTTTCCTCAGGTTCAATTGCTATTATTTTTGAATCCAAATATTTATTTGCAAAAAATATTGATGTTAGTCCAATATTCGCTCCGCCGTCAATAATATATTTTGGTATAAAAGGAAGTTCAAAATCATATTCATTTTTACCAAATATTTCTTGTATGGTGTAGCTGTCTAAAGTTTTTGGTCTGTAGTAAAATGGATGTTTAATGTTAGGTAACTTAAGTATTCCTTTTACACAATACTTAAGTTTAAAGTAAACTTTTATCGCTTCAAACAAACCATATTTTTTTCTGAAATTTAGAATTTGGGATAACATTTATAAGATTTTATATTTATTTTCATAATGACCGGTGCATACTTCTTTTAATGATAATATTTTACAAAAATATAGAAAACAAAAGTCAAGGTTATAACTAGTAAGGGATATTTTTATCAAAAATAAATTTCTAATTAAGCATGATTTTTTGCAAGTAATTGTTTGCTATTTCTTTATCACTTAATTTTGAAACCGTTTTCAAACTATTCCTTTTAACTTTATTTTTCATTTGATCGTTCATTAATAAAGCCTTTTTCAAACTTTCTTGAATTTCATGTTCATTATACGGATCGCATAAAAATCCATTTTCACCGTCTTTAACAATCCCATCAATTCCCCACCTTTTTGCACCAATTACAATACAGCCGTTAGCCATTGCCTCTAAAAAAACCAAGCCCAAAGTTTCATTGTAACTGGGCATAACAAAAATGTCACTATTTCCCATGTGTTCAAAAACTTTTTCTCTTGGCATTTGCCCATAAAATGTTATTTGCTTTTCAAGCTGATTAAGTGCAACTAATTTTTTTAACTTTTGCTTTTCAGGTCCTTCTCCAATAATTGTATATTCCCACTTAATTCCTTCTTTTTTAAGCTTACTTAATGCTACAATTACTTTGTCAATTTGTTTCAATTTTATTAATCGGCAAACCGAAATTATTTTTAAAATATTTCTGTTCTGCTTCTTTGTGTTTTCCAACAATCGTTCTGCATTATCAATTAAAGTTTCCGGAATTCCCGAATTGGCAATAAAAGACTTTTCGGTATTCACTTTAATCGATTTTTCAAAAATATTTTTTATCGCCATTGATCTATATGCAACAATATCAGCGTGCTTAAGCCCTTTTTTAATTTTGTTCCGGTAGAATAATTTTTGGGCAAGCAAGGCATCAGTTCTATGTATTCCAACAACAAACGGAACATTATAATGTTTTTTCAAAAATCTAAAAGTTAAGAAGCTGTTGTACAAATGACAAATAATAATGTCAGGTTTTGGGGTAACCAGATTAATAATTTTGGACTTATTTACTAATGCAGTTTTTATTATCGGTATCCAAATTGGTTTTACTATATGTACCTTAACATTATCAATCTTAACAATTTTGCTTTTAGGCGACTCCCCTTTTTCATAAGACAAATAAGGTCTTATTACTTGTACATTATGCTCTTTCAACCACTCTTTAATAAAATAATGTAATGCAAAAGAATTTGTAGAATCCTCTTTAGATAAGGGGTAAAGTTGAGATATAAAAAGAATATTCATTTACATTTTATTACAACCTGGAATCCACAAAGTTTTTATCCCAAACCGATTTAATATCAAATATAACAGTTTCCCCTTTCCCCTTAAGTTTTTCGAGGTCGATGCTTAAAAACTGTTTGTGTGCAACAGCTAATACAACTGCATCGAATTTTTTAGTTAAAACTTCGTCGAGGTTTGTACTCACATTTAAACCCAACTCTCTTTGGGTTTCTTCCATGTCAATCCACGGATCACAAATTGTTAGCTGGCAACCAAATCCTTCCAGTTCGCTAATAATATCAACTACTTTTGTATTTCTTATGTCGGGACAGTTTTCTTTAAAAGTTATGCCAAGCACCAAAATGTTACTGTTCTTTACTCTAATTTCTTTATTAATCATCAGTTTCACCAACTTGTTGGCAACGAAGGAACCTATCATATCATTTACTCTACGTCCGGCACTAATTAAATCGGGGTGATATCCCAATTGTTCTGCTTTCCATTTTAAATAGTAGGGGTCTATACTAATACAATGTCCGCCAACTAAACCCGGTTTAAATTTCAGGAAGTTCCATTTAGAAGAAGCTGCATCAATAACATCGTTTGTGTCAATCCCAATTCTATCGAAAATTAGTGCCAGCTCGTTTACAAACGAAATATTTAAATCTCGTTGTGCATTTTCAATAACCTTCGAAGCTTCAGCAACTTTAATTGACGAGGCTTTAAAAGTTCCGTTTTCAAGAATGGTATTATAAAGTTGGTCTATTTCATCCGCAATTTCGGGAGTTGAACCCGATGTAACTTTTTTAATTTTAACCAGTGTATTTACTTTGTCGCCGGGATTAATTCTTTCGGGAGAATAACCCACAAAAAAATCTTCATTAAAATTAAGTCCCGATTTTTCTTCCAGTACCGGAATACAAATCTCTTCGGTGGCACCCGGAAATACTGTTGATTCGTAAATTACGATATCGTTATTTTTTAAGGCTTTACCCACCGTTTCAGAAGCTTTTATCAATGGCTGAAAATCGGGACGTTTGTCTTTGGTTACCGGAGTTGGCACCGTAATTATATAAATTTGAGCCGATTTAATTTCTTCTGTATTTATTGTTGGATAAAATCCCTTTTCTGTGAAATTAAGGCTTTTTTGCAGAACAGAATTAAGCAAAACATCATCAACTTCTAAAGTAATGTCCCTTCCCTTTTTTAATTCATCAACTCTCACTGCATCAATATCCAAACCAACCACCCTGTTCTTTTTTGCAAACTCAATTCCCAGTGGCAGACCAACATATCCAAGCCCAATAATTGCTATCTCTTTATTTTGCATTTCGCTATACTTTAGTATTTTTTATTTAATGAAGTTGTTTAAAGTTTGCGTAATAAAATAACGCAGAATGCCAATAAATTCAAAGCTTTCCAATGTATTGAATTTGTTTCAAAACGGGTCAATATTGCTTTGAATGCATCGAGCCATGCATTTGTTCTTTCAACAACAAACCTACATTTATACAGCAATTCATCAAAAAGGTATTCATTTTTAGAGCCATTTCTTTTGTTTTGGTCAATGTTTCCAATTATCTCAGCCCCTGAGCAATAACGGCGAAATTCTTCTGTATCAAAACCTGCATCAGCATTTAGGAACAGTCCATCTGCGTTAATATTAGACGTTGCCAAATCCGTAAACATTTTCTTCGCCACGGGAACTAAGTTGAATGCATCATTGTGATTACCACTCACAGGGTCACTGCATGTTAACGGGACTCCTTGGTTATCTGTTAAAATAAGCATATTGCTTGTCTGTGCCTTTTTTCTGCCCTGGTAGGCTACTGCTTGGCCACCACGCTTGGTTGGTGTATGCGTACCGTCTAACTGAACACTTGATAAATCAAGTAGATGCCTGTGTTTATGGAGGATACTTTGCCATGCTTGCTGCCAACTCCCGTCTTTGCTCCATTTTTGAAAATGATAATACACACTTTGCCACCTGTAGCTTCCCCTGAAAAACTGCTTCATCGGTAACATCCTCCATTGACAACCAGTTTTAAGCCTATATAGTATTGCCTCAACCACTTGATAATCTTTTACTTTTGCATTATTGTTAGAATATCCAAATTTTAAATGTGGACAAATCTCTTTTTTATTATACTTTTACTCAACACGATTTTTTTTGAGAGAATGATACAAAATGTTGTGTTTCAATGTTCAAATATCATTCTTTCTTTTCAACAATTAACTTTTGACAACTTCAATTACTGCAGGCAATTTAAATTCTATGTGAGTGACAAAAATACAAGAAAAAATGGATTTCTTTTCTTGTATTTGTCATGTACTTTAAACACAGAATTTTTTATAAGTTGCACTAACAGAGAGCAATTCAAACCGAATATTTTACCACTAACTTACGTTTTCAATTGCCTTAATTAATTCAATGGTTAAGTTCTCTCTCGAATATTTTAACGACTGAGTTTCATCGAAATCATATTTTTCAGATTTACTTTTTGCCCTTATCTGCGATAAAATGAATAATTCGATTTCCTTAGAATTGGAAGACTCTAAAATTACACCGCTTTTTGTTTCATTTATAATTTTGGCTACATCGCTATGTTCTGCTACCAGTGCAAGTATTGGGTTTTTGCTTGCTAAATATTCAAAAACCTTACCCGGAACAATACCTTCACTATTCTCTACTTCTGGTATTACCAATAATAGGATATTGGAAGAGAACATATATTCAATTGCTATTTTGTGGCTAACATAACCTACAAGTTCAATATTATTCTCCAAATTAGTTTGTTTAAATAATTCAATTATTTCAGGAGCCGCTTTCCCAATAAAACGGATACGGATTTTTGACTTTATAGCCTCAGGTAATGATTGCATACCTTTGATAAATCCGTCGAGATTATAATTTTTCGCTATGGTTCCAATGTGAGAAATATAGAATAGATTTTTTTCAATATTA
>Ga0307989_1001915_pt1 | contig 10406 bp, 3 predicted proteins | sample EllFjometagen185_FD_203164 | JGI IMG/M metagenome (GOLD analysis project Ga0307989, IMG submission 203164) | Marine microbial communities from Ellis Fjord, Antarctic Ocean - #185 | ecosystem: Environmental > Aquatic > Marine > Unclassified | place: Southern Ocean | collected 2014-10-08 | reverse complement strand
ACAAGAACTAAGTAATAAAGAGTTATAAGGTTACATTTTGATTTTACTGTTTGTGTTGGTTACACTTTTTTTGTAACCCAATTCCAATGGCACACTTCGGTTACATTTTTGATTTCTTATTACACACTTTATTATTGGAACTTAAATTTTATTAAAATACTGATGTTCAGTATTCTAATCTCTAATAATAGTCCGGTTACAGAGTTGCAAAAAGTTAGTACAAAAACTATTAGAGCTGGAAAAAGTAATTAGAAGTAACGCATAACTCCAATTCAATACATCAGATTAGTTATTAAAACCAAAGCTTCTGCAGCACTTTGCCAAGATGTGCCATCCTGCCAAAAAGCTTCAAAGCCGCGCAGCAAGAATTCCCTCCCTTTGTTCCTTTTCAAAATAATGATTAAATTATTCTTAACCAAAATGGTATAGAATGAGAATATTAGGACTTCAATGGTATAGAACGATGCGAAGCAGAGTTCTATGAGTGTTAGGACTGAATCCGCCTCTGTGAGAGGTTTTAATGCTATTTTTAGTGTTGCATTTTTTTAGTGTTCTTTCTGTCATATTTCATACAACTTTGCGAAATATCGTGCGAAACGATATGGGGCGGGCTTGGTGTACTTTCGTATTAAAAAACTACGTTTTTTAAAATTTTCTTTCTTTTTTTCTGATTTTTAGTGAGTTAGAAAATCTTTGATAATAAAATGGAAAAAGTTAGCGAGCCACTTTTTTCAGCGCTGGGAAAAGTGGACAAAAAAGGCGGCACAAATTAAATTCTTAACGCATTAATTTCGAAGCGGAAGCAAGAAATTAATGCTAAATCGAATTGTGCATTTTAGGTACTTACTAAACTTAAAATTCGCATGATTTTTTTTCTATTTCCTGTTTAAGTAAAAAGAGAAAAGAACCTAAAGAGAGAGCCGATTGCCCTCTCTGAACTATACTTCCTTATTCTTAAATCCGAATACCTGGGAGGATTTTGGTTTGCTGAGTTTACCGGATCTGGAGTAGTAACTGCTGTCGTGTGGATATTGAGATAATTGGTTGCTTCAGCACTTCAAAGTAGTGGTGCTCTTGAACCCGTGTTTGTTGAAATTCTCATCTTCGATGGTCCACTTGTTCTCGTACAACTTTTACGACCGTATTTTCAAACTCACCAATTCCGATATTTTTATTGATAGGCAGAATTTCAATGATCTTTTTTGTAAAAACTCTGCTAAGATGGAAGGTTTACAAATAAGCTCTTCGTTCATTCAAAGGATTTTCTCCCGAGTGCTCGGGATTCCCCCTTTGCCTGTATCTTTTCAAACCTCCCTGTATCTGCACAATTTTAACTTTAAAAATAATTATCATGAAAAGCTTCAAAAAAAATGCATCGGTAAAGGAGCTCAAGTAGAAAATTTAGACATCGTAAAAGTAACACTGAGAGTAGAAGAACTTCTTCAACACAAACACAAACACGAATTCAAAGGCAAAGAATATGTAAACTTTGAAGTAGCTAAAATGCAGAAACCTGATGATTTTAAACGCACTCACACTGCTTACGCGTTACCACTAAAGAGGAAGCTCCGGAGAAAGAAACTTCTGAGTAATTAATTTGAATCCCAGATAAAACTGGGATTTTTTTTGTTATGATTGCCTGTTTAGAAATAGAAAGAGCTATAGTTTGCTTACACTTTGGTAGAAAGAAGCAGGGAATTCTTCGAGAAATTTATTTATTTTATTTAGTCCGTTCTGGCTCGACTACATAAAGAAAGGTGTAAAATTAAATTAGTCTGAATGCTATTCCTTCTAGAGACAGTAATCAATAATAACCGCTAATTCTTACGAGTATTAGACCCTAAAACTTTGATAAAATGTTACATGTATGTTTGTAATAATTCGTTCCCCTACTTTTTATACTCACTTGGACTCACCCCAAATGCCTTCTTAAAACACTTTCTAAAATATTTAGGGTCGTTAAAACCAACTGCATAGGCAACTTCAGAAATCATCAACTTCTTTTGTTCCAGAAGTTGAATTGCCCGTTTCATTCGGAAAGAGCGTATAAATTCATTGGGTGTCATTCCGGTTAGAGCTTTTAATTTACGGTATAAATGCACTGTGCTTAAACTAGTTTCCAAAGCCAGTTTTTCAACACTAAATTCAGGTTCCGAAATATTCTTTTCAATTGTGTCGGCAACTTTGGTCATAAATTTTTCATCAACCGAAACTACCTCAATTTCTTTGGGTTCTGGCATTTGTAACCCAGCATATTTGTTATGGAGTTTTTTACGGTTATCAATAATGTTTTTAACAACCAGTTGCAGTTGGTCAACATTAAAAGGTTTCGAAATGTAATAATCAGCCCCTGTTTCCAATCCCTTTATCTCGTTGTCCATGGTGTTTCGGGCAGTGAGCATAATTATAGGAATATGGTTAGTGCTTAAATTCTTTTTAATGCTTTTCGTCAGTTCCAATCCATCCACTTCGGGCATCATTACATCTGTAATAATCAGGTCTGGTCCATGTTTGTGAACTTTTTCAATACCTTCACGACCGTTCGATGCTTCTAATACATTGTATTTATTGCGGAATATTTCGATTAAGAATTTGCGTAAATCGGCATAATCTTCAACAATTAACAATGTTCTTTCTTTTGATGAAGTGGAATTGTATTCGCCTGAATACTGTTCATCTGGCAACAAGGGTAATGGAAAACTATTGGCCGAGTTTAGAATAGTTTCTGTGTCAACCTTTTCGTTGAAAAATTCCTCTTCGTTGAAAAATTTCTCAACGGCCGGTAGCCAAATATAAAATTGACTTCCTATGCCTTTTGTACTTTCCAAATGGATAAATCCCCGGTGAAGTTCAACCATGAATTTTGTAAAAGACAATCCGATTCCTGTTCCGCTAAGATTTATTTTTCCTGAATCGATTTGTGAAAAACGTTCGAATATGTATTGCTTATTTTTTTCGCTAATACCAATTCCTGAATCTTCCACAATTAAACAGAAAAAGTCTTCTTTTAACCTATTTTGTACGTTTGGAGGCAAATCAACTTCACCTTTGTTTTTCAACGAAATCTTTATTTTGCCACCCACAGGGGTAAATTTAAAAGCATTCGACAACAGATTGTAATATATTTTCTCAACATTGTCCTGGTCATACCAATAATGAATAGAATCGTGATACAGCTCCAACGAAAAATCGAGATTTTTCTGGTCGGCAAAATCCTGAAAATTGGCTGAAAGGTTGCGTAATTGTTTTCCAATATCCGAGTAACTTATGCGTAACTTCATTTTGTTCTTTTCGGCTTTTCTAAAATCGAGCAATTGGTCAATAAGTTTAGATAGAACAGAAACACTACGGTTCATTACGTTCAAATAGTTCTCTCTTTGGTTTTCAGGAATTTTCTCCTTACCAGTAATCAGCTTTTGTAATGGCCCTGAAATTAAGGTCAATGGAGTTCTGAATTCGTGTGAAATATTAGTAAAAAACTGAAGTTTAAACTGGTCAAGCTCAATTCTGCGCTTATGTGCCTCTCTTTCTTTCTTGAGCTCACGCTTAATATTGAGCCTCGTTTTAGCCTGTTCGCGAATGAAATAGATGATGATTAATAAAATTAGTATATATATGGCAATGGCAAGATATGTTGTCGCGAAGGGAGGTTTAATTTTAAACTCTAGTGCTTTTTCATTGCTTCCCCATTCCCCATTAATATTTGAAGCTTTAATCCTGAATTTATACTTTCCTCTTTTTAAACCGGTGTACGTAACCATTCGGTTGTTAAAGGGTAGGTAATTCCATTCTTTATCTGCTCCCTCCAACTTATAGGCAAATTCAATTTTCTCGGGATATATGTTTTCAATGGCCGTAAATTCAAAATTTACAACATTTTCATTATGTTTTAATTCAATTTCAGGATCCAGGTTTAATGATTTATCATATAAGGTTCGGCCGTTTACTTCGTCCCCTGGTTGGACTTTTTGGTTATTAATTTTTATTCCTGTAAAATAGACTCTTGGAAATTCATCCTGTTCCGTAATTTCTTTCGGATTAAAAATACTAACTCCCGAATTTCCTCCAAACATCAATTCATTTCTCGAATTTCGAATGCATGACGACAGATTAAAAATATTTCCTTGTAAACCATCTTTTTCATAATAATTTCTAAAAGAATTTTCATTGGGATTAAAACATGAAAGTCCGTTTTGTGTACTTACCCAGATTTTCCCATTTTCATCTTCAAGTATTCCTTTTATTACATTATCAGATAAACCATTTGTTTTAAAATAAGACTGAAACGTGCCACTCTCTTTATTGTAAAGGTTCAATCCTCCTTGAGTGCCAATCCATAAATTTTCTTTTGAGTCTTCAAAAATAGTATTTACAAGATCATTACTAATGCTATTCTCATTATCGTCTGTATGTTTGTGATGAATAAAACGAGCATTATTCAAATCTACCGTTCCTTTTAAAACCAATTGATCCAGACCACCTCCCCATGTACAAATCCATAAATTATTATCATTGTCTTCGAGAATTGCTCTTATAAAATTAAAACTCAGTGAACTTTCGTCTTGCGAGTCATTTTTAAAATGATAAAATCGGTTTTCGTTCCAGTCGTATTTATCTAATCCGTCATAAGTTGCAATCCAAATTCCCGACTTATCTTTGGCCGGATAAACATACCAAATATTTGCATCGGAAATACTGTTGTGGTCAGAGTGGTTATTAACAAAACTTTGAAAACGATTGGTAGTTGGATTGTACATATTCAACCCTTTGGTAGTACCAATCCATAGTCGGCCCAAGTGGTCGAAACACGTAGATTCAACAATATCGCTGCACAACGACGATGTATTGTTTGGATTATGATAGAATGCATTGAACTCGCCTGTTTTTGGGTTATACATATTTAATCCACCACCAAAAGTTCCAAACCAAAAATTACCATTTGGCCCTTCCGAAATAGATTTGATAACGTTGTTCGATAAACTATTTGAGTTATTAGGGATGTGCCGTAAATGTGAAAATATCTGCATTCTCAGATTTACGCGGTCAATTCCTGTTTCTCTGGTTGCAATCCAGAGTAATCCATTTTTACCAGAATATAAAGAATAAATATAGTCTCTACTAAGCGACTGCTGGTTATTTATTTCGTGCTTATATTGTTTAAATGTTTCTTTTTCAGGGTCGAAAAGAAATAATCCACCTCCAAAAGTTGCAATCCATATTTGCTCATTTTCATCCTGAACAATTGAATATACATTCTCCTCTGTAAACCAATCCTCTACATCTCTTTGAGGAAGATAATGTTTGAAACTGAATTCTGTTCCACTTATATTTATAATGCTAAAACCATTGTCGCTTCCAACCCAAATGTTCCCATTGTTGTCTTCGTTTATTGCATAAATAATAGCTTCACCTAATTCCGAATTATTGGTTCTTGTTGAAAGAATCCTTCGGAACTTATAGGATCCGGAATTTTTATTTTCTGCAGATAAAAAGCACAATCCACCACCTTCTGTACCAATCCATAAATTGTCTTTACTATCGGAAAAGAGGCAAAAAATACGATTGTTACTTATACTTGTTGAATCTGTATTATCATTATAAAAACGTTGAAATGAAGGGCTACCGCTTTCCCATTTTACTAATTTGTTTAATCCATAAAAAGTACCAACCCATAAAATTCCGTTTTTATCTTCAATTGTAGATGAAATTGTATTGTTAGATAAACTTCCAGGATTATCAGCTTCACTTAAAAAATATACTATTGATTCATCTTTGGGGTTGTATAGATTAAGTCCTTTGTCTGTTCCAATCCATATTCTTCCCGATTTTTCTTCCCATAGCGATTTTATAACACCATTACTTAAATGTTTTTTCTCTTCTTCACCATAAGTATATATCGTTACCCTAAAACCATCGAATTTATTTAGCCCGGCATCGGTTCCAAACCACATAAAACCATTTTTGTCTTCTAGTATAACACTGGTTATATTGGAGCTAAGTCCATTGTTGGATTTAAGGTGTTTGAATTTTAATTCGCTCTCTGCCTCGCCCCAAAAAGGCACCTGACCATAAGAAGCTAGTTGGTTGATAAAACAGATTTGGAGCATAATTAATAAAAGACGGACTGTTGTGTTTTTAATCATAAATTTTATGCCTTTTATTCTATTGTTAGAATACAATATAAATTAAACACTTTTTAACTTCAATTAGTGTGAATTAACCTAAATGTAAGAAAAATCCCCCTCATTAGAAAGATATGATTCCTATATCTCACATATTTACCCCCTTGCTGAAAGATATCTGCACCTTTTGGATGGATTCTAAATAGTAGTTTTATTCTCGGAAATTAGAAGTAAAATCTAACATTTTTTTAAATCATTATTTATGAGAGATTACAAAAAAGACCTATTTAATTTAGGAAGAAAAATCCCCATATTATTGGGATCCTTTCTAACCGTTCTTTGCCTGGTTTTTATTCAGGCAACAGGATACGGACAAACAAAGTCAGTTTCAGGTAGTGTAACAGAAGACTCGGGCGTTGCTTTGCCTGGTGTAACTATTGTAATTAAAGGAACTGCCCAGGGAACGGTTACTAATGCTGAAGGAGAATTTCAATTGGATGTTGAAGAAACCGGCACATTGGTATTTTCTTTTATTGGTTATGTGGCACAGGAAGTACCAGTGGCAGGACAATCAACAATCAATATTGTGTTGCAACAAGACTTTCAATCTATTGATGAGGTTGTTGTTACTGGTTACTCAAGCCAGTCCAGGGCAACTGTTACTACTTCAATTGTAACTGTTGATGCAGAGCCGCTCCAAAACATTCCTGCCGGGAGTGCAGCAAATGCACTTATTGGTAAAGTATCGGGTGTTACAGTTATTCAAAGTGATGGACGTCCGGGTTCAGAACCTTCTATCCAGATAAGAGGTGGTACAACACCTGGTTTTGGTGGCGATACTCCATTATACATCATTGATGGATTTGTTCAGTCAGATATGGGATCTGTTGACATGGCTGATGTGGAAGAATTTACCATTTTAAAGGATGCTGCTGCTGCCGCAATTTATGGGGCTGAGGCAGCGAATGGTGTAATTATTGTTAAAACAAGGCGAGGTAAAAAAGGTACATTTAATATTGAGTTTAAGTATTCTAAGGAATATCAGAATATTGAAAGGCATAAACAAGAGACACTGAGTTTCGAAGAAGAGTTGTATTACGCAAGGCTGTCGTACTTAAATTATGAACGCAGTATTGGTTATCAGTTCATTGATGGAAGGGCACATTGGTGGTCTGCAGCTCAGAAATATCACCCTGATCAATCTGGGTATATTAAAAACGCCGCTTCAACCGTATATTGGTTAGATGATGTACTTCAATATAATGGTGGTTCTTTGCCTGGTGACTTTTATCAAACAACTGATCCGGTAACCGGCAGGCAGCTGGCTTTTAAGGCAACAGACTGGCAAGATAAAACTCTTACATCTGGTGACGCTGACAATTATTTCTTAAATGTGAGTGGTGGTTCTGATAAAGCGACCTATAAAGTGTCTGGGAGTTATTTCGATGTTAACGGAGTTGGTGTATTTAATGATTACGTAAGGTATTATTTAAATTCAAATGCATTATTTAATCTTGCTGACAATGTAACTTCAGGGATAAACTTTAGTTATGCGGTTGAAGATGAAAACAAGGGAGAAGGTAATAGTTGGTACGAGAGGTCTGGTAGGCAGGCATCAACGGTTAGGTATTATAATGATGATGGAACCCCGGCTCCTAACTATAAGAATAGCGGTAAATATAATCCTGAATATTATGAAGATAATCTTCTGAGAGAGAGGATTAATACAGATATGAAATTAGGTGTTTACCTGGAATGGGAAATTATTGATGGTTTAAAATTCAGGCCCTCTTTTAGTTTGAGGCAAGAGACATCTAATTATTTATCTTTTATTTATGAAAACCAAATCCAGGGAGCAAAGCGTAGTCAATCAGGATGGATAACTAATGAGATTAATACCCAACTTGAAGCTCTTTTAACTTATGATAAAACATTCAATGATGCTCATAATCTTAGTTTACTGGGAGGTACATCATTCAGAAATGGATATCAATATGTATTAGCATCATCAACTTTTGGAGCATCAACAGATTTAATTCCAACGATTATTTCTAGTCTTCCTGCTGAAAATTCAACAACTTATTCTCAGTATTTTAAAACTGCAATACAAAGTTGGTTTGGACGTGTACGTTATGACTATGATAAACGTTACCTTTTTAATGCCTCTCTTAGGTATGACGGGCATTATAAGTTTACAGAGGAAAATAAATTTGGGTTCTTCCCGGGAGTTTCGGTTGGGTGGAATATTCACGAAGAAGGTTTTTGGAGCGGTATGGACATGACAAGCTGGTTTAAAAAAGCAAAAATTACTGCTTCGTATGGAGAAGCTGGTCAATCCAAGAATTTGAGTATTAACGACACTAATGGTGCCTATTCTACAAATAGCTATGCAGGAGTAGGAGGTATTTATCAGTCAACTTTACAAAACGTCGATTTGGTTTGGGAAACAACCAAAGAAATGAATATTAAGCTTGAAATGGCGTTTCTTCAAGGTGATAGAATAAATGCTTCTGTTGAATATTACGATAAGTCTTCTGTTAACAGATTATTTTCAGAACCATTACCTTCTTTTACAGGTTTTTCAGGAATTAGGACCAATATTGGTAATTTTGCAAGTCAAGGTATTGAGCTGGTTTTTAGCGCAAATGTTGTAAATGCTGATAAATTCTCATGGAATACATCAGCATTTTATAATGATTATTTAAAGCAAATAACTACAAAATTACCTGAAAATGGTACCGAGAACAACCGTATCAGCGGATACTTTGTTACCAATCCAGCTGATCCAACAGGAGATCCTATTCTTGTGGGAGGTTATGCTGAAGGAGAAAAATGGGGTGCTGTTTATGGTTATGTCAATGAAGGAATCCTTCAAAACTGGGATGAAGCCGATGCATACAACGCAACTCATTATGATGAAGTTTCAGCATCTTCAGCAAATAAAAGACAATTTAAAAAACCTGGCGATTATGCATGGGCTGATTTAAATGACGATGGACTGGTTAATGCACACGACCGTGAGTTTAAAGGTTGGGCCACTCCGGATAAAAGGTTTGGTATGACCAATACTTTCCAGTACAAGTCTGGTAGTTTTGGCGATTTTAACTTTTCATTCACACTGGAAGCGATGACAGGTGGTGTTGCTGAGGACTGGCATGGTATGAGGATGATTGCTCAGGCGCAAGGAGCAGACAGACCAGCCCTTAGTGTAAGAGAATCATGGATGGAAGAAGGAGATAATAATTTTTCGATGTATACATGGGCAAATAGGCATGCTGCCTGGAACTATGAGAGAAGAAGTGATCCGTTTTTGCAAAGCACAGATTATATAGCTTTAAGGAATATTGAATTTAAATATACATTTCCTAACGAATGGATTAGTAAAATTGGACTTGCTGATTTAAATATATTTGCTTCTGCTGCTAATGTTGGATTTTTAACAAATTATAAGGGACCAGATCCTTCTCAGACAGATGCTGCAGATAAACTTAGAACTGTCCCACCGTCACCATTGATTATGAATTTTGGGATAAATGTTAAATTTTAAATTAAAGCGATATGAAAAAAATACTAAATATATTTAAACTACTTGTACTAAGCGCCATGCTTTTAGTTGGTTGCCAGGAACATTTAGATGTAGATACGTACAATAATATAACGGGAGCCAGTTATTGGAAAGTGCCCGGAGATGCAGTAGCCTATGCTAATGGCATACAGGCCAGACTTATGTCAACATTAGATGGTAATGATAATTATGTTGGTATAACCGATGCAAGGACTGATATGTTCAGACCTGGTGGACTGGGACCACGTTTTACAGGGCCAATACAGCTTCATACACAAACTGGAATTATTGGTGGAGGAAACTGGAGTGGTTATTACAACTTATTGCACCATTGCAACTTATTGCTGGTTAAAATCGAAGAAATAGAATTTGATGATGCCGCAGAAAAAAATGCAGCTCTTGCAGTAGCATATTTCACCAGGGCTTTTATCTATTTTGATTTGGTGAGGATTTATGGAGATGTACCTTTGGTATTGGAACCAACCCTTGGTAAGCCCGAACTGGAGAATTATTACGCACGCGCTCCAAAAACCGAAGTATTGACAAGTGTTAAAGCCGATGTTGATCTGGCTATTTCATTGCTCCCTTCAGGCATTGCAGACAAAAATTTTATAAGTAAACCTGCAGCATTGGCATTAAAAGCAGAAGTTTATATGTGGACCGCCAGAGCGTACTCTAAATCAGCAGTTACTGCCGATTTAGACATTGCCATAGCAGCT
>Ga0307989_1001914_pt1 | contig 10411 bp, 13 predicted proteins | sample EllFjometagen185_FD_203164 | JGI IMG/M metagenome (GOLD analysis project Ga0307989, IMG submission 203164) | Marine microbial communities from Ellis Fjord, Antarctic Ocean - #185 | ecosystem: Environmental > Aquatic > Marine > Unclassified | place: Southern Ocean | collected 2014-10-08 | reverse complement strand
TTAAACCCTTTGGATTTTTCATGAATATTGGTTTTTCAGGTGAAACGATTTTTGGTTCTATCATTTGGATTGCATAGAATTTTTCATATCCACTCCATCCTTTTTGAACTTGTTCTATTGTTCCAATTAAAGTTCTAATAGGTTGGATTAAGAATGTGATATATAGGAAGAATTTAGTGTAGTCACCAATCGTAATTTCACCATCGATGGCTAATACTCCACCATATACTAAAATAACAACAAATAATAAATCTATGATTACACCAGTACCACTACTGAAGATACCCATCTGCTTGTAGAAATCACCAAATGATTTTTGGTAGAGGTCTGTAACCTTTTTGAATTTCTTTAATTCAAAATCTTCATTGGTAAATGCTTTTGTAAGTCTGATTCCACCAATTGAGTTTTCAACTTCACTATTAATCTCTTCATGTGTTGCTCTTGTTTTACGAGATGCTGCCATCATTTTTCTTCTTCTTGAACTACTGTACAAGATTAGGAGTACTAATAGTGCAAAGACGAAAAATGTAAATACGACATGAATGTTGAATAAGATGATGAAACTACCAACCAACATGACAGTTGAAACGATTATGTTCTCTGGTGTATGATGTGCCATTTCACTAATATCTCTTAAATGACCTACGATATGAGTCATGATAGTACCTGTTTTATGATCATCAAAATAATCTGAATCTAATGTTTGAATCTTTTTGTATAAATCAACACGCATATCACGTTCGATTCTTGTACCCATAACATGACCGTAATAATTCACAACGTAACCACTCATCATTCTAACTAAGTAGAATATAGCGAGTATTCCTCCGTAAAAATAAATACTGTTGTAATCTTTATTTGGTACATAGGTATCGATGATGTCTCCTACGACACTTGGAAAATATAAATTTATACCGGCCATCAATAATGCAGCAACTGTATCTACATAGAATAAGAATAGATGGTTTTTATAGTAACTAATAAATCTTTTTAACATTATAATCACCCCTTGATTAGCCCTTTAACAAAGGGCGAATTTAATATAAATTTGGGATGAATGTAAATCAATTTCAGATTTGCATTCTCTCAATTTTTTATTATAGCACAGATTGATTTACTTGTTTAAATAAATTTGATATAATTTGTATGGTGATATTTATGGAAATTAGTGTAAAAGATTTATTGAAAAACGATTTAAATGACGAAGTTATTATCTTTCAAACCGATACAGTTTATGGCTTGGGCTGTAAAATAAGTAGTGAATTAGGTGTTGAAAGAATTTATGAAATTAAAAGACGCGATGGTAAAAAACCATTGGCTGTTTTATGTGCTAATTTTGAACAAGTAAAATCAATTGTAACTAGTTTTGAATTGGGAGAAACTATTGGTGAAAAATATTGGCCAGGAGCACTCACGTTAATATTGCCTAAAAGAAGTATTGTTGGTGGGTATATCACATCTGGATTTAACACTGTGGCTGTCCGAATTCCTAATGATAGTATAGCATTGAGTATATTGGAGAAATTTGGTCCAATGGCTGTAACTAGCTTAAATCTAAGTTCAAAACCAGCAATCCTAAAGTATAAGGATGCATTAGAGTATATCAATGAAGTGGATTACCTTGTTAAAGGAATTGATTTAAAAAGTGTTAGTAGTACAATATATGACTGTATAAATAAAAAAACATTACGTAATGGAGAAATTAATATTGATTGATTTCTCCATTTAGTTTGAATACGAAATTAGTTTGTTATATTATATATGATATATTAATATATTTCCTATTTATTATATATATGTATTGTTTTTAACTGTAGTTTTGATATAATGATTATTAGATAAAATGCTCATTTTGGAGGTATGTTTATGAAAATTGCATTAGGTGCAGATCATGGTGGTTTTTTACTAAAAGAAGAAGTGAAAAAGCATTTAGAAAACAAAGGATATGAATTTAAGGATTTTGGTGCTTATTCAGAAGAAAGTACTGATTATAACGAATTTGGAATTGCTGTGGCAGAAGCTGTTAGTAATAACGAGTATGATCGTGGTATTTTAATTTGTGGTACTGGGATTGGCATGAGTATAATGGCTAATAAAGTTAATGGTATAAGAGCTGCTTTAGTTCATGATTTATTTACAGCAAAGGCAACAAGATTGCACAATGACTCAAATGTTTTAGCAATGGGTGGAAGAGTAATAGGTGGTGGCTTAGCACTTGAAATCGTGGATTTATGGTTGGAGACTGAGTTTAGTGAACAAGAACGTCATGAAAGACGTATTCATAAAATAAATAAATATTAAGGAGCGATTTGATGGGTAAAGTAAAAATTTTAAATCATCCTCTAATTGATCATAAAATGTCAATTATTAGGGATAAAGCGACTAATACTAAGAGTTTTAGAGAAAATGTCAATGAAATTGGTGGGTTAATCACTTATGAGATTACCCGTGATTTACCACTTAAAGAAGTGGAAATTGAAACACCGATTACAAAAACAATTTGTAAACAACTCAGCAAAGATGTAATTATTGTACCAATATTACGTGCGGGTCTCGGAATGGTTGACGGAATCCAAATGATTATTCCTACTGCCAAAATTGGACATGTTGGAATGTATCGTGATGAAAAAACACTTGAACCACATGAGTATTATGCAAAATTCCCAGATGAAATTAAAACAGGAACTGTTTTAGTTGTTGATCCAATGTTAGCAACGGGGGGGAGTGCAAGTGCTGCTATTACTGCTGTAAAAAAACGCGGAGCAATAGATATTAGATTTGTTGGTCTTGTTGGATGTCCAGAAGGGGTAGAACGATTAAACAGAGATCACCCTGAGGTGGATATTTATTTAGCTGCTATGGATGAAAAACTAAATGAACTTGGATATATTGTACCTGGTTTAGGTGATTGTGGAGATCGTTTATTTGGTACAAAGTAATGTCAAAAAATAAAATGAATGTTAAAGGAATATTGATAGCAACAAGTTTTGCTTTTGAGGCAATGATTATTGTTGGTGTAAGTACTTTAGCAGGTTATTTTCTTGATAAATGGTTGAATACTGTGTTTGTATTTACACTGCTTTTTATATTAGTAGGTGTGTTTGCAGGAATATACAATCTTATTAGGAAGATTAATAAAGTGGAGGAAAAAGATGGAAAATAGAAATGCATTTGTTAAAACTTTTCCATTAGTATGGATTTTTACTATCGTCGTTGCTGGTATTCTATGGGCTGTATTGACGAAAGAATGGGCTTTGTCTTTTGTTTTAGGTAGTGCTACTAGTTTGATGATGATGAGTATGTTGTTTAAAAGTACAAAAAGAGTATTAGATTCAAAAAGTGAAGATGCAAGGAAACTTGTTACGAGAAGCTACATGATAAGATATGCATTTTATGCGATTATCTTAATCACAGCGGCATTATTACCCCGTTTTGAAATCATTGGAGTAATTGCTGGATTGTTTTCGTTTAAAATTTGTTTGTATTTTAGTATATTTTTGGAAAAACGAGGTGAGAAATAGTGATCGAGTTTTATGTTGGGTTATCAAATGGTATTAAAGCATCACTAATTATTACTTCTGTTTTAATCGTTACAACATTGATGATTGGATTGAAAGTTAAAAAACTTCAAACAAGTGACATTCCCTCTGGGATTACTCTTGTTTCTATTATGTTTGTTGAAATGGTAAATAATACGATTTCAGGTGTGTATGGCAAAAAATGGAAAACCTATGCACCGTTGTTAGTTACAATACTATTGTATTTACTATTTGCGAATACAATTTCGTTAGTTGGATTAACAGCACCACTATCTAATGTAATGGTTGCATTAAGCTTTAGTGTGTTTGCATTCCTAAGTATTCAAATAGTTGGATTCACTGTTACAAATCCATTTAAACGCGCTAAGAGTATGCTGAACCCATTAACTTTAATTGGTGAATTCTCTACTCCAATGGCAATGGGTATCCGTTTATTTGGGAATTTACTTAGTGGTAGTATTATAGGCCTAATTGTTTTTAGAGGTGGATACGAATTGAGTATGTTTATCTTCCAAGCTATTCCAATAGTTGGGTTGAATGGGACTGCGTTTGTTATAGTGCAAACAATGGCACTATTTGCAGGAGCATTTGTACATGCAATATTTGATATATTCTTTGGAGCAATTCAAGCGTATGTGTACTTCATGCTATTTACAATTTTCATGAGTATGGCAACAAAAGAATAAACTATTAACTGGAAACAGATAATATATAAATGAGGAAATAAAGAACATAAATATATTTTAGGAGGAATTACAATGATCGAAGGTTTTGCACAAGGTATGGCATTTTTAGGTGCTGGTATTGCAGTATTAACTGGGTTTGGGCCTGGTATTGGACAAGGGTACGCAGCTGGTAAAGCTGTTGAAGCATTAGGTAGACAACCTGAAGCAGCTTCACAAATTCAATCTTTAATGATTACAGGGCAAGCAATTGCTGAAACAACAGGATTATACGGATTAATCGTAGCTATTCTATTGATTTTCGTTGCATAATTAAAAAGAAGTAATTACTTTATAAAGGAGGAATAATCAATGGAAAATGTTGCTAATGCTATTAGAGAGTTTGTAAATAACGCTCTTGGTGTTAACCTTATTGAAATGGTTATCCAAATCGCCTCAACTTTACTTCTTTTTCTAATTGTTAAGCATTTCTTTTGGAATAATATCACAGCATATTTAGAAAAACGAAAAGATGCAATGAATGAAGAGTATGATAAAGCAAAAAATGCAAAAGATGAAGCAGAATCATTAAAAGAATTAGCTGATAGTGAATTGAAAGAAATTCGTTTAAGTGCTAAGGGTATGTATGATGATGCAAAAATGCGTGGAGAACAAGAACGTAAAGTGATTGTTACAGATGCTAAAACTGATGCAAATAGAATTGTTGAAAATGCTCATCAAGAAGTAGTAAGTGAAATTGAAAAAGCGAAAAAAGATATAAATGATGAAATCGTTAGTGTTGCGACACTAATGGCAGAAAAAATAATCGGTAGAGAAATGGATGAAACGAAACATAAAGATTTAATCAAAGAAATCTCAAAAGAGGTTCTTAATTAATGAGTTATGTTGCTTTTCAGTATGCTGAAGCACTATTCGCTTTGGCATTAGAAGAAAATCAAGTAGAAGAGGTTTTATCGAATTTTAATGCATTTGTAGATGCACAAGATGAGAAAATTCTAAAATTTCTTACGCACCCCAAAGTAAAGAAAAATGAAAAAAAAGAAGTTATTGCGAACGTGGTAACTAATAGTCTATTTAAAAACTTTGTTTTTGTACTAATCGATAATTCACGCATTGAATACTTAGATGATTGTCTAAGTGAGTTTAAAGCGATTAACGATAAGCAAAATAAATTAATGAATGCAGTAGTGTATTCAAAAGAGTTATTACCAATTGCAGATTTAAACAAGCTTAAAAATAATTTAGGTATGAAACATAATCGTAAAGTTATGATTGAGAACGTAGTTGATGAAACAATTATTGGAGGTATTCGTTTAGAGTTTGAAGGACAAATTTTAGACGAAACAATAAATAATCATCTACAAACACTCAAATACAACTTGATGAAATAACGAGGTGGAATAATGAGTAAAATCAACCCAGTTGAAATTAGTTCTTTAATAAAAGAACAGATAAAAAAATATGAAAAAGTTATTAAGACAGATAATATTGGTACTGTAATAAGCGTTGGAGACGGTATAGCTTTAGTTCATGGCTTAGATAAAGCCATGAGTGGTGAGCTGTTACTATTCCCTGGTGATGTTTATGGGATGGTATTAAACCTTGAAACAGATCATGTTGGAGCAATTCTTTTAGATGAATCTACATCTATCAAAGAAGGCGATGTTGTAAAAACTACAGGACGTATTTTAGAAGTTCCTGTTGGTGATGCAATGATTGGTCGTGTTATTAATCCTTTAGGACAACCTATTGATGGAATGGGTAAAATTATCACAACTAAAAGTCGTCCTATTGAACAAAAAGCAACAGGTGTTATGAGTCGTAAAAGTGTAAACCAACCTTTACAAACAGGTATCAAAGTACTTGATGCACTTGTACCAATTGGTAGAGGACAACGTGAACTAATAATTGGGGATAGACAAACAGGTAAAACAGCTATTACAATTGATACAATCATCAACCAAAAAGGTAAAGATGTTATTTGTATCTATGTAGCAATTGGACAAAAAGAAAGTACAGTAGCTAACGTATTTCAAGAGTTGAAAGCACATGGTGCAATGGATTATTCAATTATTGTTAGTGCTAGTGCTTCACAACCTTCTCCTTTATTGTATTTAGCACCATATGCTGGTGTTACAATAGGCGAAGATTTTATGTTCCAAGGTAAAGATGTTTTAGTTGTTTATGATGATTTATCTAAACATGCAATAGCGTACCGTGAACTTAGTTTATTATTAAGAAGACCACCAGGACGTGAAGCGTTCCCTGGAGATGTTTTCTATTTACATAGTAGATTGTTAGAAAGAGCTGCAAAACTTAATGATGAATTAGGTGGCGGAAGTATTACAGCCTTACCAATAATTGAAACTCAAGCTGGAGATATTAGTGCTTATATTCCAACAAACGTAATCAGTATCACTGATGGACAAATCTTCTTACAAAGTGATTTATTCCATAGTGGGGTACGTCCCGCAATTAATGCTGGATTATCTGTTTCACGTGTTGGAGGTAGTGCACAAATTAAAGCAATTAAAAAAGTATCAGGAACACTACGCTTAGACTTAGCTGCGTTCCGTGAACTTGAAGCATTTACGCAGTTCGGTAGTGATTTAGATGAAGCTACAAAAGCTCGTCTAGAACGTGGAAAACGTACTGTAGAAATCTTAAAACAAGGATTACATCAAACAATGGATGTTGAAAAACAAGTTATTAGTATTTTTAGTTTAACCAACGGATTCTTAGATGATGTAAAACTAAAAGATATTTTAAGATTTGAATCAGATTTACATGAATTCTTCTTGAATAATAAAGAAGGAAAAGAAATATTAGATGAAATTACAAAAACAACACAATTACCAGATGTAGGAAAAATTAAAGGTGTCATTGAGAAATTTAAAAAAGTATTTGTATAAGGTGGTGTTACTATGGCTTCAATGAGAGAGATAAAGTCCCGTATTAGCGCTACAAAGAAAACGTCTCAAATAACGAAAGCTATGTACATGGTTTCAGCGTCTAAGTTAAAAAAAGCTGAAAGAACAAATAGAGGATTTCGTCCTTTGATGCATCGTTTACGTGAGATAATCGATAACCTTTTAGAACAAGATGATGTAAATCATCCTATGTTAACGGTACGAGAGATAGATAAAACATGTTATATTATTGTTTCATCAGACCGTGGGTTAGCGGGGCCTTATAATTCAAGTGTATTTAAAGCATTTCAAGCACATGTCACAGAAACACATAAAAACAATGATGAATTCGTTGTCGCAGCTATTGGTCATAAAGCAATGAGTTTTGTGAAAAGACAAAAATACAATTTGCTAAATGAAGACCCAATAAATGTTCGTGATGATGTTCAATTTATTGATTTTAAATCAGTAACTGAAAGTTTCATTAAATCGTTCTTAATTGGTGATATGGATAAAATTGTTGTATTTCATAATCATTTTATCAATACAATGATTCAGGAACCAACAAACACACAGTTGCTACCAATCATAAATGGACATGTGGAAGAAGCAACTAAAAAGGAATCTAGTGCTACAAGGTTGATTTATAACTATGAGCCTAGTCCAAAAGCAATAATTAATCATTTACTACCGATGTATGTAGAGAATATATTATACGGTTTTATTCTTGATGCAAAAGCTAGTGAACATGCTTCAAGAATGACAGCAATGAAGAGCGCAACTGATAATGCTGAAGAGCTTATTGATACATTACAGCTTCACTATAACCGTGCTCGACAAGCTGCTATTACAAACGAGTTAACAGATATCATTGGTGGAGCCAATGCAGTTAACTAGAGGAGGAAATTATGAACATAGGTAAAATCGTTCAAGTTATGGGAGCGGTAATTGATGTTAAGTTTGAAGATGGACTTCCAGAAATTAACCATGCCCTTACTGTTAATGTCGATCCCAAAGATAATAACGGAGTTGGAATAGTTTTAACATTAGAAGTATCTTTACACTTAGGAAATAATGTCGTACGTACTATTGCGATGGATTCAACTGATGGTGTAGTTAGAGGTATGCCAACTGTAGATACTGGAGCACCAATAAGTGTCCCTGTAGGTGAGGTTACTTTAGGTCGTATATTTAATGTACTTGGTGAAGAAATCGATGGAAAAGAGCCGCTAGCTGCTAATACGCTTAGAAGTCCAATCCATAGACCAGCACCAAAATTAGATGAATTAAGTAGTGAAATAGAAATTTTAGAAACAGGAATCAAAGTAGTAGACTTACTTGCTCCTTATATCAAAGGTGGTAAGATTGGTTTATTTGGTGGTGCGGGTGTAGGTAAAACTGTACTAATTCAAGAACTAATCAATAATATCGCTCAAGAGCATGGTGGTATATCAGTATTCGCCGGTGTAGGAGAAAGAACTCGTGAAGGAAATGACCTTTACTTTGAAATGACTGAATCTGGAGTTATTAAAAAAACAGCAATGGTCTTCGGACAAATGAATGAACCACCAGGTGCTCGTATGAGAGTTGGATTAACTGGTTTAACAATGGCTGAACATTTCCGTGATAAAGAAAAGCAAGATGTGTTATTCTTTATTGATAATATCTTCCGTTTTACACAAGCTGGTAGTGAAGTTTCTGCCTTACTTGGACGTATGCCAAGTGCGGTTGGGTACCAACCAACACTAGCAACTGAAATGGGAAAATTACAAGAAAGAATCACTTCAACAAAAGAAGGATCAATTACTTCAATTCAAGCAGTATATGTTCCTGCTGATGATTATACAGATCCAGCACCAGCTACTACATTCGCCCATCTTGATGCAACTACAAACCTTTCACGTAAAATTTCTGAAGAAGGTATCTATCCAGCGGTAGATCCACTTGCCTCTACTTCAAGAGCATTAGCTCCTGAAATAGTTGGGGAAGAACATTATAATATCGCACGTGAAGTACAAAGAACTATTCAAAGATATAATGAATTGCTAGATATAATTGCCATCTTAGGAATGGATGAATTATCTGAAGATGATAAACTAGTTGTACATAGAGCAAGACGTACTAGATTATTCTTATCTCAAAACTTCCATGTAGCTGAACAGTTCACAGGACAAAAAGGTTCTTACGTTCCTGTTGAAGATACTATTCAAGGATTTAAAGAGATTTTAGAAGGAAAATATGATCATTTACCTGAGGATGCTTTTCGTTTAGTTGGAAGCATTGCAGAAGTTCTTAAAAAAGCAGAATCAATGAAATAAGGTGAATTTATGAAAATTAGTGTCGTAACACCTCATGGTGAACTATATAATGAGCATATTGATTATGTAGTTGTCTCTTCAAAGATGAATGGTGAATTTGCCATTATGAAAGACCATATTCCAATTATCAGTAGTATTGACACTGGTTATGTGAAAATGATTAGGGGAGAAAAAGAACTCTTTACAGTTGTTATTAATGGTGTTGTAGAACATAGTAATAATATAATTAATGTGATTGCACAAGAAGCACATGTTGGATTAAGTGAAGACAGTGCAATGGATCATTTAAATACTGTTCGTGAAGAACGATTAGCTGAGAATAAGAGACGTAATGTTGATTTTGCAAAAGCTGAAAGAGAACTGAAACAAAATATTAAAAAAGCAAAAGCAGGAAAAATATAGAAAAGCCCAATTGGGCTTTTTTTATTTTATGGCTAAATTGTGTCGTTTACATCTCAGATGAGAGGATACTCATTTGACTTTGAAAGATCTTTTAGTTATGATACAAAAAAGAGGTGATTGTATGGTTGGGAATAAAGTATGCTTTTTTCAGAGTCTTGAATCAACGAATAGTTATATGAAAAAACATTTGCTATCATTTTGTGATGGAGATATAATTTGCGCTAAAGTGCAAACTGCTGGTAAAGGAAGAAGAAGTAATATTTGGATGAGTAATAATGGCGATTTACATCTTAGCTTATACTTAGATAATACTGAGAAAAAAGATTCAATATTCGATGTTATTCTTATGATTACTAACTCTTTAGTAAAAGCATTAAATATATATAATATAGATGCAAAGATTAAATATCCGAATGATATAGTTGTTGGAAATCGAAAAATAGCTGGGATATTGGTTGAACATATTATTGGTGAAAAGGACTCGTTTATTATAGGTGTAGGATTAAATGTAGTAACTGAAGATTTTTCTAGAATAGATAAAAAAGGAACTAGTATTTTAT
>Ga0307989_1001913_pt1 | contig 10413 bp, 6 predicted proteins | sample EllFjometagen185_FD_203164 | JGI IMG/M metagenome (GOLD analysis project Ga0307989, IMG submission 203164) | Marine microbial communities from Ellis Fjord, Antarctic Ocean - #185 | ecosystem: Environmental > Aquatic > Marine > Unclassified | place: Southern Ocean | collected 2014-10-08 | reverse complement strand
GCACCAGATTATCCAACTCTCTGGGTATCAACCGACAGAACCAACTTCAAACCGTCATTCGGGGAAGTGATCAACATGGAACAACGGAATTAATACTCCGTTGTTCTTTTTTAGCTATCAGCCGATTGTATTTCTTAAATTCCAAAACCCTAATCTGATGGAGAAAATTATTTTCTTGTTGACTTAATATTTTCATTTAAGCAAATTTGAAGTTGTATGAACTATAAAGGAAAAAACATGATGCAATTAATAAAAACGGGGGATTATAATGTGCAATCAAAAGCTTAAAGATACAGAGATTAACTTAAATAAGGTTAATGATCAAAACAATGAAGAGCCATTTTTACCTTATGGAGGTAAACCTTTTTCAAAAAAGACTGGTTTCAAGCATTTCGATTCTATTATAGACACTGGTTATATTATTTCTATCAAAAGTATATTAAAAAACTCCATAAAGAATTATACTAAAATTTTTTGGAAGACAATATTAATTTTGGTAATTTTGGCCATATTTCAAATTATTCCTCTTGCTATTGTAGCAATTTGCAATGACAACAATATCGGAAGTGGAGGAGTAAATCGTTTTTATCGAGAAATGTCAGATTTAGATATTTTCTTTGTTACATTTCTTAGTAACCTTGTAATTGCACCATTAATTGTGAAATTCTTATATAGTAATGTATTAAAAGTTCTAGACAAAAGTCGATTCTCAAATATTAAAATAAACTATTTAAATATGTTAGGGGCAATTTCAATATTTTCTTTTATAAATTTATTTTTATCACTCTTCCTTATGAGCGGCATTACAAATATAAATAACTTAATAATGTATCAAGAATTATCAGGCATTAATATGAATTTCATTAATTTAATGATTTTCGGTATTTTGTTCGTATATTTTACTGTTTCATATTCATTTAGTTTGCTTTTAAAAATCGAATACGATTATAAGATTTTAGATTCCTTGCAAATCAGTAGAAAAGTAGTAACAAGAAATTTCAGTAGTGTTTTATTAAATGTTGTAATTGGTAACTTAATAATGTTTTCTGGATACATTATTTTTCGTTATGGTATCATTTTTACTTATCCATTAGGCTTATTATATTTTTGTAACTTATACATAACAATCTTTAAAAGTGATGGAAATTCTTCAACAATTAATTTGGATGAGACTTAATCTGTAAATAAAATTCGTTAGAGTTTTTTCTGCTGCGATTAGCAGCTTAGTTCAACAAGTGTGACAGTGGTAGGGTCTATTATTATTTCCGGCTTGAATCTCACGATTCAAACCTTGTATTATTTGTTTCGGGGTTTGATCGTTCAGATTCCGCAGCACGCCCGGCGTTATATGAAAAAATCTCAATGTAGTATTAAAAAAGAAAAAGTAATTTCAATTATTAAAATTGGATGAAGTAATTCTTTGGAGTTTAGATAAGGTTAAATGTGGTAAAAAAAGAAGGTTAAAAATATGTATTAGCAGAAAATGCCCTCATCGAAAGTGAATATCAAAAACGCTGTGAAACTTCCACTTTCCAGGGAGAAACCTTCCGTGTACTGAAAGATAAAGATATTCGCAACTACGGAGAATATCGTACACGTCGGTTGGTTCTGGAGAAATGGGAAGAGATGTTTGGAAGTAAGGAGAAATAGATGGGATTAATTGATTTATCAAATGAAATTACACAAAACTTGGATATCGATTATGGGTTAATTGCTAAAGAAGCTTATTCAGATATTTTCTTTGAACCTCAGGTATTCCAAAATAGTTGTGCGATAAATGCACAACTACAACTTTTAGAAGAATACACGGGCATGGAAATACCTGAAGACGTAATGGCTACTTATGCAGCAAAACATGGCTTTTTTAATATTTCAAAAGGAACTACATTGGACAATACAAACAATTTGTTATTTAAAGCAGGTCTAAACAGTGAGATTAAGCAATTTAATGGAACACAAGAATTGAAAGAAGTCTTAAATAACAATAAAGATGTTCTTATAGGTGTAGATAGTAAAGAATTATATTCACAAGGTGATCTCTCTGTACCTAATCATCAGATAAGAATTATAGGGTATGATCGTGGTACGTTTTCTATTCAGGATCCTTATTACGGATTGCAACATGTTTCAGAACAAGAACTTATAAATGGATGGGATGATTCCTTTTTTCATGGATCAGTTATAGAGCCTCCCGATCCTTCGGATATTGCCCAAATCAAACAACAAATTTTTGATATACAAGCAGATGTATCTCCCAAAGATTTATTTAATGCTAGAATAGAAGATGTTCGTGCAAGATATCATAGCGATGTTGCAGAATATACAAAAATGGGATTAGGATCAGCATCAGATCATGTGGATGTTAATGATCTTCCTGAAGATGTACAAAATGATATGCAAGCAATAAATGTGGATGTGGGAAATATCGTAGCCACTGGTGGATACATAGCCTTAATGCAATTTTATAATAAAAATCCAAAAAAACAAAAAAGAGTAACCAAAGTAGCTTTAGCTTTAGGTGCGTTCGATGCTTTTACTGATTTCAGCGGAGATAAAGTTGCGTTCGATTTTGAAATAAATCCACTGTTAATTACTTCTCTTGCTTACTATATATCACAGGTAACTTCAAAATCCAAAAATGTGAAAATTCAAAAATTTGCTTCTGGATTTAACAAAATTTTATCAAAAGGTTTTAGAGTAATAGAATATGCCGGCTATGCTGCGATTGCTGTAGAAGGAATTGATTTATTATTTGATGCTGATTTAGGAGAATTTTTCTTGGAACTAGTAGATGCAATGGATTTTCTTGATATTTTTGGTGATGTTGCAGGAACAGCTGCAGATGGAGTTGATTTAGTAGAAGGATTAGCTACATTGGGTCTTAGTATTGCTGCTTCAAGATTACTAAGATTTTTATTTAAGAAATTTAACAAAAAAGACTTTGAGCAAATAAAAATACTAACCCAAAAAACAACACCTAAAAAAACTTTAGCCACACTATTAGAACATGATGCACCTGTTGAATTATTAGTAGGTCCATATAATGAAATGCTGAAAGAAAGAGGTTGATATGCCATTCATTGGAGCAGGTATTCAGGCAGTAAAAGGCATTGCTGAAACATTACTCAATAAGAAAAAACTTAAACAGCTACAGGAACTACACAAAACAGATATTTTTGAGCTTATCCCAATAGAAAAACATATATCAGCAAAGATTTTATTAAAACAAGCAGAGTATCAAAATTTAATACTAAATAATTCCGATAGAAAAAGCCTATCAAAAATAGAAAAGGAGATATTAGAACTTATGAAAGAAAATATAAAACAAAAAACAGAGGAATTAAAAGCCAAGCCTGCTTCCCAGTTTGACATTGCTAATTTGCTTCTCACCATTCAAAAACTAAGTCATGAAACCTTGGAAGAACAGCATAAGTTTACAAGCAATGTAAATAAGCATATTGGAAAACTTAATAAATTTGTGGTTTCTCTGGCAATTTACAATCTGCTATTAACCTGTTGTGTGGTTTATTTGTTTACTGTAGTGAAGTAGATAAAATATTAGTATTATTATACACTAAAAAATACTATTATTCTTGACACCAAGTTAGTTCATTTCCATTCTCCATTTGTATATTTATCTAAATATAAGCTTACTAGGGGAAGGAATGAAGAAGTATTTAACTTTAATATTATTTATACTATTACTTTCAGCACTTTCAGCACTGCCATTTACAGAAATATTAAACTCAGAGGAATATTATACTGGACTCGGGAAAGCAAGCACTTACGAAAAAGCCGACCAAAAAGCTCTCAAAGATCTGGTGTCTAAAATTTCAACAACAGTGGAAGTTAATTTCAAAAATGTCTATACTGAAGAAGATGGAGAACTGAAAGAATTCACTGAATCAATTGTAAAGACTTACTCCAATACTATGTTGCGAAACACGATGAGTAAAGTGGACGAAGAAAGCGAACCAGGAAAAGTAATTGTAGTTCGTTATGTGCAGAAGCAGGACCTAAAAAAGATTTTTACCGATCGTGAGCGTAAGATCATCGATTATGCAAAGACGGCTTATGAAGCAGAGAAAGAACTACGCATAGGGGATGCGCTCCGTTATTATTACTGGTCTCTGGTGCTATTGCGTAGCCATCCCGATAATAATTCTATTGCTGCCTGTATAGATGAACAAGAACGAACTCTGATAACCTATCTGCCAAATCGTATAGAACGCATATTTTCTTTACTTTCGTTTAATGTAGTACAAAACAATTTTTTAGATAAACAGAGGACAATAACCTTAAAAATGTGCATCAATGGCAAAGCGGTGCAAAACATGGACGTTATGTATTACACCGGTGACAGCTGGAGTTGTAAAATAACAGCTAATAATGGTAGGGCTTTGCTAGATTTTTATGATGAATACGCCAAAAACCTAGATCAATTTGATCTAAAAATTGAGTACATGTATTACAACAAACGCAACATCGATGCTGAAATTAGAGAGCTACTAGAAGATTTTGACAATCCAGTCTTTGCTGCTTCCAGGAAGACAATAATTATCAATAAGCAGCAATTCCAAAATACAAATACCTTCACACCTCAAATAGAGATAGAACCAACCTTTGAGTCCGTGAGTATGGTGCCCTACCAGAATGCTATGGGTGAGATCATAGAAAATCTGAATGATATGGCTGAGCTGCCTGAAAGGGAATTATTTACCGATGAAGGATATCAACAGTACATGAAGATTATTAACTATGGCAATGCTCGACTTCTATCTGACCAAATGAACCTCTTTGCAGCAAAAGTAAATGATGAAGTAACTGTAAGACCTATTCCTGTACAATTTGAGTTTCCCAACAATAATCGTAAATTCACGGAACATCTCACCTTTATCTTTGATAAGGATAACAAGATCAATGCTGTAAACTTTGCCCTGGGAGAGATTGCTATCAATGACATCCTGAATAAAAGTGATGCTTGGGGAACGCTGGAAAATAAGTACCAGATCATCCAGTTCATGGAATATTATAAAACTGCATACTGTCTTAAGAACGTGGAATTTGTACAGAATGTATTTGCCGATAATGCTTTGATAATTATTGGAAATGTCCTTAAACAGGATAAACCGATAGAAAACATGTATCAGAAGTTGGATGATGTAGAATACATCCGTCTTTCCAAACAGGAATATGTAGATAGGTTGAAGCTTGTATTCCGCAGTAATGAATATGTGAACGTGAGCTTTGAAGATAATACAGTGAAGAAAGTGAATGGTAATGACAAGATCTATGGTATTCAGATAGCACAGAACTACTGGTCTTCCAATTATGCAGACAAAGGTTATCTATTTTTGATGATCGACTTGAATGATACCAAAAAACCTAAAATCTACGTGCGTAGTTGGCAGCCCCAGAAAAATGCTGACGGCTCCATTATCGGGCTGGAAGATTTTCAGTTGTATTAGACGTATTCCAATCTAGAATGTTTCATCCAGAATTATGTTGAAGGACGAGATTAGTGTTAGAAAATAATTATATTAACATTTTATCTACGAGGTACTAATATGAAATTAAAAGTTAACTATTTGTCGTTTATACTAAATCAGAATCACTCCTCACTACGTACTCCCTTATTCCTTTACTCCGTTCTCCTATTATCCCTTCTCCTCCTTTCTTGCTCCGATCCCAAACTGGAAAATCCGTTTGATATGGATGTAGAAATTCTACCACCTTCAAACTTAAATATATCACAAACCTCTATAACTTCATGCCAACTCACTTGGACTGATAACTCAACAAATGAACAAGGCTTCCGTATAGACCGCAAGAAAGACAGCGAAGCCTGGATTGTTGGCTATATTAATGTGGGAGCAAATGTAACTGAATTGAATGAGCAGGATTTGGAAGCACCCTCTACATACAGCTACAAAGTTTATGGTTTCGCTGATGAAAATGTAACTACTACAATTGAAGGAAACATAAATATGAGCTTCCCAGCACCAACTAATTTAACTTATGAAAAGCAAACGATTACTTCCATTTGTCTTAGCTGGCAGGATAATTGTATTTTTGAAGAAGGCTATATAATTGAGAAAAAAGCTGGAGAAGATCCCTGGCAAATTGAATATGCTACCGTCTCAGAAAATTTACAAGAATGGACAGATACAAGTGTTGAGATCAATGAAGAAATACAATATCGTGTCTATGCTTATAGTGGAACTACACAATCAGGTTCAATCGAGACGGGAATTATTGATAATACTTTCCCAGCACCAACGAATCTTAATTACGAACAAATATCAATAAATTCAATACAACTCTCCTGGCAGGATAATAGCATTGGTGAGGAAGGATTTCAGATAGACAAAAAGGTTGGAACAAATACCTGGTTGGAAGAGTATGGCATTGTAGGAGAGAACACAGAAACATGGATTGACACAGCGGTCGAGATCATTCAGGAAATTCAGTACCGTATTTTTTCCTATCACAGCAACAGTCAATCTGGTACAATAGAAACAGGGATTATTATTAATATTACTATTCCAGCTCCTGAAAACCTGACTTATAATGTCCAAAACCAATCTGGGTTAACCGCAGATGTTCACCTTAGCTGGGATTATTTTACTAGCGGTATTGAAGGTTTTAAGGTTAAAAGGAATGGAACATTACTTTCAGTTGTAATTTCCGCAGGTACAACAGAATGGACAGACGAAGGAGTCAATATTCAAAGTACATATGTATATCAAGTTGTGGCGTTCTATCAAAGTTACTATTCAGCTTTTTCAAATGAAGTTACCGTAGTTTATGGGCCTATCTATGATATTCAATACACAACGGTAGCAGGTCCTGATGGAGGGTATCCTTCACCACTTGTTGGTGATGAAGTTACTGTTACAGGTATTGTAACTGGAGCAAACTTTGGTCATGATCTTTACTTTTATATGTCAGATCCCTGTGGTGGAGCTTGGCATGGTATCTATGTTTATGATTATGTTGCTGGTCCATCTTTAGGAGATCATGTAGAGGTAACAGGCACTGTATCAGAATATTATGGTTCCACTCAATTAGAATATTGTACTGTTACAATCTTAAGTTCTGGTAATCCTGTTCCTGAACCAATTTCAGTATCTACATTGAATTTAGTTGGTCCTGCACAGGCAGAGCAATACGAAGGATGTCTTGTTGAGCTTACAAACGTAACAGTTACCGAAAGTCAGGTTAGTTTTGGTGAATGGTATGTAGATGACGGTTCGGGAGAATGCCAAATTGATGATGGTTTCTTCTATTTAGATGAGGTAGTCCCTCCAATTGTTATTTTCTTAAATGATGTGTGGGTTAATCTTACTGGAATAGTTGATTTTTCCTATGATGAATATGGAGTTAATCCTAGAACCCCCGATGATATGGTTCATGATCCTTCTTTGGGTATTCATGAGTAATTTTAACAATAAATTTATTTAAGTATTGGAGTATAAATGAAAAAAACATTATTATTTTTAGTATTATTTAGTTTATCTTATCTTTTCGCAGCTGAATTTGTAGTAACTGCTTTCAATGAGCAATCCATGAGCATCGAGCTGCAGCGTAATCCAATAAAGGATGTGAATGGAGAATATGCAGCTCTCATCAAGATCAGCACGGATTTGCAACCGTTTTCCTTTGAAACCAACATCGGAGTGGTAAAAACGGAAAGCAAAGTCGGCGAATTCTGGGCTTATGTTCCCGGAGGTGCATCTCAGCTTATCTTCACCAAAAGCGGTTTCAATCGTTATCGTTACGCTGTACCAATTACTATTAAGAAAAACACTGTGTACACACTCAAACTCAGTTCCAAAGGCTACGGTGTAGAAGTGGCAGATGAAAACCTGGTGCAGGTTACCTTTAATCTGAACAAAAGTGGAGTGTTCATCGCTTTGGATAATTCTGCTCCTATAATGCAGCAGGAGCAGGTCGCGGTTTATAAAGTGCCAAAAGGAGATCATACGTTCACCTTCTCCAAGAACAGCTTTCAGGATACCTCCAAAGAAGTGAATGCCCAGCAGGATGAAACTATCAGTATCGCTATGCAAGCTGGTCAATCAGCTACACGTCTAAAGTTGCCAGGCTACATCGATATTACCTCGGAACCAAGCAGGGCAGAGATCTTCATCAATGAACAGAAAATGGGTATTACACCAACTACAATAGAACTTACAGCTGGTCAGCACTCACTTAAACTGCGCAAGAATCTTTATCACACTTACAGCGGTACATTTGAGCTGCAGGAAAAGGAAACCAAGAACCTGGAAACCTTTCAGCTTCTACCCATGTTTGGCTACTACCAGGTAACCTCTACTCCAAGTGGTGCGCAGGTATTCCTTGATGGAAAGCCGATGGGAACAGCGCCAATCGCGAAGACAAAAATCGCCAGCGGTACACACCAACTGCGTGTAATTTATAATCTCTATCATGAGCATGAAGAAGAATTTGCCATTCAGGATGGAGATAACAAGAAATTTGATGTAACTCTGAAGCCTGCTCATGGAACTTTGATAGTTAATTCCCAACCCGAAAGTGATGCTAATGTATATGTGGATGATGTGCTTGTGGGTACTACTCCATATACTAATGACCAAATAGCTTCCGGTCAATACCGAGTGAAGATAGACAAGGACCTTTGGATGGGAGCAGAAGAGATCATCAGAATTTATGATGAACAGACAACCGATAAAACTCTATTACTCACCCGAAATTTTGCCAAACTTACTGTCACAGCACCAAGATCAGGTATTTTCCTGAATGATAATTTTGAGGGTAATGGGAATTTTGAAGAAAAGTTGGAGAAAGGACAATACACCCTAAAGGCAATCAGAGACAAACATCATGATGCTACCCAAATTATTCATATTATTCCAGGTAACGATATTGAGGTTACTTTAGACCCAAAACCTATGTTAGCAAGTTTATCAGTTAAGAGTAACCCATACGAAAGTAAAGGTGCTGAGATCTGGTTGAATGCTAAGAAGCAAAAAGAAACAACTCCTGGTGTGATGGAGCTACTGGTGGGAGATTACAACGTTACCCTAAAGCATCCTAAATTCCTTGATAATACTCAGCCCGTTACGCTAAAAGAGAACGATCAGAAAAAACTTATCTTTGAGATGCAAACTTATGAAGGTAGTATGCTTTCCAAAGCTCATGGCTGGCGAACCAGCAAATGGATAAGCCTCGCAAGTATAGTTTTGTGCTCAGGCGCAGGAGTTTATTGCAACATGCTGGGAGATGCAGCTTTTGATGATTATGATGCAGCCACAACTTCTGCCGATGCCACTGCTTTTAGGAATGATTTGGAAACATGGTATAGCCGCAGAGATATTTCATATGGTGTTTCAATAGCTCCGGCAGTTTGGTTTGTATATAGTTGGATAAAAGAAGCAGGATATAAGAAGCAGGCAAAGAAGTGAGGAAAAGATGAAAAAATACTATTTGCTCCTTTTCTTTATAATGTTTTTATCTTTGATCTTACTTTCTTGTTCCGATCATAAATTGGATAATCCATTTGATCCTGAAGTAGGCACCGTATTCCCACCAGTTGTACTAAATTCTGTTACTGTGGTTGATATTGCTAAACTTCAGGTTACATGGACTTCCAATTATGAATATTACACAATTTTTAAACTCGAAAGATCTACAATAGATCAAATTTTAGGATTTAATATTATTGCGGAAATTCCTCAAGGGATTTTTTCTTATGCTGATACTCTTGTTAATGCCGATACTACTTATTACTATCGTGTAAAAGGTATGGTTGATGAATTACACAGCTCTTATTCTAATATACTCTCAGGTAATCTTACTTTGCCTGCTCCTTCTCAATTGTCTTTGTTAGCATTAAATGATAACCAAATCCAGCTAACATGGAGTTTTCCTGCATCACGATCTTACAAGAATAATAGTAAAATAGAAATAGAATCCATCAAAGAAGGTAGTAGGTTTGATTTTGGTATTGCAATTGAGAGAAAGGATGATGCGGGAAACTTTGTTGAGATTGCAAGAGTTGATTCAGATATTTTTTTGTTTGTTGATTCAGAACTTTCCAGTGATATATTATATACATACAGAATGCGAGCTTATTTAAATCAATCTTATTCTGAATATTCATCAAATATCATTATTCATACAATGCCTTTAATAGAACCATCAAGTCTTATTGCAGAACCACTCTCAGATCAAATTATTTCTCTTTCATGGTTAGACAACTGTCCATTTGAGGAAGGTTTTAGTGTTGAAAGAAAAGCTGATGAAGGAGTATTTGAGGAAATTGCTCAGTTAGAAACAGACGTGACTTCTTACCTGGACGAAGGTCTTACTTTTGGAACTTCTTATACTTACCGTGTTGCTGCTATCTCTGTTTATAATTCATCCGAATAC
>Ga0307989_1001912_pt1 | contig 10414 bp, 6 predicted proteins | sample EllFjometagen185_FD_203164 | JGI IMG/M metagenome (GOLD analysis project Ga0307989, IMG submission 203164) | Marine microbial communities from Ellis Fjord, Antarctic Ocean - #185 | ecosystem: Environmental > Aquatic > Marine > Unclassified | place: Southern Ocean | collected 2014-10-08 | reverse complement strand
CCATTACTTGTTCTTACATTCAATTTATATCTTCCTTCAATATTTTTAACAATAATATCACCATTTGATGTATCAAGATCAATATCACCAGTTATATCTAAACCATCTAGTGATATCCTACCGTTAGAAACATCAATGCTTACTTCACCGGTAGATACATTTCTTATTTCTACACTACCATTTAATGTTTGAATTCCAACATTGTCTAAAAGTAAATTTTCAGGAACTTCGATTACTACTTTATCTCCGCCGTTTAGAAAAGCAAATATGTCAGCTATTTTAAAGAAACTAAATGTAAAATCAACATCATTCGAGATTGTAATTACATTTGTTGTAGTATCAACATCGATCGTATAATCGCTTTCTTCTGTATAGGTATGAGTAATTGTAATTTCATCACCGTTAACAGAATGAATCTCAACTGCTATATTATCAAAGTCTGTCATAATATTCCAAGTTTCTCCATCAAAGATATCTTGAGTTAAGTCTTCAGAAGTCACCTCGGAAAGTTGTTCTTTATTTCCATAAACATCAAAAATATTGTCATCACCAGTAAATAAATATATCCCTGAAGCTACCATTAATACAATCGCTCCAATAAATGATAATGATTTAATAAGGTTAAGAATTTTATGTTTTTTAAACCACTCATCAACACTAACTCCGTTTAATTTTTTAGCCATTTTTTCTCTATTTTGAAACTTAAGCACATTTGCGTGATATATAAATATTTTTTTTGTGCTCCAAATAGATAGATCTAAAACTACCAATGCTAATAAGAATATTAAGATGTAAACTCCACTTGCGAACAAAAATAGCATTTGATCCGTAAATGTTGGAGACCCAAATAATAATCCAATAACACCTACATATGATATTAAAGATCCAAATAAAGATACAACTACACTATAAAGAGTAGGAATAAGCCATGAAACTACTAATAGATCAAAGATTACAAGCCAAACCAATCTAGTTACACTAACATTTGAGTATCTTTCTTCTTTAGTCTTAACAAACTTAGGACTAACTCCGTATTCCTCTAACACATTTTTAGCAATTACTTCTGGTTCTTCTAGTTCATTAATAACTTCTATCTCAGTTTTATTCTCATATATCGTTCCAGAATAAAATCTCTCTTCATAAAACGCTAATATTTCTTGTCTTTCTTCTTTATCTAATACAGATAATTCTTTATCTAACGTTCTTAAAAAATCTAACTTATTCATATCTTCCACCTCTAATCATAATGTTTACTACTTTCTCAAATTTTTCCCAATCAAACTTTAGATCATCCAATTTCATTTTACCAGATTGAGTAATCTTAAAATATTTTCTTGGTGGTCCACCACTTGACTCTCTTAAGTACGTGCTACATAAATCCTCTTTTGTAAGTTTCCTTAATATAGGATATATAGTACTTTCACTTATGCCCATATGTTTATCTATTTCTTGATATATATCATATCCATAAGAATCGTTTTCATTTATTTTACTTAATACTACCATCTCTAAAACACCTTTTTTTAGTTGTACACTCATAATCTTCCTCCTAGTCTTTTGCACTACTACATAATGTATAGTAGCATACATTGTATAGTATATAAAGAGGAAAGATATAAATAATTAAAATTTCTTTTCCCAATAAAAAAACCTTAACTTTTAGTTAAGGTTATTTAATATCAATTATTCTAAAACTGTTTGTTTGTGTACCAATAGGGAACCCTCCGGTAACAATAACTCTTTGTCCTACTTTACATTTATAAACTTCTTTTGCAAGGACAACTGCTCTTCTAATTAACTCTTCGGTATCTTCGCATAATTCAAAATTTATAGCTTCTACACCATTATGAATAGCTAAGCTTCTAGCTAATCTATCATTTGGAGTTAAAGCAATTATTCTTGCATCAGGTCTGAACTTAGAAATAAGTTTTGCAGTATTACCACTAACTGTAGGAGCGATAATTAGATCTACTTCACTTTGCATTACAGTATACGCAACACTAACAGCAATGCTTGATTCTATTTTAGCTCTATTCTCATTATTTTTATTTGCTCTTTTTACAAAAGTGCTTCTCTTAACTTCTTTTTCTATTCTAGTGGCAATGTCTCCCATTACTTCAACAGATTCAACAGCATATTTACCAATAGCACTTTCACCCGAAAGCATAATAGCATCAGTTCCATCATAAATTGCATTTGCAACATCACTAACTTCTGCTCTCGTAGGTCTTGGATGTTCAATCATTGATTCTAACATTTGAGTTGCAGTTACACTAACTTTACCTTTGTTATGGCATCTCTCAATAATGAATTTTTGAATAACCGGAACATCTTCAGCAGGTACTTCAACACCTAAATCTCCACGTGCAATCATAATTCCATCAGATACATCAATGATAGCATCAATATTTAATACTCCAGCTTTATTTTCGATTTTCGATATAATCTGGATATCTTCACTATCGTATTCTTTTAGAATAGCTCTTATTTCTTCAACATCACTTGCTCTTCTAACAAATGAAGCAGCGATAAAATCAACATGTTGTTTACAACCCCAGATAATATCTTCTCTGTCTTTTTGAGAAATAAAATCTAGTTGTAATTCTGCTCCAGGTATATTAATCCCTCTTCTATCTTTAATAATATGATCATTTTGAGCAATAGTACTAATTGTTTTTTTATCTTTATCAATAGACGTTACTAATAAAGATAAATATCCGTCATCAACTATAATTAAATCTCCCGCAACAACATCTTCATATAATTTTTCATAGGTAACACTTATATTATTTTCATCACCAAGTATCTCTTTCATATGAACAGTAACTTCTGTGTCTTCTATAACAGCTACTTTTCCATCCTTAAATAAATGAGTCCTAACTTCAGGTCCTTTAGTATCTAATAAACTAGCTACATATGTTCCAAGTTCTTTATTTAAAGACTTTAAAGTTTTCATTCTTCCCAAGTGCTGATCGTGATTTCCATGAGAAAAATTCATTCTCATAACATCCATACCTGCATTTATAAGTTTTCGCATTTCATCTTTACTGTCAGAGACTGGCCCAATCGTGCATATAATCTTTGTCTGGTTAAAATGTATCATTAAATCACTCCTATTTGAGTCTTCCTACTAAACCGTATCGTTTATTAGGAATTTCTCTTTTTTTATTTAAAGCATACTCTAAATCATAATCTACATAATCCATATTTTTAAGCCCTACTGCTTTTCCACCTTTTCCGAAATGCAATAATTCTACAGCGTATTCACCCATTTCAGTAGCCATCACTCTGTCAAAAGCAGATGGATCTCCACCACGTTGAACATGTCCTAATATTGTAGCTCGTGTTTCATATCCTGTATACTCTTCAATTTCATTTGCTAGATCAATGACATTTAACATATGTTCAGTCACTACAACAATTGCATGTCTTCTACCACTGCTAAATGATTCCTTAATAGCATCTATAGTTCGTTGTTTATCAAACCCAGTTTCAGGAGTAATAATGAATTCACTACCTCCAGCTATTCCTGCATATAAAGCTAAATCTCCACAATTTCTACCCATTACTTCAACAACACTACATCTTTGATGAGACATTGATGTATCTCTTAATTTATCAATTGAATCCACAACTGTTTGTAACGCTGTTTGAAAACCAATAGTGTAATCAGTTGATGAAATATCATTGTCAATGGTACCTGGCAATCCAATACATTTAATACCCATATTCGACAAAGCTTGCGCACCCCTATAAGTACCATCACCACCAATTACTACAATTGCTTCAATTCCTAATTTTTCTAATTGTTTGACTGCTTTTTTTCTTACTTCTATATCCCTAAATTCTGGATATCTAGCACTACCTAAAATAGTACCTCCACTCTTTATAATTCTAGAAACATCATTTCGTTCTAATAAACTAATGTTTCCTTCACAAAGACCTTTATAACCATATTTAATCCCATATACTTCAAGACCATAATGAAGACCACTTCTAACGACAGCTCTAATAGCTGCGTTCATTCCTGGAGCATCTCCACCAGATGTCATAACTGCAATCCTTTTCATAAAATCACCACCATCAAAATTATAGCATATTCATTTTTTAATTCCACTTATTATATAATGTATACGTTTTTACCTACTAAGTTTATGTACATTTTGAATAACAAGTTGAAGATTTTTATTTCTTTCTTCCACTTTAACCATAAATAGATATACATTATTTTGTTGTATAACATCATAGAATTTATTGTAAATATCAGGGAATAAAACTCCGTCCATATTTTGATATTCATCTTGGATAGTAACAAAAGCCATGTTGTCTCCCTTTTTAGTTTTAATTGCTTTAACACTAGAAATAGTTCCTACAACTCTAATTTGTTTTCCAATATGTTCTTTTTCAATAGTTGAAGGTTTTAATAAACTATGCTTTGTAATGTACTCGTCAAACTCATTTAATGGGTTAATAACTAAGTTGAATCCTAATACCTTATTCTCATTTTCTTCTAATATTGTAAAAGGATATTCTTTAATGCTTGTTAATGTGAATTCTTCTTTAGCAATAAAACTACCATATTCAGAAAAACTTAACACTTCATCAAATTTTTCAATCATCGTCCTTTTTGTCAAACCAAATTCATCAAGTGCTGAGGCGGAAATAAGTGATTCAATTACTCTTTTGTTTAAGAAAGAGCTCACTCTTGATACAAAATCGATATATGATTTAAACAACCCTTTTTCTCTTTCATCTAGCAATTTAGTAACTGCGTTAATTCCAACATTTTTTATTCCTAAAAGTGGGAATCTTAAATTGTCATCTTCGGGTAAATAGTAAGAATTTGACTTGTTAACCGAAGGAGGTAATATCTTCACACCTATTTTATTAGATTCGTAAATGTAATTTCTTGTTTGTTTTTCACTACCTACAACACTACTTAGTAAAACACTAATGAAGTACTTAGGATAATTAGCTTTTAAATAGCTCATCCAGTAAGATACCATTGCATAGGCAACTGAATGTGCCCTATTAAATCCATAGTTAGCAAATTTTACAAAGTAATCATAAATCTCATTACTAATTGATTCATCATGTCCCTTTATTTTACTCTTTTTAACAAAATTAGCTCTTTCTTCTTCAAGTACCGATTCTTGTTTCTTAGAAACAGCTCTTCTTAGAACATCTGCTTCACCCAAACTATATCCAGCGAAAACATTAGCTATTTTTATGATTTGTTCTTGATATATTATAATTCCATTTGTACTCTTCAAAATGTCTTCAAGTACTTTGTGTGGATAAGTTACACTCTCTTTTTTAAATCTTCTTTTAATGTAACTAGGTATATTTTCCATAGGACCAGGTCTAAATAAAGCTAGTACAGTAACGATATCTTCAAAGTTATCAATTTGCATTTGTCCAATGAGACTTCTCATTCCCTGAGATTCTAACTGGAATATCCCAGTCGTTTCAACTCTTTTTAGTAATTCAAAAGTTAACTGATCATCCATTGGGGTTTTATATATATCCATATTTGTTTTTTCGTTTTTATTAATTAAATCTACAATTTTATTTATTGAAGTTAGATTTCTTAACCCCAAGAAATCTATTTTAAGTAACCCAAGTTCTTCCAAATCTTTTGCCTCATATTGTGTCTGCATCATATCTAGCAATCCCTTTTGAACAGGAGTATGTTCAGTTAAATCATTACTAGTAATTATAATTCCTGCGGCATGTGTAGAAACATGTTTATGAAGCCCTTCAATGTTTGATGAAATTGTTAATAGTTCTAAGGCTTTCTCATCTTTATCCATAATGTTATTTAACTCAGTTGAGTTAAATATTGCATCTTTAATATTTTCATATTTTTCTACGTGTTTTAGTATTTGACTTAAAAGCAATCCTTCAATTTCTAATACTCTAGCTGTATCTCTTAATGCAGATTTAGCTAAAAATGTACCAAACGTACAAATGCTCGCCACTTTATTTATTCCATAAACATCTCTAACATAAGTAATAATGTCATCACGTTTATCATCTGGTAAATCCATATCAATATCAGGCAAAGTAATTCTTTCAGGATTTAAAAATCTTTCAAATACCAAGTCATATTTAATAGAATCAACACTAGTTATGCCCAAACAGTATGATACTAAACTAGCTGCGGCACTACCTCTACCAGGTCCTACCAAATACTTTTTACTTTTTGCATATTTAACAAAATCCCATACTATTAAGAAATAGTCGTTATAACCCATACTATCGATTACTTTTAACTCGTAATCCAGTCTATCTAAATAAATTTTCTTATTTACTTCAAGACCTCTTAGTCTCTTATCCAATCCTTTATATACTAATGCACTTAAATAGTTTTTTGCGCTAGCTTCTTGCTTAGTATTATAAGTTGGTAAATATGTGTTATCAAAATTTATTTCAACATTACACATATCACTTATTATTTTTGTGTTAGAAATCGCTTCTGGAAATTTACTGAATTTACTAGATATCTCTTCCAAAGTTTTAAAGTGATTCCCAATGTCGTTACTAAACAAATCATTAATCCCTATGTTGAAAATCTTTTTTAGTATATTAGAAACAACATAATCTTCTTCGTCCATATAATGAACAAAGTCCAAAGCAACACATTTATATTTACTATAAAGAAGATCGTCTAATTCCTCATTGTTACTTAACCCAAAATACAAATCATCAGACAATGCGAAAAAAGAAGATATTGATTCCTCATATTCTTGTATTTGATTGTTTGTATAATAAGTGATGAGTTCGCTACTATTTGTGTTAAGAACAAAGATGATTCCATTGTTATACTTTTTAAGTTCTGTAATTGTAACTATCTTAGATAAACTTGAAATACTAGCTAATTTAATAATGTTCTTATATCCCACATTATTTTTCGCATATAACAAAAAATTATTTGAAGTTTCAGGTAAGATTCCTTCAGAGTTAACGCTAAGTCCTATCAATGGCTTTATCCCACTCTTTATACACTCTTTGTAGAACTTAATACTTCCATACATAGACCTGTCGGTGATTGCTAGAGAGTCATATCCAAAATCTTTTGCTCTTTTGACTAAATCATTAATTCTAATGTTAGATCCATTCATAGAATAATTAGTTTCAATGTATAAATTAGTATACTTCATGCAATCACCTCCTTGTGAAAATTATACCTTATTTTATTGATAAAAGAAAAAGAAAAGTAATAAATTACTTTTTCTTTAATATTATTCCTCCGCTTATTAAAACAGCTACCAAAACAAGTATATCTACGCGTTGAACAAAGTCAATAAAGCTAGTCTCTTTTGCATCATCTTCAATAGCGAAAAAGTATGTTTCTAAATAATTGTTTTCTCCTCTTATTTTGAAAATATATTCACCAAACTCTACAACTTCATAGGGTGACTCAACAAACTGATTATTTAGATAGCCATTACCATTAAATTCTAAAGTTTTAGGTTCAACATACACATTGTTATTAACAACTCCTGTTAAATTACTAGTTATAGTAAATGAAATCTCGCTAGAGTAGTTATTTGCACCAGTAACAACTAAATCATAATTGCCTGGGCTACTTATAACAGTACCAGGTATGAAAATATCATTATTCAATATAATATTTCCACTACTAATACTTGGTATTACGCTATCGTTATATATTTGTTTATTAACAACACCTGAAATTAGTGGGGATACGACGAAGTTATATTCGATGTTATTATAAATCAAAGTATAATTCCCTGGATAATCAATAGTAACTCCATTTTCTACATAATCATTATTAATCGTTGCACTATTAATAAATTCAATTGTCACAGTTTCACTAAATACTTGTTCTTCGCTTATGTTGAGCAACTCATTCTTACTAATTAAGGATAAATCACTTCTGATCCCTACGTCGTATTCTATACTATCAAACCCTACTAAAACATACATCTCATTAGAACTTAGTTTATATATTTTAGAACTGATTTCAACAGAATCAAGATAGTTAAAATCAAGATCATATGATGTAAAATAGTTTGAGTTAAATTGATATGAAAATCCCACATCGTTAACCTTTTCTGTACAAGCTATAAAGATATCATCTATATAAAATACATCTATTACATTCTCCATACTTCCATAATCTCTTAAATCTTTAAGAATAGTATTACCTGCCGAATCAAAAACAAATATTAATGAATCATATTTTGTATCTGAATTATTAGTAAATCCATATCCATATAACACATAATAATCCTCAATCTGTTTTACCCCCGTGATAAAGTAGTGTTCCAAATCATTTGTAACTGTTGAAACAAATGGGTTCCCACCAGTTTTTTCAACAGTAAATCCAGTAACCCCATTCTCATTAATACTTGTAACAATAATCTTAAAGTTATCAATTTGATAAACATCCTCTGAAGCTAGTACTTCATTTGTAACATTAAATAACAATGTTACAGCTAATAAAAATAAAAAGATAGTTTTTTTCATAGTATTCCTCCTTTTATAGGTATAGTACTATCAAAAACTATCTTTTTCTCATTTGATTATCTTATTAGTCTTAAAGTGTCTCTAGCAATCATTACTTCTTCGTTTGTTGGAATTGACAAAACAGCAATTTTAGAATTCTTAGTTGAAATCATCATCTCTTTACCTTTTGATTCATTTGCTTGTTCATCCAATTCAACACCTAAAGCTTTGATTTTAGCAACAACCAACTTTCTTGTTTCCCCTGCATTTTCTCCAATTCCAGCTGTGAAACAAATAGCATCACACCCTTCAAGAGTTAAATAATATGCTCCTATATAATCAGCAATCATCTTAGCTTGTTTCTCAACGGCCAAGATGCTTCTCTTATCCCCTTTTTCCACTGCTTCCCACAAGTCTCTTGAATCACTTGAAAGTCCACTTAAACCTAAATATCCTGATCGTTTATTTAAATCTTCAATTACTTGATCTAACGTTTTATTTTCCTTTTGAGAAATGTATTGAACAATAGCTGGATCAATGTCACCACTTCTTGTTCCCATAGCAATTCCTGATAAAGGGGTGAACCCCATTGATGTATCAATACTCTTACCACCTTTAACAGCACATAAACTAGCACCATTACCAATGTGACAAACTATTACTTTGGTATCTTCTACTTTTTTACCCAGCATATCCGCAGCTCTTAAACTAACGTATTTATGACTAGTACCGTGAAATCCATATTTTCTAACTCCATAATTTTCATACCATTCATACGGAACACTATACATAAATTCTGTTTGCCCCATTGTTTGGTGAAATGCGGTATCAAATACTGCTATTTCTGATGCATTTGGTAAAGCTTTAGTAAACGCATGTATTCCAGTTAGGTTCGCTGGATTATGTAAAGGTGCTAAATCACTAACACTTTCAATTTTTTTAATTACATCGTCAGTTATTAAAACCGAATCTTGGAACAGTTCAGCTCCATGAACAACTCTATGTCCTACTCCAACTATTTCATCCAAAGATTTAACTACATTAGTTTCTACAATCTTTTTAAGTAATAATTCAACAGCTACACTATGATTTGGTATCGAGATAATCTGTTTATCTTTAATCCCCGAGTGTTTTACAGTGAATACAGAATCAGCAAACCCAATTTTTTCAATAATACCACTAAGTATTAAAGTTTCGGTAGGCATTTCTAACAACTGAAACTTAAGTGAAGAACTTCCTGCATTTACGGCCATTATTTTCATATTATATTTCCTCTCTCTTCTTAAAATATTCATCAATCTTATTTATTGAATTATTAACCCCATCAGTATCGCTAAAACTTGGTAAATCAACAAATAAGAATTCTTTTGTAGGTATTTCGTTTTCCTCTTTTTTACGAAATATTAATATGCTCTTAGGATTATTCTTAAATAAAGTTTCACTCAATTTAATCAGTCCGAACATATATGCTTTATCATCAACTTCTTTTTGGAATATTTTAATATCCTTTTTCTCAAAGAAATCATTCTCAATTAACGTTACAAAAAATCCACCACTTCTTAAACTATCTAAATGATGATTGATAGCTTTATATGGAAAATAATCTTCATCAGTTGTAATTGGCAAATCAGTTAAGACTAAGTCAAATCCCTGATCAAAATAGGTTAAAGTATCTTGATAAAAAATCTCATTCTTATAGTCAAGTAAATCTGAAACATTCCTAGCTAGATTACAAATTAGTAAATCGTTATCTACACCATATATTTTAATATTTTTCTTCATATGGTTTAGAGCAGTAAAGACTAAGTTACCACTACCAATCATAGGGTCTAATACATTTTCAAGTTTTTTATTTTTATATAGTTTTTCAATAATATACCCGATAAACATTCCTATGGTATCTGGAGTAATCAACGAGTTAGACATAAACGCATGTTTA
>Ga0307989_1001911_pt1 | contig 10424 bp, 8 predicted proteins | sample EllFjometagen185_FD_203164 | JGI IMG/M metagenome (GOLD analysis project Ga0307989, IMG submission 203164) | Marine microbial communities from Ellis Fjord, Antarctic Ocean - #185 | ecosystem: Environmental > Aquatic > Marine > Unclassified | place: Southern Ocean | collected 2014-10-08 | reverse complement strand
CTACTGGTCGGAAACACTCTCCGCCATCAGCCATAGTTAGCTTCAAGTCACCATGAAATTTGTCCATGTCCTCACCTCCCACTGGGATCACGTATTTGAGTGAGAAATGGTTGTACATATCAACCATTGAGTTGATGTGTGGAATTTCTTTGTCAGCGGTTACTCTTTTGAGGAGAGCTTCTATTGAAGATGGGTATTTTGAAGGTTTTGCACCGAATTTGGCGTATGCCTCTCTCCATCTCAGTATTCGTGGATCTTCGTCGAGAGATTTCTGTGCAAACTCCTTTCTTCTCTGTACGCTAACCCCACGAAGCAGGCTTTCTATAGCGGAAACTCGTCTCGCGTTGTTAACGTTCCTTGCGGTAATTACACCTATCTTTAGAGATGGGTGCTCGTGGAATATTTTTGAGCTTATTTCGAATTTCATATTTTTTTGTCGTTTTTGACCGTTTTGGGTCGCTATTGACATAATTTCGGGTGCAATTATACATGTTTGAGGTTAGTTTTGAAAAGGGAAATTCAAGAAGCTGCGGTCTTTATTTCTCCTGTTAATTATGGTATAATACTGTTGATATGTTGCACCAAATTGTCATCCTAGCTGTTCTCTTGTTTCTCTCTGCTTTGTTCTCTGGAAGCGAGAGTGCTTTTATGGCTGTTCCTCCTTCAAAGGTTAAAGAGCTTTATACAAAGCGAAAACCTGGGGCTCGAACACTAAAGAGACTCAAAGATAATCCGCATAGACTCTTGATCACTATCTTGGTCGGGAATAATATTGTGAATATATCGGCTTCTGCTTATATGGCGGTGATTTTGACCAATCATTTTGGGGATTCATCTATTGGTATTACTACTGGTGTGATGACTTTCTTGATTCTTGTGTTTGGAGAGATTGCTCCTAAATCTTTTGCTCACTCTCATGCTGCGGGGATAGCTTTGACCTTGTCCAAGCCGTTTTTGCTACTTGAGTATGTTTTGTTTCCTGTGATAATTTTGTTTGAATGGATGGTGAAGTTAATGAACTGGATTAGTGGTTCCAAGACTAATGTCACTGTTTCTGAAGATGAATTGATGGCTATGGTTCGACTTGGAGCTGAAGAAGGTGCAATTGAGAAGCAAGAGCGAGAATTGATCGAAAATATCCTTGAATTTAATGATATTACGGTAAAGGAGGTTATGGTTCCGAGGGTTGAGATTCATGCTTTGAATGAGGAGATGACCCTGGAGGATGCAGCTAAATTGGTTGAGGAACATGGTTTCTCAAGAATCCCTATTTATAGGGGTGATTTGGACCATATCGTTGGAATATTGAACATAAAAGATCTTTTTCGATATATTCAAAGGTTCAAAAAGAATAAAAAGATTAAAAGTCTGAAATTTGATCCTATTATTAAGGTTCCTTTTTCAAAACGTATTAACGTTCTTTTCAAGGAATTTCAGAAGAGACATATCCATATTGCTACTGTTATTGATGAATATGGAGGAACTGCTGGGATTGCGACTATGGAAGACCTGATTGAGGAGATTGTTGGGGAAATTGCTGATGAATTTGATGAAGAGGAAACTCCTATTGAGGTTGTAAATGATAATACTTTGATAGTTCAGGGAGATGTTCATTTGTATGAAATCAATGAGTTATTCCAGGAGAAAGTGTTTGGATCTCAGAAAGGATCTATTAACTCTTTTATATTAAAGAAACTTGGTCGATTCCCGAAGAATCGAGAGGTTATAAAGCTTCCGGATGTGAAAATCTGCGTACGTTCTATAGGTGAGAATGTTGTTGAGAGCGTTAAAATTGAGAGAATTAAACGGAAGAAATAGGTTCTAGTTTTTTTGAGGGGAGAGGGGTTGACGCATAGTAAAGAATGTGTTACGCTTTAGTTAAAGTTAGTTAACCTTTTTGTTTTATGACTGAAGAAAAAAACACCCCTAATGGTTCGGACTCCTTAGCCTTACTGAATACTAAACATGACCCAAAAACTATGTTTGCGGATGAGTCTTGGCATGGCGAGACATTTATGGATCAAACTGCATTGCAATTTAGCAGTTGGCTTAGGATCGGGACTGTTCAGGATCAAGCTAATCTTTTATTCCCATTTATGAAAACTGCAATCGAAACTGGAAAGTGGGAAGGGATAGATTTGTCCGCCAAACTACCGGAAGGTGTTGACATTCCTCTAGGTGATAAAGATTCGTTAATGGACAGCCTTCATAATGCAGGTCTTTTTTCTTTGGCAAATCTCATTGGAGACGAATATATATCAATAGAATCCAGAGATGGTAAGTTGTATGTTGAGCCGGCTGTTAAATTTGTCCTAGCTGTTAAAAATCGTATAGCAGGAAATTTTGACGATTTACAGCCAAAAACTGCTCCACCTAGTGTTACAGAGGAGGGTGGCAATGCTTCCCCGGGAAAAGGAGGTACCCTTGTCGGAAGAATTGGTTCTGCTCTGAGAAGAACAGTGTCCCTGGGCCGGGAAAAGACTGCCTAACTATTTTTTGACCTGTGCCCCTTGCAAAAGAGGCCGTTTTTTGGTATAATGTTTTGATATTTAAAAAAATAAAAACAAAAATTTAACACAAAAAATATCATGAAAAAACTACTTTCAATCCTAACTGCAACACTACTTCTTGCAGTGGGAGGTGTATCTGCTTTCGCGGAAGCTGATACAGAAAGGCCATCAGACGTTGAGAACGTCGTGGCTGAAGCCGGAGATTCATTGGTGAATCTATCCTGGGATGTCTCAACCGACGATACGGCGGTTGAAGGATACGTCTTGTATTATGGTCTTTCTTCAGTTTATCTGGAGGGCCAAGAGTATTCTTTTGAGCCAATCGATGTTGGTGACGTTCTAGAATACGATGTAACCGATTTGGAAAACGGCACAACTTATCACTTCGCAGTTCGTGCTTACGATGCTGCTGAGAATAAGAGTCCAAACTATAGTTTGGAAGCTTCTGCTGCCCCTGAGGCAGGCCTGGGAGGTGAGGAAGATCTTGAGTTTCCTACGGTTGTAGATGCTGAAGCTATCTCAAAAATCCATGTAAAGGTTGAGTTCTCTGAACCAATCCAATTCGCTGAAGATGTTGCAGAAAATGCTGAACAAGCTTTTGGAATTGATGATGAGAATTATGAACCTTTAGAAGTTCTCTCTGCTGAGATTATGGCAGATGAGGATGTTGAAGAAGGTCAAGAAGGACTAATTGTTCTTTTAACTACTGAAGAGCAAGTTTTGGACGCTGATTACGTTCTTACAGCTTTGATGGATGTTGAAGACTTAGCTGGTAATAACATTATCAGCGGGACATCAGACACTGCTTCATTTACAGGTAGTGATGTTGAACCAACTGAAGGTGATACTGAAGGACCTATCCTTACAAAATTAGAAGTAATAAGTGACACTGAGCTTTATTTGGTTTTTGACGAGACTATCGTTTTGAGCCTTACTCCTGAAGATCAATTCTCTATTATGGATGTTGACACAGGTGCTACTGCTGAAGTTACAGGTGCTATTCTTGGTAACGATACTGAGACTGGACTTGCCGATGCAGCTGTTATCCTTTCTGTCACAGAACTTGACCCTGAAGCTACTTATGAATTAGTTGTTTCTGGAGTTGAGGATGAATTTGAAAATGAAATTGAACTAGCAAACGGAACTATTCAATTCATGGGATCTGGTGATCCTGTGGTTGATGGTGAAGAAGATGTTGACGGCGAAGAAGATGTTGATGGTGAAGAAGACGTTGACGGTGACGAAGACGTTGATGCTGAGCCTACATTAGAAGACGCTGAAGACTTTATGGCTAAGTTCGTAAAAGAAGAAGAAGCTTTATCAGTTCTTTTGTCATGGACTTTGCCTGACAATGAAGTTTCTGCTCTACAAAGACTTTACCGAAGTACAGATGGTGCAGACTATTCAAGTGAAACTGATTTTGATGTTTTCACTGATGGATACACTGTGGGTGGAGATCTTGAAGAAGGTGACACTCTTTGGTTCAAACTTACTCAGTCAGATGAGGAAGGTAATGAAACTGAAGGTGTGTTTGCTAAAGTCACCCTTTCTGAGACTGGTCCTGGAGTAGTTGGACTTGTTCTTGTTTCACTTGGTCTTGGACGGTTTGCAAGCCGAAAGAACCGAAAGTAATTTCATGATTTACTAGATATTTTAAAAGGCCCTCGCTTCCAAGTGAGGGTCTTTTTTGTGGCGCGGCGGCCGCGAAATTTTAGAAAGATTTTAGAAGGATTTTAGAATTGGTATGTAGTGTGGTTGGTATGGAAAAAGCTTGTGTGATTTTGGAACGCAAATGGTGGAAGTATTTTGTTTTTGGGTTGGCTTTTGCGTGGGCTGGGTTCTTTGTTGCTGTTGGGCAGATGCCTTCTAGTGAGGCTGCAATTTGGTTTTTGAATGTTGGTCAGGGTGATGCGACTTTGATTAGATCTCCTGAGGGACACAATGTTTTGATTGATGGTGGGCCGGGAACTGTTGTAATGGAAGAGCTTTCTGAGGTTTTGCCTTTCTTTGCTAGGCAGATTGATTTGATGGTTCTGACTCATCCGCATGCGGATCATATTGAGGGTTTGGTTGAAGTTTTGAAGAGATATAAAGTTGGGTCTTTGCTTTTGACGGGAGTTTCTTACAACAATGTTTACTATGAGGAGTTTTTGAAAAATGTTCGGGACTTGAGTGAGGCAGGTGAGCTCGATCTTTATTTTGCGGAAGCTTCTACTGATTTCGTGGTTGGGTCTTTGTATTTGGATGTTTTGTATCCTTTGGAGAATTTGGCTGGCAGGAAGTTCTCGAATATAAACAATTCCTCTATTGTCGTGAGGGTTGAGGGGGTTGGTGGTGGTGAGTTTGGAGGGAGAAGCTTTATGCTGACTGGGGATTGCGAGGTTGAGTGTGAGGAGGAGGTGTTGGCGGCTGGAGAGGATGTTGATTCTGATATTCTGAAGGCTGGGCATCATGGGTCAAAGACTGCGTCGTCGCATGAGTTTGTTGAGGCAGTTTCGCCTTCTGTGGGGGTAATTTCTTGTGGAGAAACTAATAAGTTTGGGCACCCTCATTCGGAAAGCCTACGAACCTTTTATAGGCTCGGGGTTGATGAAATCTTCCGGACGGATTTGGATGGTAGGATTGAGTTCTGATCGGAAGTTTAGAATTATGCGCGGAGCGTGGAATTATGCGCGGCGGATGTCTGCGCCTAGTTTTCTTAATTTTTCGTCTAGTTTTTCGTATCCTCTATCTATGTAGTTGATGTTTGCTATTTCAGTCTGTCCACGTGCTGCGAGGGCTGCGATAACCATTGCTGCTCCTGCACGAATGTCATAACTGGAGATTGGCATTCCTTTGAGACGAGTTGGGCCTATTACTAATGCCTGGTGTGGATTGAGAATTTCTACGTTTGCTCCCATGTGCTCCAACTCTGCTAGATAGTTCAGTCTTCCTTCGAACAAAGTTTCGAATATACGAGAAACTCCTTTTGCCTGAGTGAGTAGTACTGAGAATGGTGCTTGTAAATCGGTTGGAAAACTAGGATAAACTGCGGTTCTGATTTTTGTTGCTTTGAGTTTGCCGATGCCTTTGATGTGGACTGTTGTTTTGCCAAGTTCGAAGTCGACTCCGATCTCTTCGAGTTTTTGCCAAAAGCTTCCTAGGTCACGTGGGTTGATTCCTCTCATCAGGACGTCCCCGTTTGTGATTGCTGCTGCTATGGCTATAGTTCCTGCTTCTAGGTAATCTCCGGTAACTTTGTATGTAACTCCTTTTAGACGTTGGACTCCTTTGATTTTGAGTGTGTGTGATCCAATTCCTGAGATCTTTGCTCCCATTTTGTTGAGGAATCTGCAAAGGTCTTGGACGTGTGGCTCTGCTGCCGCGAGGTCTATTTCTGTTTCTCCTTCAGCCATCACTGCTACCATGATTGCGTTCTCGGTAGCTGTAACTGATAGCTCGGACATTGTTATGTTGGCTCCTTTTAATTCGCTTGCTTCTATGTGCATTGATTTTCTTTCGTCGATGATTTTGCATCCAAGTTTTTTGAATGCGTTTGTGTGAGCTGCAACTGGTCTTTTGCCAAGTACGCAACCTCCTGGGAATGCCATTTTTGCTTTTTTGAAATTAGCCAGCATTGGTCCTATTAGTAGGATTGATGCTCTCATTCTGCAAACATAATCGTCGAGTGGTTTGGTGTTTTTCAATCCTTTTGGATCGATTTCCATTGTGTTGCCTTCGAATTTAGTTCTCACTCCCATTCCGGTCATAATATTAATCATTGACCTGATATCTGCGATGTCTGGAATGTTTTTTAGGATTGTTTTTTCCTTAGTCAAAAGCGCTGCGCACATAATCGGGAGTACGGCGTTTTTAGACCCTTTTATAACGACTTGGCCTTTGAGACTTTTCCCTCCTTTTACTATGAATTTTGCCATAATATATTGAGCCTAGTATACTGATTTCAAAGTGTTAAATCAATTCATAAAACAGGTTTTGGCAAGTGCGCTCTTGATTGGAGTGCCTTTGGTCTACAGTCAGGACTTTTTCCTAAGTTTCGAGCTGCCCAAAGTTTTGTTTTTTCGGTTTGTTTTGTATTTATTGGTTGTGGTTGTGGGTTTTCAGTTGGTTGGTATGGATGTAGGCCGGGCGCGAATTGCTGATGTTATGAAGAAGGGATGGTTCAAGTGGTTGGCCTGGATGATTGGGGTTTTTATGATTTATGGAGTTCTGGGTTCTATCGAGCCTTTTGTTGGTTTTTGGGGAAGTTATTTCCGTCAGCAGGGAGTTTTTCAATTTCTTCATTATATTTTGTTTTGGTTGGTTTTGGTTGTCGGGTTTTCGAAGGAAGAGTTGGTTGGCGTTTTGAAGTGGTCTTTGGTTGGAGTGGTTGGAGTTTTGGTAGTGGGAGTGCTGCAGTGGTTCGGAATTTATTTGGGTAATTTTGATACGGATGTTTTTTTGGGAAGGATTTTCTCTACCCTTGGGCATCCCAATTTTTTGGCGTTTTATTTACTTTTGATGTTCTTCCCTTTGTTGTGGTTAATGATGGAGATGAAGCGAAAAAATGTTTTATTGTTGATTGGTTTGGGAGTTGTTTTGGTTGGGATTTTGGGAGGGATTATTTTGACTCAGAGTAGGTCGGCTATGCTCGGGCTGGCTGTGGGAGTTGGGTTTTTGTTGGTTGATTTTGGCGCCAATAGTGGACGGGTGAAATTGGCTCGTTGGATTGGTGTGGTTGTCTCTGCGGCTCTTGGGCTGGGTGTTTGGCGGGTAGTGGTTTACGGAGAGGGACTGAGGTCTGTTATGTCTAGGATTTATTTGTGGAAGGCTACTTTGGCAGGATGGGCAGACGCTCCTGTTTTTGGTTTTGGAGTTGAGACTTATCGGGAGGCTGTGTTGCCTTATTTGAGTCCTGACATCAATAGTCTTGAGCTGATGACCCAGATGCCTGATCGCGCTCACAATGTGCTGATTCAAATTCTTTCTGACTTTGGGGCTGTTGGTGTTTTGATGTTTTGTTTGGCGGTGTTTTGGGTGGTGCGTTTTGGCAGGAAGAAAGCGCGTGTGCTTGTGGCGGGGGTGATTGCCATTCTTGTTGCAGCGATGTTTGGATTCTTTATGACTACTCATTTTGTTGTTTTGGTTTTCGTCCTTGCTTTGATGACAAAGATTGTTTCAAAAGATAAGGTTGTTGATTTGAGGAAGGAATTTGGGAAATGGAAGGTTTGGGTTGCGGGGATGTTGAGTTTGGTTTTGTTGTTTGGAGTTTTGGTTCCTTTGAATGTTGGAAAAACTATGGCGGATCTTTCTTTTAAGATTGGATATAAAACTGGTAGTGAACAAGCGCTGCTTGATACGGAAAGGTCTAATCCTTACCAGCATTTTTATCGATACTATACTGCAAACTTTTATTTAAATTCTCCTGAGCTTGACGATGCTTCGAGCAAAGCTTCTTACTATATTGAAGAGGGGTTGGAGTTCACTTCTGGGAGAAACGGGCTTTTCCTATTTATGAATCTTCGTTCTATGATTGAGAATATGGATGAGCATGGTGAAAAAAAGAAGGCTGTTCAGAGAGAGTTTTTGAAACTTGCGGAGATGATGCCTAGCTATCCCCCACTTTATATGGAGGTTGGGAAGTACTATTTTCGGGTGAATGATCGTGCTGCGTCTTTGGAGGTTTTTGAACGTTATATGGAGGTTGTACCTGAATATTGGTCGTACCCTGAAGACTCTTTTGAGTATGGGCAGTTCTACAAAGCTAACCCAAATTTTGGAGAAGTTTTTGAGTATTTGGTGGAGCTTTATGAGATGGGTGGATACGTGGATGAAAACGTAGGGGGAAATGTCGAAAAAGCTGATTTTTACCGGAAGTATATTAGGCCATAAACTTGTAATTGGTGAAGCTCCTGGGGATTGAATAACAGGTTGTTTTCTGGTATAATTTCTAGATACAAAAAACAAAAATAAATACAAAAAAATAAAGAAATGAAGCGTAATTCTAAAAAGAATAAATCACCAAATTTGTTAGTTGCCGGGATCATTGTTGCCGGCATGCTATTTGTTGGAATTGCTGGATCTATCACGAATGTATTCGGCGATGTTTCGGTCCTTTCTTTGTTTAACAAAATTGGCTTCACTGATATTGAAGAAGCTTATCCCGACCTGGGAATTGAAAAAGTTACGTTGATGAAGCTTCAAAATCCATCTTCTAACTTTCCTTACTATAAATATAGAGCGAATATAATTTTGACTAATTTTGGGGAAGCATTGGAAGATGCGACCATTGTTATATCAACTGATAATGACCAAAAGACTGCTTTTGTGAAGAATGGGCTTTATGGGCTTTCACTGAAGAAAGGTGAGTCTTTTATCTTCAAGGATTATGAGGTTTTGGTTTATAAAAACTTGAACTACAGAGCTTTTGATTTCAAAATTGATGCGAAGGACGCAAAGGACAAGGATACGGACAATAACGCATATTTAGTTGAGGTTTTTGAAGATCCTGCCCTTTATCAATCCTTGGAAGTTGCCTCGAAGGCTGGGGATGATTTTGTTTTGAATTATACGCATTGGAGAGGTTTTGAAGAAAGCTTGGCGCCGATGCAATTGGAGGTTTGTGTTGCTGATTTGAGTGATGGCGAACCTGAGGGTTTTGATAATGAGATTCTCCGATACGTTGAAGTGAAAACTGGTGATGAGATTTATAGTTACTACAAATTCAATATGGAACCTTCTTATGTTGCAGATGAAAATTTTGTTTGCAAGGAAGCTAATTTGGTAGATGAAGGTGGTGCGTTTCGGGTGAATATTGAGAATGAAGGAATTGTTTACCTGAGAGGTTCTGTCGCGGAAGGAAGTTATGCATTGAGTGATTTGGTCTATATGCCTGTGCAAGATGCTATGACTCGTTCTACGTTTGTTGAGAAGTTTGTAGAGGAAACTGAGATGGACTTGTTCCTTGATGGACATATGTATTTTACTGATGTTGATGAAGACTCTGTTTACTCACCTTATTTGAAAACAATGTTTAATAATGGGCTGTTGCGTGCGACTTCTGATTTCTTGTTTTTCCCGGAAGAAGTTGTGACTAGAGCTGAGCTTTTGAGGTCTGTGTTGGATTATGCGGATGTTGATCTGCTTGTCTCTGATGGAGCTCCTCATTTCCATGATGTTCAAAAGAAGAGTGATGATTATTTCTTTGTTGAAGCTATGCACACAGATGGAGCTGGTAGAGGAATTGGAATTTATTTCAATCCTGATTTGCCTGCTTCTTCTCATTTCTTAAAATATCTTATAAATGACTTCCAATCTTAAATCATTGCGGTTTTTGAAGACGACTTTCAAAGTCTACTTGGCTTTGGTTTTGGTTGTTGGGGGAGTGATTGTTTTTGCTCCTGCTGGTAAGAATGTTGATTTGGGATTTGTTAATTCCTTTGAGATTCTTGGTAATGGCGGTTCTGTGGATGTTGTTGGTGAGGATTCGAGTAATGTGTTTGTGGAATTTGATGAGCTTGAGGATTTTTATATATTCCCAGGGGAGGAGAAGGTGAATGTTGCTCATTTGACTTTGGCTCCTGATAATTTACCTATACGGCTGATTGACCTTACTTTGAAGGTGAATGGTGTTGATGTGGACGATATGTCGGGGTTTTATTTGATTGATGAAAGAGGGAAAAGGTATGAGGGAGTTGTCGATGATTCTTACGTTACTTTTGAAGGTTTTTATAAAAAGATTTGGCCGGAAGAAAGTTATGCGGTCAGTGTTTATTGTGATTTTTCAAAGGATGTCGAAGTTGGGAGTAGATTCAATTTGAGTCTGGAGAATCCTGGTGATGTCCATGTTTCTTTGATGGGTGAGCGCGTGTTGCCCGAAGAAGACTACCCTATCAAAGGAGAGTATCTTTCAGTTATTGGAGGGCGTTTGTGAGA
>Ga0307989_1001910_pt1 | contig 10433 bp, 7 predicted proteins | sample EllFjometagen185_FD_203164 | JGI IMG/M metagenome (GOLD analysis project Ga0307989, IMG submission 203164) | Marine microbial communities from Ellis Fjord, Antarctic Ocean - #185 | ecosystem: Environmental > Aquatic > Marine > Unclassified | place: Southern Ocean | collected 2014-10-08 | reverse complement strand
ATTCCAAACGAGCAGGCTTGGGTGAAAAATCAAATGCATCGCGCCGCGATTTTCTGAAAACTTTTGGATTTAGTATTGGTGCAGCCGTGGTTGTGGCAAGTTGCAAAAAACCAATCGACAAAGCAATTCCATATTTAGTAAAACCCGAAGAAGTTACACCTGGCGTGGCAAATTATTATGCTTCAACCTATTTTGAATCGAACGAATATTGCAGTGTTTTAGTGAAAGTCCGCGATGGCCGGCCTATTAAAATTGAGGGGAATAATCTTTCATCAATCTCACAACAAGGTACAACGGCTCGTGTGCAGGCTTCGGTTTTAGATTTATACGACGATGCGCGTTTTAAAACTCCTTTAAAAAGGGGCAGTGCCGTTTCGTGGGATGAAGCAGATTCTTACATTTCAAAAAAAATAAACCAATTAAAGCAGGAAAATAAAAAACTGGTGCTTCTTACCCAAACAGTTATTTCTCCTTCAACAAAAAAAATAATTGAGCAGTTTTTAACTGTTAACCCAAACACACAATGGTTACAATACGATGCTGTTTCAGCTGCGGGAATTTTAAAAGCCAACGAAACCAGTTTCGGAAAAGCTTTTATTCCCGATTATCGTTTTGAAAAAGCCAAGGTAATTGTAAGTTTTGGTGCCGACTTTTTGGGAACATGGATTTCTCCGGTCGAATTTACAAAAGCATATTCAGCCGGAAGAAAAGTATTACAAAAAGACGATGTTATGAGTCGTCATTATCAATTTGAAAGCGGAATGACTTTGACCGGTTCAAATGCAGATGTACGAATTCCGATTAAACCTTCCGAAGAAAAAACAATTTTAACAGCTTTATATTATCAGCTTTTGCAGGCAAAAGGTTTTGTTACCATCGCTGCTCCGGGCAGCCCGGTTGATGTAAAAGATTTGGTAACTGATTTATTGGAAAACGAAGGGAAATCGTTAGTAGTTTCGGGAAGCAACAACACCAATATTCAGCTTCTTCTAAATGCTATTAACAATCTTTTGGGAAATTATGGTTCGACTATTTTATTGGACAACCTAGTAAATTCGCAACAGGGAATTGATGAAGATTTTGAGCAGTTTGTTTCTGATTTGAAATCGAAAGAAGTTGCAGGAGTTTTATGCTGGGGTGCAAATCCGGTGTATAATCATCCGAAGGGAGAGGAGATTAAAAAAGCAATCGAAGGGTTGGAACTCTCGATTTCGTTTGCCGACAGAAACGATGAAACAACAGCAGCGTGCCATTGGGTTTGCCCGGAACCACATTATTTAGAGTCGTGGAACGATGCCGAACCAAAAAATGGAATTTACAGTTTAGCACAACCCACCATTTCAAAATTATTCGACAGTCGTCAGGCTCAAGAATCGTTGGCAAAATGGAGTGGCATTGAAATTCCAAATTACTACGAATTCATAAAAAAACACTGGAAAGAAAATTTAATCGGATTACAAAGTGAATTTTCTGATGCCCGATTGTTTTGGAACGATGTTTTGCAAAAAGGAATATTTGAACCAAAAAACTCAATTTCTCAAGAATTGGTTTATTCTGAAAATGGTTTAGACAAAGCTGTTTCGTTGGCTAACTCTGCGAAAAAAGATGGCTGGGAAATTGTCTTTTATGAAAGTGTTGCAATTAGCGATGGTAGTGCCGCGAACAACCCGTGGCTACAAGAATTACCCGACCCGATTGCAAAAATTAGCTGGGACAATTTTGCTGCTGTTCCTGTAAAATGGGCCGAAGAAAATGAAATTGTAAACGAAAGTGTAATTTCAATTAACGATGTTGAATTGCCGGTTTATGTTCAACCCGGCCAGGCAGCAAACACAATTTCCGTGGCATTGGGTTACGGACGAGAAATTGCTGGCAAAGTTGGCGATGGTGTTGGTAAAAATATGTTTGCACTTTCGGCAATTGAAAATAATTCGAAAAAACTTTGGATTGCCGGTGCTGAGGTTAAAAAGACGGAAAAAATATATGAGCTGGCTCTTTCGCAAACACACCATTCTATGGAAGGTCGTCCAATTGTTCGGGAGACTACTTTCGACGAATGGCAACTTGACCCGGCATCGGGAAATGAGTTGAAAAAGGAACACGAAAAACATGATGTTTCTTTGTATCCCGAACCGGAATTTAAAGGTCATCATTGGGGAATGGCGGTTGATTTATCGTCGTGTGTAGGCTGCGGAAACTGTTCTGTTTCGTGCCAGGCAGAAAATAATATTCAGGTAATTGGGAAAGAACAAGTTCGCAACCGGCGAATTATGCACTGGATTAGAGTGGATAGATATTTTTCGAACGATGCCGAAAACCCCGAAGTTTATCATCAACCCGTAATGTGTCAACACTGCGATAATGCACCATGCGAAAATGTTTGTCCGGTTTCGGCAACTCCGCACAGCGACGAAGGTTTAAACCAAATGGCATACAACCGTTGCGTGGGTACAAAATATTGTATAAACAATTGTCCGTACAAAGTGCGGCGCTTTAATTGGTTTCAATATGTAAATAACGATGCATTCGATTTTGCTTCGAACAGCGATTTGGGACGAATGGTATTAAACCCAGATGTGACAGTTCGTGCCCGCGGTGTAGTTGAAAAGTGCTCGTTTTGCGTGCAACGAATTCAGGAGAAAAAAACAGATGCGAAACTGGCAAGTCGTAAAATTGAAGATGGTGAAATTCAACCGGCTTGCGTTCAGTCTTGTCCGGCTGATGCTTTGGTTTTTGGAGATTTAAGTGACTCAAACAGTAAAATCTCAAAACATTTTAAAAATGAACGAAACTACCATTTACTGGAAGAGTTGCACACATTACCATCGGTAGGATATTTAACGAAAGTAAGGAATAAAAAGAGTTGAGATTTTAGTAGTAAGTAATTTGTACCGAGAAAGTTGACAAGATAGAATGTCATGCTGAACTAATTCAGCATCTTTTCAAAAAGATTCCGAATCAAGTTCGGAATGACGACAGTGGCAAATTGATATAAGAAATAGAACTGAAACAAATAATAGTCTATGTATAATTCGGAGGTTCGTGGAAGATTAATTGAAGGCGATAAAAGTTTAGGACAAATATCTAGGGAAATTATTGCTCCTATTCATGCCAAAACTCCAATTTGGTGGTACGGCGCACTGCTGGTTAGCCTCGGAATGTTTGGTTTTGGTTTGTATTGCAAATACATAACCGTGACTACAGGAATAGGAACCTGGGGTGTAAACAATTCGGTTGCCTGGGGATGGGCAATTATCAATTTTGTTTGGTGGATTGGAATTGGACATGCCGGAACCGCATTTTCTATTTTCCTGTTAATATTACGACAAAAATGGAGGACTGCTATAAATCGTGCCGCAGAAGCAATGACCGTAGTCGCCGTATTTTGCGCAAGTTTATTTCCACTTTTACACATGGGACGTCCGTGGTTATTTTTCTATATTTTCCCTTATCCAAACACGCGCGGTCCACTTTGGGTGAATTTCAATTCACCGCTTTTTTGGGACTTCGTGGCAATTTCTGCGTACCTGCTTATTTCGGCCAGTTTCTGGTATTTTGGAATGGTGCCCGACTTTGCCACCATTCGCGACACCGCTAAATCGAAAATAAAAAAAGCAGTTTATGGATTTTTTGCTTTTGGATGGACAGGCTCAAGCCGCGAGTGGTTACGTTTTGAAGGATTGAGTTTTGTGTTGGGAGGAATTGCTGCGGTTTTGGTTGTTTCGGTTCACTCGATAGTTTCAACTGACTTTGCTGTTTCGGTTAAACCCGGTTGGCACACCACAATTTTTCCACCGTACTTTGTTGTTGGAGCAATATTTTCTGGATTTGCAATGGTTTTAACACTTGTAATTACCATGCGTGTTTTGTATAAAATGAACGATTTTATAACCGATTCGCACATCGATGCGGTTTGTAGGGTTTTGGTTTTTATATCGTTAATTATGGGAACTGCTTATATGACCGAAATTTTTATGGCCTGGTATTCCGGTTCCGAATACGAAACGTATCTGTTTTTTCATACCCGAATATTTGGTGAATATGCTCCTCAGTTTTGGGCTATGTTTATTGCCAATGCGATTGTACCACAATTGTTTTGGTTTAAAAAAATGCGCCGGAATATGTGGGTTGTATTTATTGTATCGATTATTATAAATATTGGAATGTGGTTCGAGCGTTTTAACATTGTTGTTACTTCTTTAAGCCGCGACTATCTGCCCTCCAGTTGGGCATCTTACTCACCAACTTGGGTCGAAGTAGGATTCTTCATTGGAACATTGGGAATGTTTATTGCCGGAGTTCTATTGTTTTTCCGCTTCATTCCAATGATTGCGATTTCAGAATTAAAAAGTGTGGCAAAATTCGATAAGCCACATAATCACGTAAAACACACTGGTCATGAATAAAGAATATATTTTAGGTGTTTTTAACGATGAGGAAAGTCTGATTGAGGCTTTCGGAAAAGTGAAGGAAAAAGGAGTGATGCCGGTTGAGGTTTTTACCCCGTATCCAATCCACGAAATATTAGAGGGAATGGGAAATAAAACAAAAATTACCCACGCCGCATTCTTTTATGGACTTTTTGCAACCATCGGGATTTTAGGGTTTCTAACTTTTGCAGCAAGTTATAGCTGGCCACTAAATTATGGAGGAAAGCCTTTTAATGCATTCCCTTCGTTTATTATTGTAACCATTGTAGCAGCAATTCTTTCCATCACTTTGCTTACCCTTTTTACATTTTCGGCGAGGGCAAAAATTTTCCCGGGTAAAAAACCAAAAATATTTCACGAGCGGGCAACCGACGATAAATTTGTTATGGTTCTCGATAAAGAAAGTATGGGTTCAGAAAACGAAGCTATTCAGTCGATTATTAAAGAATTTGGAGAAATTGAATAAAATAGATGGGTATGAAAAAAATAAAATACATTGCTTTTATTGGGTTGCTTTTATTCTTGTTCAGCTCTTGCGATTACAATCGCAGGACAACAGGTTGGGAATATGGAGGAACAATGGCACATTCAAAAGCCTACGAAAGTTATACGCCAAACTCTAATTTTGCCGATGGGAAAACTATGCAGCCTCCAGTTGAGGGGACAATTCCACGAGGATTTGTTCCGTACGTTTACGAGAAAACGGACGAAGACCGGGCATTGGCAGCGGCAACTCTGGTAAATACTTTGAAAGCTACTTCTGCGAATATGAAGCGGGGTGATAAAATGTATGGAATTTACTGTATGCAGTGTCATGGGGAAAATGGCGATGGACTTGGTTCTTTGTACGTGAACAAAAAATATACTTATCCTCCGGCAAGTTTGCTCAGCGAAAAAATGTTGGCAAATCCAGAAGCCGATATTTACCATGTAATTACTGTAGGCCACGGAATAATGGGTGAGCATGGAACAATGATTCAGCCCGACGACCGATGGAAAATTGCAATGTATATTAAAAATGAATTACAGAATTAACTCAATTATGAATCTAAACATTATGTGTGACTTCGTCTTTCCGTCCGTCAGCTGACGGATTCGAAATCTATTAAGAAAAAGACGCTGAAATAAATTCAGCATGACGAACAAAAATAATACTGATATTTTGAAGAATACTAAATAGCCGATTATGGACAACAAATTAATCGTTTCCAAAAATTTTAAATTTCTCACTTACGCATTAATTGCCATTGGTGTAGTTTCGTTTGCCTTGGGTTTTATTTTCGATGCAAAACGTACCTGGGCAAATTATCTTTTGAATAACTACTATTTTATTTCAATTGCGATTGGAGCTGCATTTTTCGGAGCAATTCAATACATCACACAATCGGGTTGGTCGGCTATGTTTAAGCGAATTCCAGAAGCAATGGCAGCATACATTCCTTTTGCCGGAGTATTCTTTTTGATTATGTATTTTGGAATGCATTCTATTTTTGAGTGGACTCACGAAGAAGTAGTTCAGCACGACCATTTATTACAATACAAATCGCCGTATTTAAATGTTCCTTTCTTTTTTGCACGGGTAATTGTGTTTTTTTTAGCGTGGACTTTACTTTCGAAATTGCTCCGGAAAGTATCACTTCAGGAAGATGAATTTGGCGGAATAAAATATTTTGAAAAATCTGAATTACTTTCAAAAATATTCATTTTTATAATTGCAATCACTTTTAGTGCATTTGCAGTAGATATGTTAATGTCGCTCGAACCACACTGGTACAGCACTTTATTTGCAGGTAAAAGTTTTATTGCCGCATTTTTACATGCCGTTTCAATTATTACATTAATTGTAATTATTTTGTCGCGAACCGGAAATTTTGAAGCATTAAATCAAAGTCATTTGCACGATTTTACCCGCTATATTTTTATGACAAGTATTGTTTGGGGTTATTTTAATTTTATAGAATATGCGCTTATTTGGTATGGTAATATTCCTGAAGAGACAGCATGGTTTGCTCACCGATGGCATGGAACATACAAAATACTTTTCTTTGTAAATATTGTTTTGAATTGGTTGGTTCCGTTTTTAATATTAATGCCACGCAAATCGTCGCGTAGTAAAATGGTAATTCTACCGGTTATTATTGTTCTGATAATTGGTCAATACACTGAATTATATTACATAATTTGGCCGGCCACTGTTCACGAAGCAAAATTTGGATTACTGGAAATTGGAACTTTTTTGGGTTATGTAGGATTTTTCTCTTTAGTAGTTTCAAGCTATTTGGCAAAAGCAAATTTAGTTCCTAAAAACCATCCCTATTTGCAAGAGAGTATTCATCATCATTTTTAAGTGACTAAGTCAATTTTTCATCTGTTTCCAGTTTTAAACTGGGTTTTTATTATTTTTCTTTGACGAATTAAAATCAAACTTGTAATTTTCGAAAATTATTTGAGACTATATTTAACGATTTCTATTACCCATTTTCAAAAAACAGAATATTGAATGGAATTATTTGAAGCAAGAAATGTAGATAAGGTTTTTGCCGCCACGCAAGCATTAACCGATGTTAGCATTTCGGTAAAAGAACAAAGTATTTTTGGATTACTTGGTCCAAATGGCGCAGGTAAAACTACCTTAATCCGTATAATAAATCAGATTACCGCACCCGACCGTGGCGAAATATTTTTGAACGGTAAAAAAATGACCCGGGCTGATATTAGTCAAATTGGTTATTTGCCCGAAGAACGTGGCTTGTACAAAAAAATGAAAATTGGCGAACAGGCAATTTATCTTGGTCAGTTAAAAGGATTAAGCAGGCAAGAAGCTTCAAAAAACCTAAAACAGTGGTTCGAGAAATTCGAAATAATGGCCTGGTGGAATAAAAACATCGAAGAACTTTCGAAAGGAATGCAACAAAAAATTCAGTTTATTACTACCGTGGTACATAAACCAAAGTTGCTTATTTTTGATGAACCTTTCAGCGGATTCGACCCAATTAATACCAATCTGATTAAACAGGAAATTTTGCAACTTCGAAACGATGGAGCAACCGTTATATTTTCTACACACAATATGGAGTCGGTTGAAGAGCTTTGCGACAATATTGCGCTCATCAATAAATCGGTGAAAATTGAAGATGGTCCGACCGATGAAATCAGGGAAAAATATAAATCGAACATTTATGAAATAAGATACCAGGGTGATTTTGATAATGTTGCTTCTTCTCTTGGAAATCAATTTAAAATAATTAATCATTCCGAGTCAGAAAAAGAAAACCGCCTTAAAGTTCAATACCTCAATGGAAATTCAAATAACGAATTGTTACAAACATTAATTCCTGTTTCAGAAATTCGCTCCTTCGAAGAAATTATTCCAAGTATGAATGATGTTTTTATTAAAGCAGTTGAAGAATCGAATAAACAGTAAATTAGAAAAATGAACAAAACACTACTTATATTAAAACAGGAATATTTAAAACGGGTGAAGAAGAAATCGTTTATTATTCTCACATTATTGGTGCCGTTTCTTTTTGCAGGAATGTTCGCACTAATCATATTTCTTTCGATGAACAACGACAAAAAAGAACGGACAATTGCCGTTTTCGATGAATCGACACTTTTTTTAGGTGAATTTGAAGATGCCGGATACACCAAATATCATTTTCTTCCAAAAGAAGAATATCAGGATTTGAAAGGAAATTTGAAAAATAGTGAATTCTACGCATTATTATATATTCCCGGAAATATCTATTCGGCAAATACGGCTCAGCTTATTTCTGAGAAACAAGTGCCGATGGAATTGAGCGAAGAAATAGAACGCAAACTAAGCCGGTTTATAGAAAACGACAAACGACAAAAAGTGGTTGCAGAATCTGGTATTCCCGATTTGGAAGAGCAACTTTCGAACACAAAAACCCGAATTCAATTAAATACTTTAAAAATTTCGGACTCTGGCGAAGCGACAAAAAGCTCGTCGGTAGTGGCATTTATTGCAAGTTATGCCATGGGATTTATAATCTACTTTTTTGTTTTTATGTACGGAGCGATGGTAATGCGCAGCGTAATGGAGGAAAAAAAGAGCCGGATTATTGAGGTAATTATTTCGTCGGTAAAACCCAGCCAGTTAATGGCAGGTAAAATTATTGGAACTGCGCTGGTTGGATTAACTCAGGTTGCCATTTGGATTGTTCTTGGCGTTGTAGTATTGATAGGAGTGCAGGCATTTTTTACTCCGGAATCGGCACAACAAATGAGTCAAAGTTTAATGGAAACTCAATCTCAAATGAATCCGGCAATGGCACAAGCAGCCGACCAAAATAAAGTAATGGAAGTTATGCAAATGATTGGAAACTTGAATTTGCCACTTATACTTTTTGCTTTTGTTTTTTATTTTTTGGGCGGTTATCTTTTGTATAGTTCGTTGTTAGGTGCAGTTGGTGCAGCGGTCGATAACGATGAAGATTCGCAACAAATGGTTCTCCCTGTTACATTTCCACTCATTTTATCAATAATGTTGCTTTTCCCGATTGCACGAAACCCTGAAGGTCCGGTGGCATTTTGGGCTTCAATTATTCCATTTACTTCTCCGGTTGCAATGTTGGCACGAGTTCCGTATGGAATTCCCACCTGGGAATTACTGCTTTCTATGTTTTTATTAGTACTGACGACGATTGGAGCAATTTATGCAGCGGCTAAAATTTACCGGGTAGGTTTATTAATGTATGGTAAAAAAGTAAATATTAAGGAATTATTTAAGTGGTTGATGTATAAAAATTAGGATAAGCTAAAGGAAGCCATCCCTACTTTTCAACACAGAGGGATGGCTTCCTATTTCTCCACAAATCACCCAATTAAAAACTCAACTTCTTTAAACATAAATTCCTCAACTTTTCCATCTCTTTTTTCTATTTGAAGTTGTCCAAAATCATCAATACCAACAATTTTTCCTTCAAAGACATTTCCTTGTTTCGAATACTTGTGCCACTCATTATTTCTGAAAAGTTTAGAAAAATAGACTGAATTTATTTCAGAATAATTACCAGCTTTTAGTTTATTATACCAGTAAACAATTGAATCTACGATTTTCGTTGCTACGATTGTAATTTCAAAATTTTTTCCGGTTAGATTTTTAAGCGATACCGGATTTGGTGCATCCGAAATAAAATTCTCCTGATTCAAATTCAATCCAATTCCTAAAACCGACGAAAAAAGCTTGTTCCCTTTTATTGAATTTTCGATTAAAATTCCGGCAATTTTTTTGTTCCCAACATAAATATCGTTTGGCCATTTTATCGAAACATTATCAATTTCAGTTTCTAAAAACTCCAGAATACTTAGGCTTATTAATTTAGATATAAGAAATTGATTTTCGACTTTTAGGAAATTGGGAAACAAAATAATACTTGCCAATAAGTTCTTTCCTGCCTCGCTTTCCCAACTATTTCTAAGCTGGCCTTTCCCTTTTTTCTGAAACTGTGTCAGTACTACTGTCCCTTCTTCTGCCGCATTAGACAAAATCAGTTGGTTGGCATAGTTGTTGGTAGATTCAACCTCGTTTAAAACAATAATATTTTGGGCTATTTCGCGCATAAAATCAAGTACTGATAAACTTTTTTATCGAAAAAAGAGTTTTATGAATTAGCAAACTAATTTCAAAAATAACGAAAGCAGTTTTTAGTGAAATGCAAAATACAAAAATTCGGATTAGTGCAAAAAGATTATCTTTGTATTGGTAATTAAAATATATGAGTAACAAAGGAAAAACAATTGAAAAAACGCTGGACGCAATTATAGAAGGAATTCAGAGAATCAAAGGAAAGAATATAACATTAATAGACTTAAATTCAATACATCATACTGAATGTGGTTATTTTGTAGTTTGCCATGGAAGCTCAACAACTCAGGTAGATTCCATCGCGCATTCGGTGGAAGATACGGTTAAGGAACTTACAAATGAAAATGTTTGGCACCGCGATGGTTACAGAAATTCAATTTGGATTTTACTCG
>Ga0307989_1001909_pt1 | contig 10434 bp, 12 predicted proteins | sample EllFjometagen185_FD_203164 | JGI IMG/M metagenome (GOLD analysis project Ga0307989, IMG submission 203164) | Marine microbial communities from Ellis Fjord, Antarctic Ocean - #185 | ecosystem: Environmental > Aquatic > Marine > Unclassified | place: Southern Ocean | collected 2014-10-08 | reverse complement strand
AATTCAACGATCCACAAGAAGAGGCTTGGATACAGATTGTGGTTAGGCCACTACCTGGTAGGTGGAGGATTATTTTGGTGAAGTGTGTGAAGATTTTGACGAAGGGACTTTTGATGGAAGTTGAGTCTTTTCAGAAGTTATATGCAAGAGCTTTTATTACTAGAAAAATTTGGCCAAAAGTGGTTTTCTTTCCGTTGTATTTTATGTTTTGGGTTCGAGGCTTCTTTGTGAAAGCTGGATGGAGAGGTGCTGACGTCGATCGTGGTGCGCTTTCTGATGTTGAGATTGAGGAACAAACTACTATGCGTTCACATGAGCGTGAAACAGGCATGGATGCATGTATGGATAAGGTTGTGAAGCTGCTGTTTGATGTGAATATAAATATTGTTTATTTGCCAAAATCTGGTGACAAGGAGTTAGCTTCGGTCAAAATTCATGAGATTGCCGGGGCTTTCAAACAGTTTAGTTTGCCGCATTTGAATGGTTTTGATATTGGGAAAATTACTTATGGAGAAAGTGCTGTAGCAAATTATAGAAAGAGAGTTGTTAATAATGGAATTATCATGAATAATGAGGAGTTGGCGACTTTGTATCATTTGCCAAATTTGACCGTAAAGACTCCGAATATTGTTTGGGTAAAGAGTAGGAAACTTGAGCCGCCGATTGATTTACCATTAGAAGAGGAAACGTCCAAAGAAGACGGATTTACCCTAGTGGGACGAACAAACTTCCGCGGAGTTTCGTCTAATTTTGGTCTCAAGGATGTTGATCGTCGTCGTCATATCTATATCATTGGTAAAACTGGTATGGGTAAGTCTACGTTGCTAGAGAATATGGTTTATTCCGATATTATGTCTGGCAAAGGTGTTGGTGTGGTTGATCCGCATGGAGATCTTGCTGATAGGTGTTTGGATTTTATCCCTTCCTCTAGAACCAATGATGTGATTTTGATTGATCCGTCTGATCGAGATTTTCCGGTTGCGTTCAATATGCTTGAAAATGTTGATCCTGCTTATACTTCAATTGTTTGTAGTGGAATCGTTGGAATTTTCAAAAAGATTTATGCTGAAAGTTGGGGGCCTAGGCTGGAGCATATCTTGAGGAATACTATTCTGGCTCTTCTCGAATATCCTGGTACTACAATGCTTGGGATTACTAGAATGTTGCAGGATGATGATTACAAGGATCAGATTTTGAAAAAGGTGCAGGATCCTATCGTGAGATCGTTTTGGATTAATGAGTTTGGAAAGATGCAGGACAAATTCCGTATAGAGGCTATCTCTCCGATTTTGAACAAAGTTGGACAGTTTCTATCTAGTCCTATTATTAGAAATATAGTTGGTCAGCCAAAGAGTGCTATTGACCTGAGGTACGCGATGGATAATGGAAAGATAGTGATTGTGAATCTGTCGAAAGGTAAGATTGGTGAAGATAATTCGTCTTTGCTTGGTTCTATGATGATTACTAAATTTCAGTTGGACGCGATGAGTAGAGCTGATATTCCTGAGAAAGAACGTAAGGATTTCTACTTGTATGTGGATGAGTTCCAGAATTTTGCTACTGATGCTTTTGCGACGATTCTTTCTGAGGCTCGTAAGTACAAACTGAACTTAACAATGGCCAATCAGTACGTTGCACAGATGCCTGATGAGGTGAAGGATGCGGTATTTGGTAACGTAGGTAGTCTGCTATCAATGCAGGTTGGTTTTGATGATGCTGAGTATATTTCTGGTCAGTTTGGTGAAGAGGTTTTGGCTCCTGATTTGGTAGGAATGAACAAGTTTACTGCATATGGCAGACTATTGATTGATAATATGCCAACAAAAACTTTCTCTTTTGACACACTTCCTCCGGCAAGTATGCCGGAAGATCCTGAACGCAGGGAAAAGGTAAGAAAAACCTCTAGGGAGCGTCATTCTACAGCTCGGTCTATAGTCGAGGACAAGATCAATAGATGGAGTAAGGTTGACAACTGATTTGGTCGTGACTAGACTTTCGCTATGAACTTGTGGCGAAGATACCTAAAATATCGTGATGAAATGAACAGGAAGCTCAGGGTTCTGTTTTCGGACAGAGCTTATTTGATTTCTTTTTTGGTGGGATTCTTTTTGTTATTTTTGGGTCAGTATATAACTTTCAAGCTAGCGACTTATAATGACACTTTTGACAAGATTACTGTTGGGGATTTGCTTTTGGACATCTTGCCTACCGTGAATCTGGGAATAATTTATACCTGGGGGAGTTTGATTTCTTTGATTACCATAACGTTATACACGCTGTTTGCGAGGATAGAATTGGCTCCGTGGGCGATGAAGACTTTTGGTATTTTCTTTATTGTTAGGGCAGTTTTTATTCTTTTGACTCATTTGGGTGCGCCGGAAGGTATGTTTTACCTTGCGAATCCTCCTTCAGAGGAAGATAAGTTTTTGTTTTCTCATTATTTCTTTGTGTCTGATCTGTTCTTTTCTGGGCATGTTGGGAATTTGTTCTTGTCTGCGTTGATATTCCGGGCTTATAAGTTTAGGTGGTTTGGTCTGATTGGGTCGGTTGTTATGGGTGTTACGGTACTCTTTATGAAGATTCATTATACTATTGATGTGTTGGCTGCTTATTTTATTACATATGGGGTTTACGTTTTCTCTGACAGGATTTTCCATACGTATAATGAGCGGTTTAAAGCTCTTATAGAAAAGAAGACGAAATACAAGTTTCGAGAACCTTATCATCCTGAAGTTAAGGTTTAATTAGTTTTTTTATTCATAGAGCGGTTCTATGCCTGGTAGGGTTTTTCCTTCTAGGAATTCTAATGATGCTCCTCCGCCTGTTGATATGTGAGTGAATGCTTTTGCTGGAATTCCGAACATATTCAACGCATTAAGAGTGTCTCCGCCTCCTATTATTGAGGTGCACTCATGTTTTGCGAGGCATGTTGCTATTGTTTTGGTTCCTTGTTGGAATGGTTTTCTTTCGAATAGGCCAACTGGTCCGTTCCAGATGATTGTTTTGGATTCGGTTATTACGTTGCAGAATTTCTCTGCAGACCATTTACCGAGGTCAAAGGCCTTCATATCTCCTATGAAGTCTTCTACTCCTGCGTCTACTGTTTCTGCGTCGTCAGAGGCTTCTGAAGCTGCTACAAGGTCGTGGGGGAGTATAATCTTGGTGTGAGATTCTTGGCACTCCATCATGATCTCACGGGCTGTTTCAAATTGATCAGTTTGCATGAGAGATTTTCCGAGATTGTGTCCCGCTGCTGCTAGAAATGTATTCCCGATTCCTCCAGCGACTAGGATGTGATCTGCTTTTCCTATGAAGTTTCTGATTATTCCGATTTTTGTATCTATCTTTGCGCCACCTAGTATCAAAGTGAGTGGGCCTTCAGGGTTGTCCAGGAGGGGGGAGAGAGCTTTGATCTCTTTTTCCATTAGTTTACCCGCGTATGCAGGTAAGTGTTCTGCTAGGCCGGCTGTTGAGCTGTGGCGTCGATGTGCTGTCCCGAAGGCGTCGTTCACATATATGTCTCCCAATGAAGCTAATTCTTTTGTGTATTGGTCTTCGCATTTCTCTTCTTCTTTTCTGAATCGTACGTTTTCCAAAATTAGGACTTCTCCGTTTTGCAGTGCGTTCACTTCGTCGTGTGCGTGTTGGGAAGTGATAGCATCTGATTTTTGGACTTTATTTGGAATTAGTTTTTGGAGTTCTTTTGCTATTGGGTCGAGTCGCAGCTCGTCGACTACTTGTCCTTTTGGTCTACCTAGGTGTGTCAGGATTATTAGTTGGGCTCCTTTTTCTAGGAGGTGTGTGATTGTTGGAAGTGATTCGGCGATCCTGGTGTTGTCTTGGACTTCTCTGTTCCCGTTTTCGTCTGCTTCTGTTAAAGGCACGTTGAAATCTACTCGGAGTAGAATTTTCTTACCTTTTAGTTCTGGAATTTGTTCGAGAGTTTTTAAATTCATTTGAAAAAATTAATAATGTTTCTGGCTACGATTGTAGCTTCAAAACAATTATTCTTCAACCGGTGTGCTTTCTTATGAAAGTGCGAAAATTATTATGATTCCCACGACTGAAATTACTGAGAACACGGCTTTGAGTGCCAAGTCCGGAGTTTTTGCTGCTGCTATATTTGTTGTTGCTTGTGTTTCCATAGTTTTTGCTTGTATCCCTTTTACTCCTATAAGAATAAAAGACAAGTGAATCTAACAGATTGAAAGTTGACCTATACGAAAAGTGCAGCTTTTGCGAATTCTTTGCCCTTATTTAGACCTTCGCTTTCTACCCTTTCTATTGCCTGTTTTTCGTCTTTGCAAGTGAGTACGCCTATTATTATTGGAGTTTTCTTTTTGAGTTGAACTTTCATTAGGCCTTGGTGTGTTGTTTGGGCGACGTGTGCGTAATGGTCTGTTTCTCCTTCTACGATTATTCCTAGTGCTATTAGTACGTCTGGTTGGCTTGTCTTGATTGTTGATTGCGCTAGATATGGTAGCTCTAGTGCACCTGGGCATCTTAGTATTTCTATGTTTTCTTCTTTCACTCCTTGTTCGAGCAATTCTTGTTTGCAGTTTTTTAGTAGCGTTAGCCCAAGAGAATCGTTGAAATGGGGGAGTAGGATTGCTACTTTTTTGCTTTCTGCGTTTTCAATTTCGAATTGTGTGCTAGATAAATCCACGTTCTTTTAGGTAACTGTATTTTAATTCCTCGTCTTTTGAATCGAGAATTGATTTGATGTACTTTGCGATTGAGTCGAACTCTATGTTTACTTTTGATCCTTTTGCTTTGTGTCCCAAGTTTGTGTTTTCCAGTGTGTGCTTGACCAATGATACTTCGAATTTGTCTGTGTCTAATAGTGATATTGTCAGGCTGATCCCGTCTACTGTTATTGATCCTTTTAGTGCCAGGTATGGACGACCTTCTTTTGGGTATGAAATTTGGATTTTTGTTTGGGTCTCTTCTTTTTGTACGGATTGAATTTCTGCGACTGTGTCTATGTGGCCTTGGACGATGTGTCCTTCTAGCCTTTCATTTGCTTTGACTGCTGGTTCTAGGTTCACCTTTTGTTTTTCTGTTAAAGCTTCAAGGGTGCTGTTGTCTAAGGTTTCCTGCATTACGTCGAATTTGGCGCTGTTGTCTGTTAGTTCTATGATTGTTAGGCAAGTACCATCTACTGCTATTGATGCTCCTATTTTTTGGTCTTTAAAAAAGTCTGTGCACGAAATTTCTATCTCAACATTTCCTGTTTTTTTTGAGATGTTTTTGATTTCTCCGATGCCTTGGATTATACCTGTGAACATTTTTTGTGGTTAGTGCAAGCAGTCTAGCGTTTTTTTTAGATAAATGTAAGAAAAATTTAAGATTTGGACCTTATCTTGGAAGTATATATTTTTTAACGTTTTCTTATGAGAAATCTAAATCGAGTGACGCTCATAGGGTACCTGGCTGCCGATCCTGACTTGAAGTCTTCGGACAGTGGTATCTCTGTTGCGACATTCCCGGTTGCGACTAATCGTGATTGGAAAAATTCCGATGGGGAAAAGAAGGAGGCTGTGGACTATCACAAGGTAGTTGCCTTCAGAAAATTGGCTGATATTTGCATGAAATATTTGGCCAAAGGAACACCTCTATGTCTGGAGGGGCGTCTTCAAAATTCTTCTTTTGAGACAAAGGAAGGCAAGATGCATTACACGACTGAGATTGTGTTGGACAATCTTTTCATTCTTTCTTATGAAAAGAAGGATGGGAAAATGCAGGTGGATGTAAAGGAGGTAGGAAAGGAAGATTAGAGGTGTGGATGCCTGGGTTTAAGAGGTTTGTTTTCTTTGCCCAGGCACTGCCTTTGACTTCGTAAACCTGTTCTCGTATAATTGCGGCTGTAATAAACCTCTTTAATTACCTCCTATGAAAAATATTTTTAGACCATTTTCTATTTTGCTACTTATTTCTGTTTTTGTTTTGAGTAGTTTTAACATGTGCCGAAAGGAGAATGTTGATAATCCTATCGATAAAGTTGAGAGGAATGTTGTGATTTATGGAATGGTTGATGATGAAGATACTTTCTCAAAAGTTATGGTCGATTATCTTGGTGATCATCCTTATACCCAGATTACTTACAAGAGATTTAGTGATTTTGATGAGTATGAAAAATTGATTTTGAACGAACTTGCGGAAGGGGAGGGGCCTGATATTTTCGCTATGCCCAATAGTTGGTTTGTGAAAAATCGAAAGAAACTTGTACCAATGCCTGAGTCGGAGGGAACTAGTGATGATTTCAAAACTATTTTTGTAGATGTTGCGACTCAAGATCTTGTGATGACTGATGATAATGGTATTGAGCGAGCTTATGGAATTCCTCTTTATGTTGATACGTTGGCGCTTTATTACAACAAAGATCATTTTGAGGATAGACTTCCTGGGGTTGGAAAGCCTTCTCCTACTTGGAGTGGGATTAAGGGTAATGTTATTTCTTTGATGAAGGAAGGTGAGGATGAGATTGCGGTTTCTGGAATCGCTATGGGGAATGTCGAGGGTCTTTTGAGACCTGTCGATGTGTTGTATGCTTTGATGATTCAGCATGGAGTTGTTTTCTATGATGGGCTTATGAAAGAAGCTATTTTTGCGGATTCCAATGAATATGCGGCTTCGGATGCATTGGAGTTTTATTCTTCATTTGCTGATCCTAGACAGAGGCACTATGGCTGGGATGATGATATTGCGGCTGATTATTTGATGGGAGATGTTACTGCTTTTGTTTCTGGTAAGGTTTCTATGATGTTTGGTTTTGCAAATGATTACGACCTTATTTTATCTCAGAGAAAAATTGCAAAAACAAAGGGTGTTGATGTGGTAGAGGAGGCTGTTATCAAGGTTGCTCCATTCCCACAAATTTATGACCCAAAGGATTCAACCAAGAAACGTGATACTTTGGCTGTTTATGATGCTTTTGCTGTTGCGAGAACTAGCGAGTACTCAGAAGAGGCTTGGAGAATTTTGGGTTATCTTGCTGACAAAGACACTCAGGCCAACTATTTTGAACTTACAAATAAGCCTTCAGGTTTGAGAAGTCTTATTGCTCAACAAAAATTGCATCCAACTTACGGTGTTTTTGCGGAACAGACTGGTTATGCTGAAAGTTTCCCTGTTTTGGATGTGAGTTTGTTTTACGATTGGTTCTCTCAGGCTATAGAGTTGACGAATGATGGGGAGCAACCTCGTACTGGACTGAAACAGGTTCAAGATAAGGTGCAGGAGATGTTACCTGATGCTGGTTTGCGTGTTCCTATCAATATAGAATACTATGAGAAAAAAGCCGATGGAGAGGATGTGAGTGATATGGAAATCTAGTCCAATAGAGAAGAGTTTCCGTTGAGGAATTCTTGTGCTGTTTGAGGCTTTTTGCCTTCGAGCTGAACTTTCTTTGGAAGGATTGTTCCTTGTGCTGTCTGGATTATGAATCTTCTTTTGTCTAGTTTTGTGATTGAGCCTGGGGCTGGTGTGTCTTCTGTTTGTGCTGGGATGATTTCTGCTTCTAGAATTTTTAATGTTTTGTCTTTGATTTTGATGAATGTTCCTGGCCATGGGTTGAGTGCTCTGATTTTGTTTATAATTTCTTGAGCTGTTTGGGTTTTGGGGGTCAAAAGTCCATCTTCTTTTTTTATTTTTTTACACATGGTTGCTTTGCTATGTTCCTGTGGAATTGGTCTTAGTGTTCCTTGTTGGTAGTCTCTCAATACAAAAGGTAGTAGTGCTGCTGAGGTTTGGCTGAGACGGCTGTTTAATTGTTCTAATGTCTCACTCTCTTCGATCGGTAGTCTTTTTATTAGAAGGATGTCTCCGTCGTCTAGGCCTTCGTCCAATACCATGAATGCTATTCCGGTTTCGGTGTCTCCATTCAATAGCGCTTCTTGGATAGGAGAAGCTCCTCTGTATTTAGGGAGAAGTGATGGGTGAATGTTTATGCATCCGTATTTTGGAAGGTTGAGGAGTTCTTTTGGTATTAGTCCTCCGTATGCCACTACTATTATTGCGTCTGGCGCTGCGTCTGTTATTTCTTGTATCAATGCTGCGTCTATTTTCTCAGGTTGGCTTATTGGGAGTAAAAGTTCTTTGGCAGCTGTTTTTACTGGTGGGGGAGTTAGTTTGTTCCTGTTTCCTGGTTTGTCTGGTTGAGTTACGACTTTTTGAATATTAAAAAAGGGGTCTGAAGCTATGATTTTCAGTACTGGTACTGCGAACTCTGGTGTGCCAAAGAAATATACATTCATGCTGGAACTATACAAAAATTTCACCAAATAACAAAACTAAACTTTAATTTCACTGCAACCCTTGCCAAAGACGAGGAATAGTGTATAATACTTTCTAAAAATTTAGATATGAAAACTGGCTTATCAAAACAACTAGAAACCGAGATAGCTGCAGTCCAAAAGGTGCTCATAATAGGGCATAGAAAACCTGATGGGGATGCACTAGGTTCGATGTGTGCGATGAAGGAGTGGATTGAAACTTTGGGAAAGGAAGTTGATCTGGGTTGTGTTGATCAGCCTTCATCAAGGTATAAATTCTTGCCTTGTATGTGTGCGATCAAAAACGAGATTAATCCTAGGGAATATGGTCTTATTATCTTTGTGGATTGTGGAGCTCATTATATGAGTGATTTTCACAAGGATCACCCTGAAATTCTGGCGGGTAATCAGACTGAAGATGGTCTTCCTAAGATTGTAAATATTGACCATCATGCTTCGAATGACTTTTTTGGGCATTTGAATATTGTTGATATAAAAGCGGCGTCAACTACTGCTATTTTGTACGATATTTTCCGTGAACTTTCGGTTGAAATCAACTCTGATATGGCGACTTGTTTGCTTACAGGAGTCTATAACGATACTGGTAGTTTTATGCATTCAAATACTTCTGGTGAGATATTTGAAATGGCTGGTGATCTTCTTGCGAAAGGAGCTGCTGTTTCGTTGATAACTCAGTCTTTGTTCAAGACTATGTCTGTGAAATCTTTGAGATCTTGGGGAAAGGCTCTTGAGAATGCTTCTATTACTGATGATAATTTTGTTCTATCTGTTGTGAAGGAATCTGACTTGGATGGGAAATCTGATTCTGAGCAGTTGGGAGGTGTTATAGATTATTTGAATATGGTTCCTGATGTGAAATTTGCGATGTTGGTTAAGGAGGAAGGAGGTAGGATAAAGGGTTCATTCCGTACAAAAAGAGATGATGTGGATTTGTCCAAAATAGCTTCTTTGTATGGAGGGGGAGGGCACCCAAAGGCTTCAGGATTTTCTATTCCAGGGAAGCTAGGGGAAATTGCAGATTAGGTTGTTTTGTGATAAATTTACCCGCGAATACTTTCCTTTATCCTTTTTTCCCAATTCTATGATTAGATCACTTTTTGCTTCAATTGTTTCTGCTATTTTCAATTTCGTTTTTGTTGCTACGTTTTTTCTTTTTGTGTTTTTGAATACTATTTTATTGCCTTCTTTTTACGAGAATGGGTTCTCGGAGGGGGTGCGTGATATGGTTGTGACTTCTTTGGTTGAAGAATTTGCTGATAATGGGATGATTAATGATTCTAGCAAAGATGTCGTTGTAGATGCTTTGCATGATTCTTTGAAGCCTGAATATTTTTCTGAAGTTTTGGTCCCAGTTGTTGAGCAGATAATTGCTCCTGTTAGGGGAAACAAGGATTATCGAGAAATTGTTATAGATCTATCTCCTCTTAAAGATAATGCTGCTTTGGTGGCCGAGGCTTTCTCTGATAGTGTTTACGAGGCTCTTCCCAAGTGTGGTGATGAGAATGTTTCTGCTAGAAATTGTCTTCCAGAAACTGTTTCGAAGGCTGATTATAAAAAGGAGTTTGCTGGAGAGTTTGGAGACGATCTTTTCAGGGGTGATCTAACTTATACTTTCGAGATGCCTTTGCAGAGAGATCCTGTGTTTGAAGATGTGGTTTTGTCTCGATCTTTTGTTTGGAAAATCGTTGGTATTCTTGGTGGAATTTCTTTGTTCTTACTGGGGTTGATTGCACTTATTATATTCAAACCTTGGCATAAAGTTTTGAGATGGGTTGGTGGGGTGTTGTTGACTGGAACCGTTTCTTCCTTTGTTCTTTTCTTTGTTTTGGACAGTGTCGATTCTCTTGTTCCTGTAGATGAGTTAGTAAAGGGTGGCGATTTGCCTGTTGCTCAAGTTCAAAATATTGTAGATACTTTTGGTAAAATATTCCATGTAGTAGCTGTTGATGCTTATGTGTATGCGCTTGTAATGTTTATTATTAGTTTGGCTTTGTTGGTAGTCTCTATTGTTGGTAAACGTAATCACAAAAATGCAAGATTCTCTTAAAAAAATAGAAGAAGAAGTAAAAGGTTGTAGTGGTTGTAACCTTTGTTCTGAGCGAACCAATGCTGTTCCTGGTACTGGGAATTCCAAGGCTAG
>Ga0307989_1001908_pt1 | contig 10435 bp, 8 predicted proteins | sample EllFjometagen185_FD_203164 | JGI IMG/M metagenome (GOLD analysis project Ga0307989, IMG submission 203164) | Marine microbial communities from Ellis Fjord, Antarctic Ocean - #185 | ecosystem: Environmental > Aquatic > Marine > Unclassified | place: Southern Ocean | collected 2014-10-08 | reverse complement strand
TCTTTTAAACACTATCTGAACATCCGTAGTAATAAAGTACTTGCTGAGCAATTAATCGTCAAGTTTAGACTCACAATCTTCAGAAGAAATATAGATAAATTCCAGCTTCCTTACAAATCGAATATGATGCTTTTCAGCCCACTGCACGTAGGTACAAGAGGGAGGCAAATAGGAGGCAAACATGGCCTTAAACAGATTGACAGATTGGCACCTTGGATGCTCTTTATACCTGTTATTATAGACCTTGCAAAGATTAGTATCAGTATCCAGCATAATGCACGGAGTGCCTAAGTGATAGGTTGCTGTTTTGGAGGATACTGTCTTCTCATGGCAGCACAACCCGCATTGAGAGCATATTTTTTCCCATTCCTGTTTTTTCAGGTCTTTAAAAAATCCCATATACTATTTACCAACAGGCCTGGTCACCAGATGTTCATCAAGTTTCTGCATACTTTCGTCGTGACATGAGGGATAGATAGATACCGGCGAAACGGTGATTATACCATTTTGCAGTTTGGTATAGTCCGATTCATCATGAGCATTGCCAATCCGTTCCAGCTCACCCTGCAGCGAATAGGTAATGCTGTCAGACTCAAGTTCACTCTCCTGAATATGCAGAGTATTCCCATATGAGAGCAGAGAAAGTGAAGCTGATTCCCAACGCCCGTTCGAGGTTACAGGAATATTCACATTCAATATTATCTCTTTATTCCAGAGAGAAATAAGATCGTTCAGATGCTTGAGAATAAAATCCGCAGCTTCAGCAAAGGGAAATGGCGGAATAAAGCCTGCTGCTGATACTGCAATGGAGGGGATTCCAATAAAAGCCCCCTGTCTGGCAGCAGCTACAGTACCGGAATAGACAATATCATTCCCGATGTTATTTCCTTTATTGATTCCGGAAATTACCACATCCGGGACTACGGGTACGGCTCCTTTTAAAGCAAAAAGAATACAGTCAGCCGGAGTTCCGCTGCAGGTAAAGGTTTGTTCATCAATAGCAGTAAAAACAACTGGTTTTCGAATGGTAATACCATGAGAAGAGGCACTCCTCTCAGTATCAGGTGCTGATATCCATACTAAATGTTCTTTTTTCAGCGTTTCGGCAAGAACTTTTAAGCCTTCGCTGTCGATTCCATCATCATTTGTGAGTAGTATATTCATAATTTTTTTATATATTTAAGGGAAAAAGGAAGGAGGAAGGAAACGGGAGGCAGGAAGCAGGAAGAGGAAAAACAAGATTTCAAGCTCCCTTTCTTCCGGTCTCCGGTCTCCGGTCTCCGGTCTCCAGTCTCCGGTCTCCGTTTCCCCTCTGTTATCCTCGCCCTATTCGCGTATCCTCGCCCGCTCTGCCGGCTTATAAATAAACCAGTCCGGATGAAAACCGAAGATATGTTCATATTCCTCCAACCTATCGGTATAGCTCTCAATTTTATCCGCCTGCATAAGGGTTACTGTGCACCCTCCAAATCCGGGACCAATCATTTTTGATCCATAGCTTCCGGATGCTTCCATGGCTCGTTTTGTCAGCCAGTCAACCTCCGGGCAGGAAACCTCAAAAAGATCCCTGAGCCCAGTCTGCATTCGGTTCATGGCCTTACCATACGCCGGAGCATCTTTTTGTTCAAGTACATGCGCAGCATCTTTCGTCAACCTGCTCTCTTCAAGAATATAATAACAGAACTTCTTTTGATCCTCAGGGAGGTACTCCGATGCACTTTTCACTTCAGAAGCAGAAAGTTCCCGAAGAGCTCCGGAACCATCAGGAAGTTTTTCTCTGATTGCTGCGAATCCGATGTGACAAGCTTCTTCACGGTAGACTACATCCTCACGGATTGAGAACGGAGGAATATCACTTTCAGTTATGAGAAATACCGAACTATTTAGTTGGCAGGGGATATAGGAGTAATCGAGTGAATGGAGATCAAACAGCAGCAGGTGATCTTTCCGGGCGTAAAGCATGGTCATGATATCGACCAGTCGGGATTTTGCCTGCATAAAAGCAGTTTCTGCAAAATATATCGATTGGATAAGTTGTGTATCATCAATATCAAAATCATGCAGTTTTTTTACAGAAAGTGCAGCTGCTGTGCAGAGGGCTGTCGAGGACTTAAGGCCTACTTTCTGGGGTATGGATCCTTTAACGGTCATATTCAGGCCTTTAAAGACATAATTTCTGCGAAATATTTCGTGCAGGACGCCTTTAATATAGTTTGCCCAGCGATCCTCTCGTCTGAATTTGAGGTTTGGGATAGTAGTTCTTTTACGCTCATCAAAATCAGCGGAGTAAAACCGTAGAGAGTTATCCCGTCGTTTTGACACTGCAATTTCAACTGTCTGGCCTAACGCCCCGGATAATGTATAACCATCACATAAATCCGAGTATTCACCCATAAGTGTAACTACCCCGGGAACAGCAACAACAGCTCCGGGAGGTTCATTGTATTCAGCCATGTGCAGTTCAATAATACTGCTCATTAATTCCCCCATAAGGAATTGTAGGCCAAATGATAACATAATGCAACTGAAACTTAAATTTCAGCTCTTTTCAGTTCATTTCAGTTCATTTTGTGAAATAAGAAACCCCACACTATAGTGCAGGGTTTCTTTTGCTGGCTTGCAGCATCATCAGGAATGTAAAAAGTAGTAGTTACTACTCCTTGATTCCATATTTTTTCTTAAATCGTTCTACTCTTCCCGCTGTATCTACCAGTTTTTGTTTCCCGGTAAAGAAAGGGTGACAAGATGAACAAATTTCCACATTGAGATCGCCGGCAGTTGACCGGGTTTCAATCACGTTTCCACATACACAAGTAATAGCTGCGGTTGCGTATTTGGGATGTATTCCCTGTTTCATAATTTCCTCCAGAATCTATATTGTAATCCACAGCTACGGTTGTTTAGGTTCTTACTCCAAAAATCAGAAATAATTACGTTAGTAATTACAAAAAAATTTACTAGTAAAAAATTCCATTACTTCCTTCACAGCAGATCAGGTGTCGTTATTTACCTGCTCCTGTATTCATCGATCTCAGGAACGCTTCATTATTCTTACTTTTCTTCATTCTGTCAATTAGCATTTCTGTCATTTCAATATCTTCAAGGGAATTCATAGCATTTCGCAAAATCCACATTTTAGATATTTCATTCTCCTGCAGGAGAAGTTCTTCACGCCGGGTGCCTGATTTCTTAATATTTATTGCAGGATAGAGCCTTCTGTCAGCCATTCTTCGATCAAGAACAATTTCATTATTACCGGTTCCTTTGAACTCTTCAAAAATAACCTCGTCCATTCTTGATCCGGTTTCGATCAGAGCAGTAGCAACTATAGTAAGACTTCCGCCATGTTCAATATTTCTGGCAGCACCAAAAAACCTTTTTGGTTTATGCAGGGCATTTGAGTCGACACCACCGGAGAGAATTTTTCCGGATGTAGGGACTGTCTGGTTATAGGCACGGGCCAGACGGGTGATAGAATCCAAAAGGATTACTACGTCACGCTTATGCTCAACTATACGTTTTGCTTTTTCAATAACCATTTCTGCAACTGATACATGGCGGGATGCCTGTTCATCAAAGGTCGAGGCAATAACCTCCCCTTTTACATTTCGGCGCATATCGGTTACTTCTTCCGGTCTCTCATCAATAAGCAGGACAATAAGTTCTACTTCAGGATGGTTTTCTGAGATTGAATTTGCAATTTTCTGCAGAAGTACTGTTTTACCAGTTCGTGGTGGCGATACTATCAATCCACGCTGTCCTTTTCCAATCGGAGCAAAAAGGTTAATAAGTCTGGTAGAGGTATCACCTTTTGAATTTTCCAGATTCAGCCGCTCATCTGCATACAGAGGGGTGAGACTTTCAAAACCGACACGGGTCTGCGCGAATGCGGGATCATCATTATTGACTGTCTCTACCCGCAGCATCGCAAAAAATCTCTCTCCGTCTTTTGGCGGACGTATTTGACCGGCTACGGTATCTCCTGTTTTCAGGTTAAAGAGTCTGATTTGTGATGGAGAGATGTAGATATCATCTGATCCGGGAAGGTAGCTGTTTTGCGGTGACCTGAGAAAACCATATCCATCAGGCAATATTTCCAAAGATCCATAAGCGAAGATAATTCCGCCTGAACGGGTATGCGCTTTGAGGATTTCAACAATTACTTCCTGTTTTTTCATAACAAGAAGAGCTTCTACCTGAATTCCCCAATCACCTGCTTTCTCCCGTAAATCCGGTACACTTGTCGCTGACAGATCATTTATGCTCAGCTTTTCGCCCTCATGTTCTGTGCTGTACGGAGTAGTCTGTACAGGTTCAGAGTATTCACGGGGGGCACGGCTATTTGGTCTCTTATTGTTTGGTTTATTATTATACTTGCTGTTATTTCCGTTATTATTATTATTTCCCCGTGATTGTTTTGATGCGTACTTTGAGCCCTGACGCTGTCCCCTGTTTCCAGGTTTATCATAATTTCTCAACTCAGTCTCACCCATCGGCATTCTTGCTTGTGCAGGTAAATCGTCATTAGTCGATGCAGACACTGAATTTGACGGTGACTGTTCCTGTTGTTTATTTTCAAAGTTATCCCGTCTTTGCCGGGGATGCATACGCTGCTGACTTTCTCTCTGTTCCTGAGCACGATCATGTTCACTGGTTTTAGGTTTGGGGTTAGATTGAGGTTCTGCCTCTTTAAGTACAGGAGTACTTTCTGCAGACTTTTCACTTATAACCGGAGTTGGTGTTTGTGTTTGTGCTTGTGTTTGTGCTTGTGTTTCATTTAGTGCTTTTCCGGGTTTTACTTCTTCAGATTTTACGCTGGGAGTGACAAATTCCGGTTCGATTTTGTCAAATAACTCCGGAGCTTTTGTCTCTTTTTTTGGTCTTCGTTTTCTGGCAGGTGCTTTTTTCGGGGCAACTGTATTTGGTTGAGCAGGAGCTTTTGGCTCACTGGGCATTTCTGCCTTCTCGACACTTATTACCGGTTCCTTAACAACAGGTATATCCTGGTTTTCAGTTTCTCCGGTAGTTTCAATTTTTACTTTCCGTCTTGGCCGTTTCTTTGCGACAACTTTCTTTTTGATAGATTCAGTTACATCTACACTTTTCGATGGTGTAGAGTTCTCTTCAAGGTTACTACTTTTTTGCACCTGAGTTTGTTCAGCAGATTTTTCTGCTACTACCTCAGCTACTTCAACCTCATTCACTTCTGATGACATTAAATGCTCCGTATTTATTATTTTCCTGTTTGACTGGATTATTTCCGCATACTACGTACTCACTAGTGCATAACAACGGCACAGTGATTGTTTTTTGATTATCCTCGATAGTACTGTATTTAATACACAAATCTGTAAAGATTTTTAGACAGAATTCAGTATGTTTTGTTGATTCATTTAGTATATTGACAAATGTTTATGAAACATTTCAGGTGCTTTAACTATATTGCCACTTGGATACTATGTCAAGCGGTTCTTCCCCTCTTACGTAACTATCAAGTAAAAGGATTGCTGCGAGGGACGCCCGGCTCCTCACCGAAGCCCTGGTATATGCATGAAATTTCATTTTGACTGCAGAAACTTTTCGTCCCCTGGCAGCAAAACCAAACCATATGGTTCCTGCAGGTATAACGGAGTACTCTCCGTCTTTAACGGAGTACTCTCCGTCTTTAACGGAGTACTCTCCGTCTTTAACGGAGTACTCTCCGTCTTTAACGGAGTACTCTCCGTCTTTATCAGAGGTTCCTCCACCGGGACCGGCTATGCCGGAGATGCTGTAAGATACATCAACACCGGATATTTTCAATATTTGTTCGGCCATAGCGATAACTGTTTCACGTGATACTGCCCCATACTGATCAATCGAATCCCGGGGAATCTGAAGAAGGTCTTTCTTTGCACTGTTATGATAAGTTACTGCCGTTCCCCAGAAATAGGATGAGCTTCCAGGACTATCTGTTAATATTTTTGCAACAAGCCCTCCTGTACAGGATTCTGCACCGGCAACCACCAATTTATTCTTTTTCAGATTCGCTATTAATGACTCATACGGCATACTGTCACCATGAAAAACCAGTTCCGGACCTAGATAGGAGGTAAGCTTTTCAAGCATCAAACTTCTTGCCTTACTACTATCACCATCATCACTATCACTTTTTAAATAGAGGCTGATCCTTAAGGGTTGAATTCGTGTACCCCACTCCACACCAGGTACCGCACACACTCTGCAAGCCTCTTCCAATGGAGATTCAGGGACAAGAAATACCGAAGCTTCAGTTCTGCCTTTTTCCTGTGTTATATTAAAAATCTTTTTCACCACAGGCAGTGCACGGACAAGGAACATCTCCTGCATCTCAACCGGTGGTCCAGGCATCGATACAATAAGGGTATTTTTTTTGTTTTCAGTATTGATTATGGTTCCATAAAAGCCAGGAGCTGTTCCTACAGGGTTTGGAATGATAGAAAATCCTCTTGGAAAACGTACTTGGCTGAGGTTTGCCTCTCCGGGGTCTCTACCAAGTCTTTTCGTTAGATAGGTCCGGGCATCTCCATCCTCGATTAAATCGACACCGGCGGTTTGTGCTATAGCATCACGGGTAATATCGTCCGTAGTAGGTCCTAAGCCGCCTGTGGTAAGTACAATATCAACACTCCCCACAAGGTCATTCAGGATCCGATTAATGCCGCTGTCATCAGGAATTATAACTATCTGCTCAACAAAAAAACCCAGCGCAGTCATCTCAGAACTGATAAGTTTAGCGTGTCCATCCTGAATAACCCCGCGAACCAGTTCAGTCCCGATTATACAGATGGCAACTGTACGTTTTTGGGTCAATGAGATTTCCTGCTTACTGCTTTACGAATAATGACCCTGCCCAGCCCTGCGGCAAGCAGGATAAGGGAGATAACTATCAGTACTTTGGGAAACCAGTCAATCCATCGTGCATAGAGAGTATCTTTGTAGGTATAAATAGGAGCATCAGGAATCATGTATCCAACGGTAAATGGTTCCATAATATCAAGAATTCTTCCTGCAGGATCTATAACACCGGTCATCCCCGAGTTGGTTCCGCGAACCGTCGTCCGCCCTACCTCAATACTGCGAAATGCTCCCATCGCCATATGCTGCATTTGCGCGGAGAGTGCCCCGGACCATGAGTCGTTTGTCATATTCACCAGAACGTCAGCCCCGGCCTGCACAAATTTTGCAGAAACATCTCCAAAAACATCCTCAAAGCAGATTGGTGTCGAGAAATTTACCCCATCTTCGGTTCTGAACACGACAGGGTCGTCCCCGGGTATCCAGTAATGGTAATCGTTAGCTAAAAGCATTGCATTAAATCTGGGAAAAATATCACCGTAAGGAAAACCCTCGGTAAAGGGAACCAGATTCTGCTTCCAGTAAATATCTTTTAGTTCGCCGTCTTCATAGAGAATGACAGCATTGTGATCCTCTCTGTTCAGTGTCCCGTCACTTAGCTTCGGCGGCAGATCAGGATTTTTCAATCTATTATCATTATTTCCGGTGAGAAGCGGTACCGGTAAGTTGTTTGCAAAATTCAAAAACTCTTCTACAACCGCATAGGAAGCATTACTAGTACGATAATTTGTATGCCAGTAGACTGAGATAACAAATGCTGTTTCCGACCAGATGATGATGTCGGGGTCTTCAGTCAGAGCGATATTGCTCTGATCCATGAGTGTGCGAAGATTTTTCCGCCAATTGACAATTCCACCTTCCCAAGAATCTGCATTGTGCTGTATCAGCGCCGGCCTCCAGACTCTGTCGGGAACTTCATTATTGAGTCTGGATATTGAGATAAATCCGAATAGCAATGCAGCAATAAAAAGTACTCCATAACCGATCCAGATAAATTTGTAAGTTTTAATGAACTGTGTGAATTTTTCTCTTTTACCAATAAGCCAATCGGCAGCATGCCTGGACAGTATAATTGAAGGGAATACGGTCATGAGGGTAACACCCCAAATGCCGAAAACTGAGGACATCTGGATAAAAGGAATAAAAGTATACTGTGTGTACCCGACGATTCCATACGGATACCCGACAAATCCCAATGTTTTCAGATACTCATACCCTACCCATATCATGAGCTGCAGGAGAAATCCATATTTGGGAAACAGTTTGTCTGCGGCTTTCAGGATGGGAAAAAGGATGATCATCTCTGTTCCCATTATTATGGGTGCTATATAGACAGCCAGCGGATGAAAACTTGCCAGCCAGTAGTTAAAAAAGATGAAAAATATAAAGCCAAACAGGAAGCCGTAGAAAGGAACTCTCACCCACCCTGTATTTCTGATAACGGCAAACATGGGGATCAGCGCTATGAAACCAAGGATGCCGATGCCCTTGCTCGAGATGAACCCAGGGAATGCTGCTGAAAAAATCAGTGCGGAGAGGACCAATAAAAAGACCTCAATGACGATGGTCATGAGGCCGCTTCTTCTTTTTCCAAATATATTATAATTCATTTGTGTCATAGGTAATTTACTATTTCTTAATCATGATTCCACTGCAAGAAGTAAGATTTTTGCAAAGACAAGGAAGAAACAGCACAGAAAGCGGAATGTACTACCTGTACATGAGCATTTCGAGCATTTTTCTGACGTTGTATTTGTGTAAAGATTGCTTTTTTCAGTAGAATCAATATTTATTTCCTGAGTTCCCAGGCAATATCTTTTAACTCTTTACCAGGCCGAAATACGGCAACACCATGAGTATCTACAGAGACAAGTTCCCCGGTTTTAGGGTTTCTTGCCTTTTCACGACCTTTCCTGGTTTTAATCTCAAAGGTTCCAAATCCCCGTAATTCAATCACACGGTCTTCAGCAAGTCCTTCCTTAAATTGTAGAAAAACTTCATCAATGATCTGATGAACATCAGAACGATTCAATTCAAGTTTCTCATGAATTCTATCAATCAACTCAGCTTTTGTTAATTTACGGGATGCCATAGTCCCTCCTATATCGGCTTTTATTCTTGACTCAAAGAGGGACATCACAGTCATCCTCTGGAATCCTGATAATTTTATTTACTTTCAGTAATTGCTGTAAATCCGATAATTCTTAAAGTATCTACCGGAAACACAGAAGTAGGAATTATTCCCTATGAATTATTGCATACCGTTAAGCATAGCACTTAAGCGGGATTTTTTCCTTGCTGTAGTATTCCTATGATATAAGCCTTTACCTGTGTAAGTATCAATAAGTTTAACAACTGTTCCCAGCTCCTGAGCGGCTTTTTCTTTATCGTTTGCCTCAACATTCTCTTTAAACTTACGAACTGCTGTTCTTACCTGACTTTTTGCTCTCTTATTTCTTGTCCTGCGAGTTTCATTTTGTCGTTGACGCTTTCCTGCGGAACCTTTTCCTGCCACGCAATTACCTCCAATAGTAACATGAGATTCTTTCAAATTCACTATAAATTATTCATTTTGAATTATTCACAGCCATATATTTAAGAAAGAATATATGATGATCTTTTATTAACAGGAGTAATATCCTGTATTATAACTCTTTTTTACCTAACAAATCGGTTGCATGAAATCATACAGCTGATTACATAATCTCTTATCGGATGGAAAAGTAGCATACTGAATAAAACCTGTCAAGATAATAAATTAACAACATGCACTATTTTTTGTAATGTATAGTACAAAGTCCTCTTAGCCTGACAGCATCTCTTCAATAAAATCTTTATCAATATCCCATCGTTTATCCGGTTCATTATAAGATAATTTTTCGAAAGGAACAACCATAAGCCGGCCCTCATAAGATGAGAGATAGATCTTTTTTGAAAGAATATTTACTTCTGTAATTTTTACCAGATCATTCTTTATTTTAATCCGGGTTCCTTCCCCGGGCATTCTCTTTTTTTCCTCGCGGTAAAAATCATACTCATAGGAGAGGCAGCAGAGCAGCCGGCCGCAGGGTCCGGATATCTTCATTGAATTGAGTGATAGGTTCTGTTCCTTTGCCATCTTTATTGATACAGGATTCAGTTTATCAGTAATGCTGTGACAGCAGTAATCCCGTCCGCACACGGCAAGTCCGCCAAGTACTCTGGACTCATCCCTAACCCCTATCTGCCTCAGCTCAATACGCATTTTAAAAATGGATACAAGATCTTTAACCAATTCACGGAAGTCAACTCTCGTATCTGCAGTAAAGAAAAAGAGTACCTTTGATTCTCCAAAGAGATAATGTGCAGAAACAAGCTTCATATCAAGTTTATGCTTTCTTATCTTCTCTTTGCAGACACCTATTGCTTCCAGCTCTTTTTCCCTGTTTCGTTCATAACGATTAAGGTCTTTCTCGGATGCAATTCTCTCTATTTTGTAGATATCACTATTTTCCTGTTTCTCTTTTTTTCTTTTCTGCTTTTTGTCCTGTCTCTGCCCTTTTTCCTGCTGGTTTTTTTT
>Ga0307989_1001907_pt1 | contig 10444 bp, 8 predicted proteins | sample EllFjometagen185_FD_203164 | JGI IMG/M metagenome (GOLD analysis project Ga0307989, IMG submission 203164) | Marine microbial communities from Ellis Fjord, Antarctic Ocean - #185 | ecosystem: Environmental > Aquatic > Marine > Unclassified | place: Southern Ocean | collected 2014-10-08 | reverse complement strand
ATGAATTCCCCTCATTGTAACGAATAATTTATTACACCATAAGTATATACTAAATTACTCCTCCTGGCTAGGTTTTTAACCTATATTTCAACACATACTCCCAACATAGCCTAAAATATTTTGCTGCCTGGGAATAATCCCAATGTTGTAAACGGGTCGAGGAAATACGGTATTTGTTTTGGAATTTACCGGTTGCACCAAGGGACTTGTCTGTAGAGACATCTTTGGATATATCTGTGGAGACGCAATGCATTGTGTCTTTACCTCCCTCAATGGGTTTGCTCATCTTTCCACCCTCGTTTCGGCAGGCTCAATGCACCGCACTTGACCACTCATGAGTTTTCTAACCAAATCACAACTGGTACGGTCGTTCCTACTCTTCAGATACACCATTTATTGTTTCCATTATCTCCCTAAAGGAGTTCAAACCCGATTCAAGGTTTTCAATAATTTCATTAGCAAGAACATCGGGATCAGGAAGATTATCCAGATCGGTGAGACTTTTATCTTTGAGCCAGAATATATCCAGATTGATCTTGTCTCTGGTGAGAATCTCATCGTAAGGAAATCGACGCCATCGACCTTCTTGGTTTTCTTCACTCCATGTTTCAGTACGTTTATACCGGTTTGCCGGGTTGTAGAGTTCTACAAATTCAGATAAATCCGAAATGGTCATCTGTTTCTTCTTTAATGTATGATGAATATTAGTCCGGTAATCGTAAAACCAGATTTCCCTGGTTTGAGCCACTTTACTCGCCGGTTTATTGTCAAAAAATAACACATTCGCCTTTACTCCCTGGGCATAAAAGAGCCCGGTTGGCAAACGAAGGATGGTGTGCAGTTCAGTTGTTTTCATTAATTGCTTTCGAACTTCCTCACCCGCCCCGCCTTCAAATAACACATTATCCGGAAGCACCACAGCGGCTTCACCGGTGATTTTTAACTGGGTTTTGATATGCTGCAAAAAGTTAAGTTGTTTGTTTGATGTTGTTTCCCAGAAATCCTGCCGGTTGTAGCTTAAATCCTCTTTTTCAATCCCACCCGCCTCATTGGTGATGGTCATACTGCTTTTTTTACCAAAAGGAGGATTTGCCAGAACATAATCATACCGTTTGCCATCATCTGATACCAGGGAATCCTTTGAGGATATAAAACTCTCACCATCTATCTCACCAATATTGTGCAGATACATGTTCATTAAGCACATACGCCGGGTATTAGCAACAATCTCATTCCCATGAAATGTTTTATTTTTCAGAAACCCTTTCTCTTCCCGATCCAGCTGATTGTTTGCAACAATCCAGTCGTAAGCAGCCAGGAAAAAACCACCTGTCCCGCAGGCAGGATCCTGTATGGTCTTCATTGGTTTGGGCTGAATACAGGCAACCATGGTTTTGATTAAGGCTCTTGGGGTAAAATATTGTCCGGCTCCCGATTTGGTATCTTCAGCATTTTTCTCTAACAGACCTTCATATATCCGGCCCTTAATATCGGCCCCCATCATCGACCACTCTTCCTTGTCTATCAGGTTGATGACTTTCAGCAGCTTGGCAGGATCCTGTATTTTGTTCTGGCTCTTAATGAATATTTGTCCGAGCATTCCCTTTTCGGTTGAGAGACTGCGGAGTAACTGGGAGTAAAAGGACTCTAATTCGGCTCCTCTTTTTCCAGAGAGGGTTTCCCAATTACAAATTTCAGCATCTTCTATCTCCACCCCCTCAACATTTTTTAGTTTTGGAAAATGTAAGGATTTATTGTAGGGCGGTTTATTTAGCTCATCTGCCATCTTCAGGAAAAGCAGATAGGTGATTTGTTCAAGATAATCGCCATAGCCTACACCGTCATCCCGTAAGACGTTCGCGAGGTTCCAAATTTTTGAGATAATTGTTGAATCGTTCATTATGTTTTATTCCTGTTGAGAATGCTTATTGCCAATCGTTTTTCGTTTATGGCATAGCCTTGGACAAGGTAGTCTTTTAATCGTTGAGTTGCCCATTGGCGGAATTGTGTGCCTTGTTGAGACTTAACCCGGTAACCGACTGAGATGATTTCATCAAGATTGTAGTACTTTATTTTGTACTTTTTCCCATCAGAAGCAGTTGTCAAGGATTCCTTGACAACTAAAGGGGTTATCAATTCTCTTTCTCTGAAGAAATTATTTATATGCAAACTTATATTCTGTTTTGTCTGATTAAAAAGATGAGCCATTTGACCCTGATTTAACCAGACTGTTTCGCGATCAAAGCTTACTTCAACTTCAGAATGATTGTCGGAGTTTTTATAAATTTCAATTTTGTTTTTCATGAGCTTTGTCCTTTTTTATCCGCTCCAATAACACGCTTGCCGGTTCATAATCTGCCTCTTGTTTGCATTTTTCTATTTCTGTTTCACTCAATAATTTACCCTCAAACGCTTTTTTCAGGATACTTTGGCGCAGGGCTTTGGCTTTTTCCAGACCAATAATAATGCTTTCTTCGACCTTGTTACAGACGGATAGACGGGATTCTATTTCTCTGACAATTTGGTGTTGTTCTTGGAGGGAGCAGAGAGGGAAAGAAAGGTCTTCAACATCGCCAACTCTCAAATGTTTTACACCAGTACCTATTTCATCCCCTTTAAACCTTTGCTGAAAAACATCACTTAATATGTTATATAACAAGTATTTATTACTTAATAAATTATCAATTACTCGTAACAGCATTGTTCTCTGACCAAGACATATATTAGTATTATCTGGTATAATTACAGCTTCACCCATAGGAGCTTCTCTTGTAAAAATTATGTCACCAGCCATTGGGAATGCCCTTTTTGACCAAAATTTGTATGTCTCCTCAGAAACGAATTTTATTTTATTCTGTAAATCAAGTTTTCCATTTCTTATATTTGTTGTCCTAACCAAATAAATACCCTTATCAATGTAAGGAGCTGTTTTATTATGGCAATCAATAACAAATAAACAAGAATTTAAAAAAGTGGTCCAACTCCAATTATTCGGTAAGTGACTATTTGAAATGTGGTAAGGAGATTTCTTTATTTTTGTCTTTATTCTTTTAGCTTCATTATTTCCATTCGCTATTTCTGATTCTAACCATTTTTTTCTTTTTTTATTTATTTGAAAAAGAAGTTCCTCTGCCGTTGGTAAATTGCTTTGCTTCTCCCTCCAAACCTTAGTTAATTCCCCATCAAAAGCTTTTTTTAATACTGCCTGGCGATAGATTTTCAACTGATCCTTTGCTTTTTTAAGGTCGGCAATACCATTGTCTAAATCAGAAAACAGGGTTTCTATTTTGGAGACAATGGCTCGTTGGATGGGGAGAGGGGGAAGAGGTATCAAATGATTAAATAAATACTTTTTAGGTACTCTTCGAAGCCCAACAGCTCCAGTCATTTGTCGTTGAGCATTATTCCTAAATCTCTCTTGAACAATGAAATTAAATAAATAATTATTTAATAGTATTGATGAACACCTAAAAACATGGAATTCAGAAGAGCCAAAACCAATTCCGTTCTTTAGTGCACTTGCCACTGCAATCTTTCCATTCTCCATGCATGGAGTTACTTTTGCGAACAGAATGTCACCATCAGAAAAATATGTATAACTTTTTTTTTGTATTTCACCAAAAGTTTTAATCTCAGTTAAATGTATTTTATTAATAACTGCTTCAACTAATCTCATTGGCAGAAATTGAACTTCCAAATCAGTATCAACGTTATTTTTATTTAACATCTTTGGATTAAGTTCTGCAACTTCTCCTATAGAGCATTCAACCCAATCTTCTCTCATCATGCTGCCAACACCTTATTCAATTCATCAATAATCTCATTCATCTCATTTCCAAAAAGCTGGTACATCTTACCTTTACCGCCCTGGGCATCAAAAGGAGTATAATTCAGGTCATCTATCTCAATATGATAACTGCTTACCACATGATCTTTAATCATTCGAAGCCATTCCATTTGATCAGGGGTAAAACGGTTATGCTGCCCGGCATTCTGCTTGAAAATCCATCTTTTAAAATTTTCATCAATGGTTCTGTCAAAGGCTTTCAGTTCTTTATCAATACCACAAGCACGGCGTATAAGAGAGACCAATGCGGTAAGTTCATCAACAGGCTGTTTACTTCTAACCTCTTCAATAGTGGCATAGGCATCCCATACATAATCGGGAGCTAATACTGGTTTCTCCAGCTTAATCTTTTCCATAACATCTTTAATCATAGTAAAAGTGATATTCCGGCGGTTGTAGGGCTGGTTATAATAGATGCTTAAGGCTTGTATTTCATCCTTGTTTTGTTCCAGATATTCACTAAAGTCTTTAACAATCTCTTTGGCCTTATCAACAGAGGTGGTATCCCACTCCGATTTTGTAACTTTATCAATATTTATGCTGTCGATAATCTGCTCGTGCTGTCTGCGGACATTCTCCAGATAATTGTTCAGCTCACCATTAAAGGTGCTGGCTACCTGGCTAATAAGATCATGCTGCGCTTCTTTTCGGGCATCTTCGTATTGGACAGGGGTTCTCTCTTGTTCGGGTATCTCCGCCAATTTTTCCTGCGCCTTATTATCAATTTCATCTTCATCATAGGCTGTGAGAAGCTCTTTGGTAATTTGCTTCAGGTTCTTTCCGCCGGAGTACTCCAGTAACTTACCACTCTCTTTATCAGTAATTTGTTTTTCCAGACGAATCAGTCGATTAGCCAGAGATAAAAACAGGTCCTCTTCTTCAACACCCATGGTTACGGCTCCCAGCAAATCCTTTAATGGGATAGTCGGTTTTCGCTCTAATGGTCTGCTATCAGTTTTTTTTGATCTGGTAGCCCCTACAGCATCAACAATGACAAAGTGGGTTTTACAGTTAGCCGTTCTCGAAACTAGTTGCAGGGAATCTTTATCGATGGTACGTGTTCCCCGGCCTTTCATCTGTTCAAAATAGTTAATACTCTTTACATCCCGCATAAACAGAAGGACTTCTAAAGGCTTAACATCTGTCCCTGTAGCAATCATATCCACAGTGACCGCTATACGGGGATAGTAAGAATTTCTGAAACGGTTTAATACCGATTTGGGGTTTTCTCCTTTTTCAAGAATATTCCCCTCATCATCCTTTTTATCCTCATCTGCTTTGTAGGTTACTTTTTTACAGAAGTCATTCCCTTCATCAAATTCTTCACGGATGATTGTTATGATATCATCAGCATGGCTGTCTGTTTTGGCAAATACTAGGGTTTTAGGTACTTCGTACTCTCCATTTTCATCTAAACGATTTGGATAGATTTCAGTTTTTAAGGCTTGTTTGTATTTCCTGATAATATTTCTGATTTGGCTGGGGTTTACCACCTTTTTATCCAAATCATTCTTAGAATATTTAGTATCTTCATCTTCCTGCTGCCAGCGTTTCTTCCGGGTGAGCTTATCACGCCTATCCACATACCAACCGGCCTTTATAACATCCCCATTTTGGGATATTTCAGTCTCAATGTTGTACACATCATAGGGGACATTCACCCCGTCGATCACCGATTCCTCATAGGTATATTGGCTAACGACATTCTCATTAAAGAAGCCGAAAGTACGTTTATCCGGAGTAGCCGTCAATCCAATCAGGAAAGCATCGAAATAATCCAGAACCTGTTTCCATAAGTTATAGATAGAACGATGACACTCGTCTATAACAATAAAATCAAATAGTTCTATGGGTACTTTGGGGGTGTATTCAACGGGAATGGCTTTATTTTTTTTTGCATGCTGCTTCAACCAGGTATTTTGATCGGGATTCTCCATTTCAGCACTATCATCCAACTCCTCTCCCTTTAAGATTGAGTATAAACGTTGGATTGTGGAGATACATACCTGACTATCCGATGCGATATAGCTGGATGATAATCTCTGCACGTTATAAAGTTCTGTAAACTTCCGGTTATCGTCATTAGGTTGAAAGGTCATGAACTCTTGTTCAGCCTGTTCACCTAGGTTCCGAGTATCAACTAGAAACAATACCCGTTTTGCATCAGCATGTTTTAGCAGCCGGTAAATGAACGTTGTTGCGGTATATGTCTTTCCAGCACCTGTAGCCATTTGAATTAAGGCTTTGGGTCTGTTCTTTTTAAATGACTGCTCCAGATTTTCAATGGCTACAATCTGAGCGGGACGTAGCCCTGTTGGGTCTAGAGGGGGGATTGCCTGCAATCTACTTCGAAGCGTTTCTCCCTTTTTCAACCATTCTGCAATAGTCTCAGGTGTATGAAAACTGAATATACTTCTACCTCTTGGTTTGGGATCCCGATAATCGGTAAAATGGGTTAATGTTCCCGTACTTTCAAATACAAAAGGTAACGGATCATTCTTCAAATATTTGAGTTTGGCGGTAGCATATTTATGAGATTGATCTTCTACAACACTTAATCTATGCCCCTCATCCTCTCGTTTAGCTTCAATGATTCCTACTGGCTTTCGGTCAACAAACAAAACATAATCAGCTGGTCCAGCATCTGTTTGATACTCCCTGACAGCAACACCTTTACCTACCGATAGATCAACCTTGTTTTTTGATTGGACAAACCATCCGGATTCTAAAAGCATAGAATCAATAATATCTCGAGCCTTTTGTTCCGGATTCTGATTATACATTCGTTAAACCTCTATATTATTAGCTTAGCATGGACACAGAGCTTTTAGTGCACAGAAATACATAGATCTTTGATGCTTTCAATATATCATACATGGTATTAAGTGAGTACGGCAATGCTGATAACGTTTGGTGAAAAATGAGAATTTGACCAACGGCTAAATTGGATAGAATAAAGTGAAACCATATATTCGTTGTTAAGTGTAATGACTGTTTATATAAGTTATATGGCATACTTACTCTTTAAGAAATTTTTTAAATCCTTTCCAACTACGCTCGCTATCTCTTGCCATGTCAAAAATGATACTTTCTTTTTAAGATCTTCAGATTTTATTGAATCAAATACTTTGTAGAAACTCCTAAGTAAATCTGTTCTTTCTGAATGCAATAATAATATGAATCTACAATCTCTTTCATTTGCTGCAAGTATATTCCTAATTAACTGATAATTGACTACAACTTCATCAGCTAGTAGTAGTTTCTTTATATTGAAGATGTCTTCTGTTTGAGGATATTTATGGATAAGTGTTGAAAAATCTTTCTTCGTAAAATTTGTTTCTGTCAATTTAGCTTCAAAGAGAATACTATCTATTTTCATGTCAATTTCAGTTTTCCTCATTGATTCATCACTTTCGATGTTTGGTAAATATCCAAATTCAATAGATTTAATTGATTCGACTTCAAGGAGTTTTCTTATACCTATCCAGTCTTTTTGTATTTTAGGATGACAGAAAATATTCATGAGCAAAGCATCAGATGATGCTGATGATTGGAGTTCTTTAATATCTTCATTCTTGAAAAAAGAATGCCGTTTCTTCAATCTAATTTCGTACTCTGGATTATTCATTATTGCAGAGTATGAATCTCTATAAAAGTTATCTTCTATGCTGTTAAAAACCAAAGCCGAATTGAATACGCGTTTACTCATATTATTTTCTTGACAATAACAAAGAGCCTGATTTAGTAATTTCTTTCTCAATTGCATTGAATAATTCATTTTTACCTCTATTCAATCTCAAAAACAGTCATTATACCTAACATTCCGTGAATATACATAATTACACGGTCGGTGAAGTCGGAACCGTATATTCGCTGTTATAAGAGGTTGACGGGCAATGTGGTTTGTACTTGTTAGATTTTTTAACATTTATTCCCTTTTTCTTCAATTAGTAATAAAGCACGAGTTTTATCATATATATCCAAAGTGTTTTTAAAAAGATTTACTAGATGAACATTATAATCATAAACTTTAAAGATGGAATCATTAATGCTATAAGAAACCGCTGGTGCGCGCTTTGGTACAAGCCCCTTATTTTGTAAGCGTCCCTTGCATAATGAGTATTCATACCAGTGAGTCAAAATATCGCGAATATTTTTATAGTCAAAATTATTCTTAACATCTGCTATTTTCTTATTAATTTCTTTCGACTTGTATTGCTTAGCGGTCTCATCGCAAACAGATAAAAGACATGCTATTCCAATAATTGTAATGGTAATTTCTTTGAACTTTGGAGCATTGTTAAACATGACTATATTGTTTAAACTCCATTCATCAATCGGCAATGTATGTGAGTTCTTTTCCAATATACTCTTTGATTTTTTGGCTTTGTTTGTGATAGCACCCAAAAGATCTAAAGAATAGGAGAAGTTATCTAGCGTTGATTGTAAAAATTTAGGATGATGTTGAATTTTTTTAATCTTCATACTTTTTCCTCTCACTCAACAGTCATTATTACATTAAATATATTTTGACGACATGTATGTCGTCTTCTTAAAAGTTTACAGTCCGAAAAGAAGGGGCGAGATAATTGCACATAGCGTCCAGAAATATGCGAAGTTGAATAAACAAATGGGAAGTCAATTTGGGTGAAGGCTGAATGGCCGTAACCGTATATTATCTTGTTAGGTGTAGTTCCTGATAATTTCAAAAATCAATTTTCCCAAAATACAAGGATGTACTTTGGGAACACTACAATACTTTATATTTCCCCAGAGTTTACCAAATTCCAATAATGTTCACCCAAAACTGTTAACCTACAAGCCTTTGATTCCATTGCAGCATGATACATATGCGGAGCATCAACGGGTACTAATAAGTTTATACGATTGTATTTTTGAAGAATTCTAAATAATACTGTGTTTTCCTCAACTGGCGATTGGCTTTCAGGCTCGAAACTGGGATTAAGAGGATAAATAAAATCTTTCTCTGGGAAAAAATCAACAATTCGCTTTAAATCCTCTAATTCAATCGGAGGTTGTACTTTCTTTAAAGTAACAAATGTACTGACGTTTGTTTTGAAAATTGGCCTTTGTTGCCACGGTCCTAAAGCTTGATCAATATGAGAATATACACTACCAGGAGTTATATCCCCTAATAAATTTGCCGCACTTCCATTTAATGCATCAACCAATAAAGCAGTAAATACACCAGATCCTTTCTCTTCAACCGCATATTGATTCTCACTAGATGCTGTTAAAATTGAAATCCCTTGTTTTAAAACTGCATTCGCTTCTTGTATATTCGGAGTACCAGCAATACCTGAATGACAGGAATCAAGAATAATTAATTTATTTGTTGCAGGAGAATCATTTGCAATTGTTAAAAGATCATTTAATGATAACCCATCATCACCATCTTTACATTCTGAAGTAATCAAATACCCTCCAATATTATCAATATATCCATGCCCTGAGAAATAAAACAAAGCTATTTCGTTGTTATCTTTAAATAATTCAATTATTTGATCTTTTAAGGGCCTTCTTTCAATTTTTGAATCAACATCTGTGGCTGTTAATAATTTTATTCCAAAATTGATTGTACTATCACCATTTCTCTCTAGTGCAGCTTTTACTGAATATGCATCATTAACACATCCGTATAATTTATTTGCAACGTCATAATAGTCAATTCCGACAATTAAAGCTTTTTTCATAACTACCCTAAGTCCTTTATTGCATCAACAATTGACTTTCCTTGCCATTTAACAATCTTATCAGCATTATCTTTAACAAGAGTCGAAGTTTTTTCTGCTCCCCAAGGTTCTACTGCAATTATTGGTTTCCCATAGCTATTTGCTATTTTTATCTCTTTTTTTATCCATTTACTATAAGATGAGTAAACTCCTGCTAATATCACAATGCAGCTAGTTCCAATTATTTTTGCATCAATTGCTGCTTCAAGTTCTTTATCAGTTCCATTTGTGTGAATTGGATCGCCTTTTGGAACTGAATGATTATAATAATCCAATCCTTGTTCTTCAAAAAAATTAATCATTTTGTCATAGGCATCTCCATATCCCCATGAGTGACTTATAAAAAGTCGATACGTTTTACTCATTTTTTTCTCCTTTTTAAATATACCGAGCCACGGATGGCGAGGTTCCATATAAATATTTGTTTGTAATTAGACCTAACTTGTTATCATCACCATGCATTCCATGCATATAACAGAGTATATCACAAATAATACGAATTACATAGTTTTTCACATCTAAAATTGTGTACTTAAGTGGTAATAAATGTAAATTTATTGTTTTAACGGAATTATATAACCTCAATTATCTGGAAAATAACGCTATTAATAGCAGCCACACCTGTCCAGAGGAATACTTATCCACTTTTTATCCAGACAGAATACATACGTGTAAATATAAGTTGTTTCCATACTGTTACAACCAGGCATTTCCTGTATTTCCTGTATTTCCTGTATTTCCTGTATTTCCTGTATTTCCTGTATTTCCTGTATTTCCTGTATTTCCTGTATTTCCTGTATTTCCTGTATTTCCTGTATTTCCTGTATTTCCTGTATTTCCTGTA
>Ga0307989_1001905_pt1 | contig 10444 bp, 6 predicted proteins | sample EllFjometagen185_FD_203164 | JGI IMG/M metagenome (GOLD analysis project Ga0307989, IMG submission 203164) | Marine microbial communities from Ellis Fjord, Antarctic Ocean - #185 | ecosystem: Environmental > Aquatic > Marine > Unclassified | place: Southern Ocean | collected 2014-10-08 | reverse complement strand
AAGGGTTTTCTAACTTTATGCATCTTCACCTCGTAGGTGTATTTGAATCGTTTTTTAAGTCATTACAATTTAATACACTTACGGGGGGTTTTATCATTCTATATCGGATTCAGGGTTACCCAAGAACCGTCTCCGTGAATTAGAGCAGTTATTAACGAGCTTACCCCCAGAGACCTTTACGGCTTCAGATTCCTTGGGCTGGGTGTACCAGTTCTGGCAAGCCCAGCGTAAGGATGAGGTCAACGCCTCTGAGGTGAAGATTGGTGCCCGGGAGTTACCAGCGGTCACTCAACTATTCACCGAAGACTACATGGTGCAATTCCTCCTGGATAACGCACTTGGAGCCTGGTGGGCAGCCAGACGACTGAGTGCAGATGATCTGAAGCACGCACAAAACGAGGAAGAATTACGTCAAAAAGCAGCTATCAACGGAGTGGAACTGGAATATCTGCGCTTTGTCCAAGGGGATGATGGCGCTTGGTCACCAGCTTCCGGGACCTTTGATGCCTGGCCTGAACACCTTGCTGACTTAAAAACTATGGACCCTTCTTGCGGATCTGGCCACTTCATGGTTGCAGGCCTGCTCATGTTGGTACCCATGAGGGTGGAGCTCGAAGGCCTTTCAGTTGAAGCAGCTGTTGATGCTGTCCTCAGTGACAACATCCATGGGTTGGAGTTAGATCAGCGTTGTGTCGAGCTCGCCGCTTTTGCTCTGGCCCTCACGGCCTGGAAATACCCCGACGCAGGCGGATATCGCATCTTACCCGAGTTGAGCGTTGCTTGCTCTGGGCTGTCTGTAGGTGTTGCCAAGGAAGAATGGAAAGAGCTTGGACTGGGCAAACGCAACTTGACCATAGCTCTGGACTGGATGCATGACACCTTCAAAGATGCCCCCGTGTTGGGCAGTCTAATCAATCCGGCCAAATCAGATGCAGCTAAGCTGGTGCAGTGGGAAGAATTGTCTAGCGCACTGGATCAAGCCCTTAATCAGGAGCAAAGCAGTGAACAGCAGGAAGTCGCTGTGGTTGCTCATGGCTTGGCGAAAGCCGCAACTCTGTTGGCACGACAGTATCAGTGGGTAATCACCAATGTACCTTACCTGACCCGAGGGAAGCAGAATGAGTGTCTCAGAGATTTTTGTGAATCTAACTATCCTGTAGCCAAGAACGACTTGGCAACGGTGTTCCTGGACCGGTGCCTGGAACTGTGCGTCAAGGGGGGAACCTCGAGCATCGTCGTACCTCAGAATTGGCTTTTTTTGACGAGTTATAAGAAATTTCGTGAAAAACTGCTGACAAATGACACTTGGCACTTAATAGCGAGATTGGGATCAGGTGCATTTGAAACTATTACTGGGGAAGTGGTTAAGGCAATCTTGATAACATTAAGCCATGGAAATTCCACAATACAAGGAGGGGGATTGTTTGGGAAAACAAACGAGAGCAATCAGATTCGGGGTGTGGATGTTTCTGAGCTTCGATCGACAATTGAAAAAGCTGCTGATCTGGGGACAAGTGAAATAACAAGCGTACACCAAGTGAATCAGTTGGAAAATCCAGATGCACGAGTTGTTTTCAACGAAGGGAACCATAAGGCATTTCTTGGGGATCACTGCACATGTATAGAGGGCATCTCAACTGGTGATATTCCACGTTATGTGATGTTCTTTTGGGAAATAAATACTCAAGATTATAAATGGGTGCCATTAATACAGAATGTAACACAAACCACTTTTTACGCAGGATGCTCAGAATTCATTCTTTGGGAAAATAATGAGGGCACGCTCCGCAATAGTCCGACCGCGCATAATTTCCCGTCTGAAAACATGAATGGATATAAAGTTCTCGGAAACAGGGGCATAAGAATTACCCAGATGGGTAGATTGCCCGTCACCATATATACCGGAGAGGTTTTTGGTAAAAATGGGGGTACACTGATACCTAGGAAGGATGAGAATCTGTCTGCGGTCTGGTCGTTCTGTGAGTCAACAGGCTACGCAGAATTAGTTAGGGAAATTGATCAGTCGATGGCAGTGACTGTGGGTTCAATGATAAAAATTCCTTTCGATCTTGAATACTGGACCAAGGTTGCTAACGAAAAATATCCCAATGGTCTTCCTAAACCATTTTCAGATGATCCTACCCAATGGATCTTCCATGGCCACCCCTGCCGTTCCGTGGTGTGGGATAAGACAGCCAAATGGACTGCAAATGGACGGTTGCGAAGTGATGACTCAGTACTCCAAGTCGCAGTTACTCGCTTGCTCGGATACCAATGGCCAGCTGAACTGGACCCCGATATGGAGCTGGCAGATGAACAACGCGATTGGGTCACTAAAGCTCAGAAATTGAACAAGTTTGCCGACGAAGACGGAATTGTGTGCATCCCTTCCGTCCGCAGAGAAGTGGGTGCTGCTGATAGGCTGCTGAAGCTTCTGGTGGCCAGCTATGGGGAGTCCTGGTCCAACCAGGTCCTTTCAGACCTCCTTAAATCTTCGGGAGCCCAGGGTAGGACCCTGGAGACCTATCTGCGTGAATATTTCTTTACCCAGCACTGTAAGCTCTTCAAGCATCGACCATTTATTTGGCAGATCTGGGATGGGTTATCCGATGGTTTTTCAGTCCTGGTGAATTATCACAAGCTGGATCACAAACTCCTGGAAACTCTTATCTACGATTACCTGGGTGACTGGATCAGCCGTCAACAACGCGATAAGGATCACCTGGTGGATGGCTCAGAAGAAAAACTGGCCGCCGCCAAACTCCTCAAACAGCGTCTGGAATTAATTCTTGAAGGGGAACAGCCTTATGACGTCTTTGTCCGCTGGAAAGCTCTTGAGGATCAGCCCATTGGCTGGGAACCAGATTTTAATGATGGCGTCAGGTTGAATATCCGACCCTTCATGACTGTCCCCGATATCAAAAAGAAGGGTGCAGGAGTACTAAGGGATAAACCCAACGTCCACTGGAAGAAAGATCGTGGAAAAGATGTGGTGAGTGCACCTTGGTATAACCTGGGTCCCCAATCTGGCGGAAAAGAAGGTGACCGGATCAATGATCATCATCTGAGCCTTGCAGAGAAGCAGGCAACGCTGGAGAAGAACTGACATGACGGAACTACAGGGAGACTCAGGTTAGGGTATATAACATAATTGTTGCACGATAACATTCGTGATGTTAAAGTGCAGAGAAAATGTTACAGCGAGGATACCATGAAAGAATTAGTCGAACAATTTGTGAAGTATTTAGAAACCAATCTGAATATCAGAGTGAAGGTAAGCGCGTCTATCAAGCCACAGAACTATCCGTTCTACCTAACTCAAGACTATACTTTTTACGACGCTGAAGTTCTGGGGCATAAATATATCCTTCAGCTTGCTGCTTCACCCAAGGAAGTGACCCCTTCAAACCTGAAGAAGCAATGGGATACCCTGCGGGATCTGTCCGATGATGTTTATCCCATTTATGTGACTGCCAGTATGACTGCCTTCAACCGGAAGCGACTCATCCAACAAAAGATCCCGTTTGTGGTCCCCGGCAACCAGATGTATCTGCCGGACCTGGGGCTGGATCTAAGAGAGTATTTCAAGAAGGAGCGGCAACCCCGTGAAACCCTGAGTCCCTCAGCACAACACTGTTTGATCAGCTTGTTGCTCGGTGCGAATCAGGATGAGTCCAACCCATCTCAACTGGCCAAGAGGCTTAACTACACCGTAATGACCATGTCAAGAGCCATCAGTGAGTTGGTTAGCTTTAAGCTGGGTGAGGAGCAGAATGATGGTGTGTTGAGGCAGTTCTGGCTCAATGAATCAAGACTGAGTGTTTGGAATCATGCCCAGGAATTACTGCGCGATCCCATCTCTAAAGTCGAGTGGGTGAAAATGATTGATCTGGAAAAGTGGAATCTGCTCCTGGCGGGTGAGTCGGCACTTTCACGACTGTCTGATCTGAATCCTCCCAGAATTCCCTGCTATGCTGTGGGCCGAACCAAATGGAAAGAGATGCAGAAGGACGAGATATTGATATCTGAACACCCGGATCCGGGTGACATCCAGCTCCAGATATGGCGCTATGATCCGGACATCACTGCCCAGGAAGGAGCGGTGGATCCTTTTTCTCTGTATATCTCACTGAGATCTGAAAAGGATGAGCGGGTTCAAGGCGCATTGGAAGCATTGATAGGGGGGCACCAGTGGTACCAGGATTAGACCGATTCCAGAGATACTTTAAGGACTACCAGGATCAATACATCCTCATCGGTGGCGCAGCCTGTGATACACTCATGGAAGCGGCGGGATTGGAATTCCGAGCTACCAAAGATCTCGATATTGTGCTTTGTGTTGAGGTTCTGGATCCAGCCTTTGTGAAGCATTTCTGGGCTTTTATCCATGAAGGGCAGTACAAACATCGTAATAAAAATACCGGTGAGCCCTGCTTTTATCGTTTCACGGAACCGGTGGATGATTCGTTCCCGTTTATGCTTGAATTGTTCTCCAGGAAGCCTGAAGCGCTCGAGTATAAGGGTGAAGGTCACCTCACACCAATACCAGTTGAGGATGACCTCTCTAGCCTCTCAGCCATCCTTTTAGATGGCGAGTATTATAAATTCCTGCATGCCCACAAACGGGAATTGGATGATTTAACCCTTATCGATGAGGTTGGTCTCATACCACTTAAGGCGAAAGCCTGGATGGAAAATTCCGACCGAAGAGAGGCTGGACAAAAAGTTCGAAGTTGGGATATCAAAAAGCACCGTGGAGATATTCCACGATTGTTCAGGTTATTGAATGAAGAGACGCGAGTACAACTCCCACCAGGCATTAAAATGGATATGGCCGAATTTTTCATCCGCATGGTGGATGAGGAGTCTAAAGTTGATTTGAGCGTGTATGGGGTTACAGGCATTTCTTACCAGGAATTTTTAGCAAGGTTGAAACAGAATTACGGTCTGGATTAACAGGTCCGTGAAAAATCAGAAGCTCATCAAATGAGAACGCAAACATGACAGTTATCCAAAGGCTTAAAGCGTCGCTACAAAGCGCAGCAAAGTATAATCCGGAGTCTCAAGTTGCACCTGCATGCATACTGTGGACTGATCCAGATAAGGAATTTGTCAGTATCTTACCCAGCATGAAGGAAGCGCTTCCAGAACTCCTTGTTTATGGGGAATATGATGTAGAGAAGCTCACGGGTCCCGCCATCTGGTTAAGGCTGGCTCTGGCAGGTAAGGTGGCGAATTATTCTGACCTTCAAGGTAGAACACCCATCATTTACTTGCCCGGTGTATCAAAACAGGTCCTTCGCTCAGGTGATAAATGTCCTGACGAATTTAAGCCCCTGGTTGAAATGCAATATCGTGGTGTTCTCTGGACACAACAAAACGGTAAGGATTGGACAGTATATGCATTTTTCAAATCAGCTGATGGTGGTTTGGGCTTTGATATTAGTGGGAGTGCAGAAACTCAGGAGCTTTTAAAGAAGGGTTTACCCCGTTTACTGGATGAACGCCTGGAAGATCATCGTCGCAAAAAGATCAATCAGGAGTACCTCTCCAATCTCTTGGCTGGTGAAGACCCAGTAAAGAATCTACTCTATTTTTTGGATCACCCAGAAGGCTTCCGCAGCACAACGGAAGAGGTCCAATGGCAGGCGTTCTCAAATACATGCCGCAAAAAGTACCAGTTTGACCCAGAGAATGATGGTGTCCTGACTGGAGCTGAAAAACTGAATCAGCAGGAAGTCGCCTGGAAACACGTCTGGGAACGTCTTCGGGAGAACCCCAAGCGTTACCCTGCATTGTTGGATAGCCTGCGTTCTCTATCACCTCCTTCTGATCTGTTTGGGGATAAACTGGACTGGTTCCAGTGGAATAGCAAAGAAGAGGATAGGTTGAAGAAAGAGCTGGAAAAGATCCCATCTCTGCAACCCTCGGAAGCGATCACAAAGATTCAAAGCCTTGAGCGTGCTCATGCTGATCGTCGGACCTCAATCTGGACAGAGATTGGGGAGAGTCCACTATGTGAGGTGTTAAACCCATTGGCAAGTCTTGCTGAACTTATAGTTAATTACATCACGCCTAAGTCGCCTGAGGAACTATCTGATAGGTATAGCAATGTTGGTTGGCAAATTGATGCCACTGCCATCGATGTCATGCGTCTTGCAGCGAGTACTGAGACGAGGGATCTGGTTTTCCCTGTACTAAACCGCATCTACCAGGGCTGGCTGGATGATCAAGCTCGCTCAATGCAAACCATTATCGGTGTTTCAGAATATGAGCCAACCTATGCTGTAAATAATGAAGCAGACACCTGTACTCTATTTGTAGATGGACTGAGAATGGACCTGGCACATCGACTTAATGAGAAACTCCAGCAGAAGGGCTACACAACAGTCACTTCTCCACAATGGTCTGCACTCCCAACACTCACCGCCTCAGCCAAGCCTGCCATATCACCCATACGAGATAAATTTGATGGTCCTGATCTGACTGAGACTTTTCAACCTGTGGTAAAAGCTAGTGGCAAATCGCTACAGGGTGGATATGAGTTCAAGAAGGCTCTGGAACAGGCCGGATATGCTATACTCGGTCCTGGCGAATATGGCTCAGGTAAGGGGAAAGCCTGGTGTGAGGTTGGGCAATTTGACCACTATGGCCATGAGATGGGTTGGAAGATGGTCACACAACTAGACAATGAGATCAAAGATGTCCTGACGACTTTGGCCATGCTCTTCCTGAATGGCTGGAAGAAAATAAATATCGTGACTGACCATGGTTGGTTACTCTTACCAGGTGGTCTGCCCAAAGTAGAATTACCGGCTAAATTCAGTGCCCACAAGTGGGGTCGCAGTGCCTTGATTAAAAGTAGCGCTGATTCAGGGGAGAATCTCTATTTCTGGCACTGGAATAAGATGAGCACCTTCGCCTCGGCGCGAGGAATTGCCTGCTATATTAAAGGCAATGAATATGCTCATGGCGGTATCAGTCCACAGGAATGCCTGACCCTTAACATTGAGGTAAGCCAGGGCAGTGCTGGTGCTACTGGTCAGGTAATAACCGTAGAATACGTCCACTGGAAGGGATTACGCTGCCATGTTCGTCTAAGTGACAGTAATCAAGATATCACAGTTGATATACGTTTTAATCCAGCCAAGGATGACACATTCACAACGGAGGCGAAAGCCCCTGCTGAAGATGGTACCGTATCACTTCTCATGTTGGATACGGATTATGAAGGCAAGGAAGCCTTTATCGTCGTACTAGATCAGGACAATCAGCTACTGGCACAAATGAAAACAACAATTGGTGGAAATGAACATGATTGAGCTTGATGGAATTGATAAAAAAGCGGCAGAGGTTTTAGAAGGCTATCTGGTCCGTAAGGATCTTGTACGAACCTTCGCGCGACAATTTCCGGTACCCACGTATGTGGTTGAGTTTCTGCTGGGTCGGTACTGTGCCAGCGTTGATGAGACTGAGATCCAAGAGGGTATCGAGATCGTTGAGCGTCAGCTCAAGTCTCGTGCTGTTAGAGCAGGGGAAGAAGAGTTGTTCAAGGGGCGCGCTCGCGAGAATGGAACTGTCAAGATCATTGATCTCATTACTGCACGGCTGGATGCAAAGACTGATTCATACCTTGCCACACTCCCCAGCTTGCGTCTCACGGATGCCAGGATCGAAGCAGGTCTGGTTCACCAACATGAACGTATGCTAACTGGAGGATTTTACGCCGAGATCACCTTGGGTTATGATGCTGTGATCGCCCAAGAGCGCAACGGAAGACCCTTTGGGATCGACAATATCCGTGCGATTCAACTATCAAAACGTGAAGTATTGGATGAATTGTCAGGCGCCAGGCAAAGCTTTAGCACCGAGGAGTGGAAAACATTCTTGTTGCGCAGTGTAGGTATTGAAACGGAGAAACTCTCAGAGCGTGCAATGGATGCCCTATTCCTCCGCATGGTGCCTTTTGTGGAACGCAATTACAATATGGTGGAGCTGGGTCCAAGAGGGACTGGAAAAAGCCATTTGTATCAGCAGATCTCACCTTACGCCCATCTGATCTCTGGAGGAAAGGCTACAGTCGCACGCATGTTTGTGAACAATGCCAACGGGCAACGTGGCCTGGTCTGTCAATACGATGTGGTTTGCTTTGATGAGGTTTCAGGGGTCTCCTTTGATCAAAAAGACGGGGTGAACATCCTGAAGGGATACATGGAGTCTGGTGAGTTTAGTCGCGGCAAGGAAAGCATCCGTGCCGACGGTGGAATTGTCCTGGTGGGGAATTTCGATGTGGATGTGGAGCATCAACAACGCGTCGGTCATTTGTTTGGACCATTGCCTCCCGAAATGCGTGATGATACCGCCTTCATGGACCGCATTCATTCATACTTACCTGGCTGGGATGTCCCCAAGATTCAGAAGGATCTACTTACGGATCATTTTGGTTTGGTCAGTGACTTTTTATCAGAGTGTTGGACGCGCCTACGCAATCAGAGCCGGATCTCTAAGATCCAGAATCGGGTTTTCTATGGTGGGGCACTGAGTGGTCGGGACACCAACGCTGTAAATAAGACCATCAGTGGCCTTTTAAAGCTCATCTATCCCGATTCTGACATGCCTGTATCGGATGAGGATCTGGAGTGGGCCACACGCCTGGCAATGGAGGCTAGACGCCGGGTAAAGGAGCAGCAGAAACGCATTGGTGCTGCTGAATTCCGGAATACCCACTTCAGCTATGTCATGGGCGAGGATGGCGTTGAAAAGTTTGTTGGCACCCCAGAGCTCCGAAGTACTTCGGAAATTGGTACCGATCCACTTGAGCCTGGCCAGGTTTGGGCGATAAGTCCGGGGAATGGGACAGAGCATCCTGGACTTTTCAGGATTGAAGTATCAGAAGGACCTGGGGTGGGTGTAAAGATCTTAAATAAGCCAGTGCCAGGCCCCTTCAGGGAGAGTGTTGGCTATGCCGAACAAAACCTTTATACCAGGTCAAAGCAGTTGGTTGGAGATAAGAATCCCCGACAGTATGAATTCTCGGTGCAACTGCGGGCTTTTGACGCACCCAAAAGTGGTGCTAAACTAGGGACCGCAATTTTGATCAGCCTTTGCTCTTCGTTGGTCAAAAAGAGCGTTCGTGGTGGGTTGGTCCTGGCTGGAGAGGTGAATCTGGGTGGATCCATTGAGCCGATCCACAATGCTGTCACCTTGGCTGAAATTGCTGTGGAGAAGGGTGCAACCGCATTGTTAATGCCTGTCACCTCGAGAAAGCAGCTATTGGATCTTTCAGATGATATGGCTACCAAGATTGATGTTCAGTTTTATTCAGATGCCAGGGATGCCTTGCTGAAGGCGTTGGTAGAATAAGGAGATATTATGGAATTTGTTGATATAATGGCAATCGCAGGAGCAATCTTAGCATCTATCGGAGGGGCTTCACTCATCATTGGTGTATTGTCAAGCTGGCTCGGCAAGGTCTGGGCAAGTCGTATCATGCAGAAAGAAATCGCTGATCATAACAAAGAGCTGGAGAAGCTTAAAAGTGAATTTCTCTTAGATACAGAAAGTTTCAAAACGAGACTTAAAAAATCTGAATATATATTTGAGATGGAGTATGATGCAGCGAGTAAACTCGTTGAGATTAGACGAAATTTATTACCTACAGTAGATCGTCCGGAAATGGATTATTACGAAGCCAATGATGTAATGGCCGAGAATTTCGGACGTATAGAGACTGATTTAGGCTTATTCCTCAAAAGATATGGCGTTGTTTTGGATGATGAGGCAATTTCACTCATTGAATCTGCACAAATGGATGCAGGAAATGAGAAGTTTTACTTGGAGGATGGGATGATTACTAAAGCAAGCAATGAGGTGGCAGGTAGGGTGTATTCAAACCTCAGGGAGGCTGAAAGAATTATGCGGAAAAAAGTCCTTAGTCAGGCTGATATGCGAAAGAGTGATTAGCTGAATTCATTGCTTCGCTCGTAAATAAACGTCAAAAAATACTACATCCGTATCTCTGGTGGTAAGGAAAAGAGGCTAGCTACGGACACTTGCAGCCGACGTGAAGCAGAACTCCGCTTGAGGCTTGTAGAAGACCGTGAGGCCCGTGTTAAAGCCAGATTGATATCAGAGGCTGAGCTTGAGGATCTGCGGCTTCAGGACGCTACCAGGCGATTCCTCAATGAGCGTAGACACGGTAGCAGAAAACTAACTGCGCTTGCCGCTCCTGTGAGCTAGCCCTGCAAAACATGGCCGATGCCAATTCATGAAGCTTTCCATCTACCTCTCCGAATAGACCCGCGATTCCATTGTAAGTTTGAAAGAAAAATAAACTGTGTCAAAATAGTGTCAAAGAATATGGCATGAAGTGGCGTTATTTGTCTTAATTATCAAAATGAATCCTAAAGGTGCCTATAAAGAAAAACCCCTACAGGTAAAGGTC
>Ga0307989_1001902_pt1 | contig 10448 bp, 6 predicted proteins | sample EllFjometagen185_FD_203164 | JGI IMG/M metagenome (GOLD analysis project Ga0307989, IMG submission 203164) | Marine microbial communities from Ellis Fjord, Antarctic Ocean - #185 | ecosystem: Environmental > Aquatic > Marine > Unclassified | place: Southern Ocean | collected 2014-10-08 | reverse complement strand
CTTGTTAAGAGCGCTTGAGCAAAATCTCGCGAAGTATGAGAATGAGCATGGTGAAGTGAAGATGCCCGATCCCATGGGTTTTCCTGGCGTGAAGGCTGGTCCAGGGAAGTTGCCTAACTAGTCGAAGATGCACATTGATTTAGAAAAGGGTTCCGGTTGGGACCCTTTTTTTTGTCCAATAACTCAGCCCCCGGAGGCTGAGCCAGTCGAAGCCTAGAAACCCAATTCCCATCTACAAGTGGTCATTTCGGCTGGCTCAATGTCCAGGTCTCTAGATCTCCCGGTAATAATTTCGGGAGCGTAGCAGAAGGGTGTTACTCACAACAGAAACTGAAGAGAATGCCATGGCCAGTCCAGCAAACATTGGATTCAGGAGTGTTCCAGTAAACGGGTAGAGAAGACCCATGGCAATAGGGATACCAGCCAGATTGTAGATGAAGGCCCAAAATAAATTCTGATGTATCTTAGAAATTGTAGCCTGGGCTATTCGGTGTGCAAATATCAGGTTGTTTAGTGAGTTATTTAAAAAAATGATATCGGCCGCGTTGATTGCAATATCAGTTCCCCCTCGAAATGATAACCCAACATCTGCCGCCACCAAGGCAGGTGCATCATTAATGCCATCTCCCAACATTCCAACCGTCTTTCCGGCAGCTTGTAATTCTCGAACGGCATCATGCTTCTCATGGGGAAGCACTTCTGCGATAACCTGATCAATTCCTACTGTTCCAGCCACTTCCTGAGCCACCTCAAGCTTATCTCCAGTCAACAGGATCGATTCCACCCCTCTTTTAGAGAGTGTCTTAACGACAGCATTGCTTTCCGGCTTTAAGGTGTCAGTGAAGGCCAACAAACCTAAAATAGATGTCTCTTTGAATACTCCAGAAATGGTATAGCCCTTCTTCTTAAATTTCTTCAGAGCATTTATGAAGTGACTTTCAAGCACATCTGAATCATTAATATTGCGCAATCGAAAATTTGAATCCGCATGTGTGCCGCGTATGCCAATACCCGGCTCTTCTTCGATATCTGAAAATTGTTTTGCTGAAATCGAATGCGTCTCTCCATACTGGATCAAAGGCTTAGCCAGAGGATGTTGGCTATATTGATCCAAGCCCATTGCCAGACTTAAATATTCCAATTCGTTCGCAGGATAGGTTGCAATCAGTTGTGGTTTAGATTCTGTGATCGTTCCAGTTTTATCAAAAATCATGACCTCCAATCGACTGAGCTGTTGAAATGCGTCAGCAGACTTGATCAGAATGCCTCCCCGGGCTGCAATCCCGCTGCCTACAACCAAAGCGGTTGGTGTCGCCAACCCCAATGCGCAGGGACAGGCAATGATCATCACTGAAATCATTACATTGATAGCGAAGGTCAAGCCATATCCCAATAGTAACCAGGTAAGACCACTTAGGATTGCTAGACTGAGAACAACAGGGACAAAAACCGCTGCAACTCGATCAACTAATTTTTGAATCTCCGGTTTTTTGGCCTGAGCTTCTTCCACCAGTGAGATGATTTGTCCAAACATTGATTCACGACCAATTTTTTCTGCGCGAATCTCCAGTACACTTTGAAGGTTTAAACTCGCCCCAATCACTTGTGCACCGGTTTGTTTTTCCACAGGCAGGAATTCACCACTGATAGCCGATTCATCGACACTACTGGAGCCGTTGATCACAGTCCCGTCAACAGGAATTTTACTATGGGGTTTAACTCGAATACGATCACCTGTTAGAACTTGATCTAAGGAGATAGATGTCCATCCATCATCTTTAAATACTTCGGCTTGCGTTGGCATCTGATCAATGAGACCCGTCAGGGCTTCGGTTGTTTTGCCCTTGGCCATCGCCTCTAACCATTTACCAAAAGTGATAAAGAGCAGGATGGTACCGGCTGCTTCAAAATAGAGTGTCTGGAAACCAGCTAAGCCCCACCCTAGAAGTAGATTAGCTGAAGAGATAAGCGAGTATCCATAGGCTGACCCAGTACCCAATGCTACTAGGCTATCCATATTTGGAACCATCATGATCAGGTGTTTGAAACCCCTGCGATAGTAACCTGATCCAGTTAGTACCAGGATCGAGGCCAATCCAAATTGAATACTTATCCCCGTTGAATGTGAAAATATGTTGATCCCAGTAAACATTTCCAGCATGGCATATACCAGAAGTGGAACCCCAAATAGAGTCTGGACCAAGAGTAACTTCCGCCAATTTATGATGGCTCTTTGTTGTCGATCAATCAAGGACGATGACCCTTTTGGCTCTAGCTTATAGCCCATCTTAGCGACTGCTTTTGTAAATCTGTTGATCGGTATTGGTTCAGTACTTGTGATACTGGCAGATTCAGTCGCCAGGTTCACAGAGATTTCATGTACCCCTGAAATGGCAGCAACGGCTGATTCAACATTGGCTACACATGCTGCGCATGTCATGCCTTCGACTTCGAATTGGTATTGATATTTGGGCTCGGTTTTACTGGATGACATTTTGGGCTCACTTTTTTATTTACTTAAGGCTAAAATATGATTAACTAGGTCAGGATTTAAATGAAAATATTGGGATTACCAATAGTTGTTGGTGTAAATTTTTCTCTAAGACAGTAAAAGGGGAGTATATGGCGCAATCAAAAAAAGTTATTGTGATTGGTTCTGGATTTGCGGGTCAAACCGCAGCTCTCTATCTAGGTGATGCTCTTGGCAAGGACCACGAAGTAACGGTTATTACCAGGACAGAAGAATTTATTTTTATCCCATCCCTGGTTTGGGTTGGCATTGATAGAATGTCCCTGGACAAAGTTAAATTTCCCCTGGCTCCTGTTTTTGAAAAATTTAACATCAATTATTTTCAGGGTAAGGTAACTGATATTTATCCAGATGAGAATTACTTGACTGCTACAGATGAGAAAACTGGCGATGTACGAAAATTTGAATATGATTATTTACTGAATGCCACTGGACCGAAATTAAATTTCGATGGTACTCCGGGGCTAGGACCGCATACAGGATTGACCCAGTCTATCTGTACCCCAGCCCATGCAACCCAATCTCGAGATACCTATTTACAATCTATTCAACGCATGGAGAAGGGTGAACAGCAGCATTTTGTGATCGGGACAGGTCACGGAGCTGCAACCTGCCAGGGAGCAGCCTTCGAGTATATCACGAATATCCATAAAGATTTAGAACGAAGGGGTTTGAGAGACAAGGCGACTATCAAATGGTTATCAAATGAACCTGCCTTGGGAGATTTTGGAATTGATGGTGTTTCGGTTGCTCAAGGAAACAAAATTCGGACTTCTGAAGAGTTTATCAGTACGATATTCCAGGACTATGGCATTGAATGGCAGGTTAAAACTGCCACCAAGAATATTGATGGAAATACCATAAATTACGAAACCCTAGAAGGCGAAGAAGGCTCTGAGAATTTTGATTTTGCCATGCTCATTCCTCAATTCCTAGGTAATGGTATGCAGTATCATGACAAAGCTGGAAATAATATTAATTCCAAGGTCGCAAATCCAGGTGGCTTTGTTCTCGTGGATGCAGTGTATGGTAAACCTTATGATGAATTGAGGCAAAACCCTGACTATTGGCCAGCAACTTATCAATCACCGGCCTATCCCAATATTTATGCTGCGGGGATATCATTTGCTCCACCTGGCCCTATTAGTCGCCCTCAGGCCACACCCAGTGGAGCGCCGATTGCTCCAGCACCTCCGCGGACTGGAATGGTCTCGGGAATTATTGGTCGGCTGGTTGCCCTGAATATTATCGATAATATAAAGGGTAAGGAAGCCAGCCATTCTGAACGCATGACTGAAATGTATGCGGCTTGTATCGCTTCTATGGGTGACTCAATCTGGGACGGATCAGCAGCTGTGATTATTGCTCACCCCATTGTACCAGATTGGAAAAAATATCCGATCAGTGGCCGGGATATGTTTGTATCCAATATGGAAATGGGTTTATCCGGTGCCTGGATGAAACGCATGATTCATACAACATTTAACCACAAATTACGCGGTCGCATGGGCTGGTCGCTTATTCCAGAATAGAGGCTTAAAATGGAAATTACAAAGTTGCAGCGTTTTTTGATGAATAATAAATTATTCCAGTTGTATCGTTTTGTGGTGCTCAACCTGAAGATACTAAAAGGTGTGAATCACGCGAAACGATCATAATCGAGTTTGATCATGAGAAAAGGGGTGGGTGACTGTCCCTTTTTTGTGGGCCGAGATTAGAATATTTGACTATTCATTCGAGCCAACTTTACTCCCCAGAAAAAGATCCCCACCTAGGGAATTGGTATGACACAGCAACGACCCAATCTCAATTTAAAACGGGACAATAATAGTCATAATAAGTTCTTGCAGTCTTCCCGTTCAATAATATTATTGGGTATGAATAATTTCTACAGACAAATATTAGGCGCTGCCATGCTTACCATTTTTCTGGGAAGTTGTAGCGATATGGGCGAACCAGAAATCTTATTACCACAATTAGGGTTAGATGTCAATCAGGTTGATTTCTCCGCGATTACAATTGGAAATAGCCAGACCCAACAAATTGCAGTATACAATACGGGGGCTGGGGAGCTTCAAGGCACCCTTACCTTGGTTCAAGATAGTTTGGTATATGCTTTACATCCGGAGGGAGCATTTACCCTGGCAGCAGGTGATACACTTTTTGCCACTTTAAGTTTTCTCCCCGGGAGTGAAACGCACTATACCGCGACGATCTTAATCACCAGTGATGATCCAGGTCAACAAGAAGTCTCCATTCAGGTTCTGGGTTCTGGAACAGCGGCTTTAATTCCTGTTCTATCACTCTCACGCACATCAATTGACTTTGGCTCCATTTTCAATGGTGAAACAAGCCAAGAGCAGGTCACTTTCACTAGCACAGGAACGGATACGGTGAGAATCACTAACCTTCAACTCGATTTAGATGTCTTTGTGAGTAATGCGGTTTTGCCTCTAACTCTTGCTCCTGGTGAAACACAACTCGTGACCATCACTTATCAGCCATCAAGTTCAGCGGATCATTCTGGTAGCATGGTTATTACTTCCAATAGTAGTGGTTCCCCTCAGACAATCTCACTAGCCGGGAAAGCTGAAGCGGAGATCAGTTATGCAGCTTCAGTACAGCCCATCTTCAATTCAAGCTGTATCGGTTGCCACGGGACGAGTGGCGGTTTGAATTTGAGCTCGTATTCACAATTAATGAGTGGTGGAAACACAGGTGGTGTGGTCATCACAGATGATGGTGTGAACAGTCGTCTCGTCAAAAAACTTAGAGGAACGGCAGGTAGTCAAATGCCACTCAACGGATCTGCTTTAAGTGAAGCGACCATCAATATTATAGAAAACTGGATCAACCAAGGAGCTCTGGACAATTGAAATCTATTTATGGAATATGCCTGTTGATTGTATCAGCAAATCTGGCGTTGGCAGTACCTCGGTTTGCATTGATGGAAGACGTGAATTGCGCGAGTTGTCATACCTATCAAGGCGGTGGGGCCGGTCGATCCACATACGGAAAAGATTACATCCGGGAAAGTCTTGTAAAGAGGGATATGAATTATCCATGGATGAATGAAGAGAGCGAGTTGCCAGTCTACTTTGGATTAGATACTCGTTATGAGATAGTTGCAAATCCAGATGAAGATCTCAGGCACTTCCCCATGCAATTTGCTCTGTACTCGGGAGCTGAACTTGGGAGTTTTGTCGCTCACGCTGAAGTTAATCGGATCAGTGATGCATTTAGGTTTACTGGCGGCTTACGGTATGAGGGGCTGCCCCTGGAAAGTTGGGTCTCACTTGCTCGTGAATTGCCTATCATGGGTTGGAGAATTGATGACCATACCGTGTTTAGTCGTGGTGGCAACTTGACCCCGGTGGGCTTGGAGAGGGAAGGACTGCCTTTCACACCTTATATAGAAGCACCTGATATGATAGAATTCGGAAGTGCACCCATTGCTGGCTTAGAACTGTCACTCATGAGTGGTACAGCATTCATTGATCAGAATGAGAGCCTTTTTAGTGCCATCAAAGCCAGCTATAGCTATTCTGGTGATAACTTTTTATCCCGGATTGGGGTAGGGCTTCTCAACGAAGGTGATGTAAGTACGAAAGTGGCAAGTTGGGGATTGGCTTCCACTGGTTTTGTCTGGTTAGGTGAAGTCGCTCAAATTGAGAATTGGCAACAAAATAATTTAACAAACATCGCTGTACTTCATCAACTGAGCTATCGATTAATGCAGGGTCTCGATATTATTGGTCGCTATGAATTCTTTGATCAGGATACAGACCTCCAAACAGGTGCTATTCAACGCAGTAGTCTTGGAGTTGAATTCTTTCCTATTCCAGGAGTAGAAGTGAAGCTGAGTTATCGACAGAGTCAGCTTGATTTGCCCACGGATGTTCCTGATTCTGAAGGCCAAATCCTGGGGCAAGTTCACATTTATTTATAAGTGTCTTTCTGAGGAAGTGAAACGACCGAAGAATCTCCAAAGCAATGCTCTGGGAATAGTTACCCTGTGAGATCCTTCGCCTACTGGCTCTAGGATGACACTACTATCCCTTTATGTTCAGGATGACTATACTACTGGAAGAAGAAATTAGTGTAACGAGATGCGGGGTTCGAGACTTTCGTAACTAATGTTACCAATGATTCGGGCTTGTGGGACACCATTCTCTTGGAGGTCACTCAGGAGTGCCTCTGCAGAATCTTGAGGCACACTCATGAGGAGGCCGCCTGAAGTCTGGGGGTCAATCACAATCAATTCCATCAGCTTGTCAACTTTTGAGCCAACTGCAATTCTGGGTTTATAAAATTTACGGTTGGTGATCAGGCCACCAGGTACGACTTTTTTTGCTGCCCATTCCAAGGCTCCTGGCAAGAGTGGCAACTGGTCTACCATAATATTTGCATCTACTTCACTGGCATCCAGCATTTCTAATAAATGCCCAACCAATCCATAACCAGTAACATCTGTCATCGCATTGATTGGATATTTCACGGCTATCTCTGCCGCGTATTTATTGAGCTGAATCATACCGGCAATCATGGTATCGACTTCATGTGGAGTCGCTGTTTTTTGCTTCAATGCAGTGGCAACTATACCGGTTCCCAGTGCTTTGGTGAGGATCAATGCATCGCCTGGTTTTGCGCCTTTATTGGAGATCAACTTATCGGGATGAATAATTCCTGTCACAGACAGACCATACTTTAGCTCATCATCTTTGATAGAATGCCCACCTGCTAAAACAGTACCTGATTCATCGAGTTTATCAATTCCTCCCCGCAAAATATCCTGGAGAATGCTGTTGTCCATCTCATCCACGGGAAAACCAACGATATTAAGGGCCGTAATAGGCCGGGCACCCATAGCGTATATATCGCTCAGAGCATTTGCAGCAGTGATTTGACCAAATGTGAATGGGTCATCTACTATAGGTGTGAAAAAATCCAGGGATTGAACCATAGCGATATCATCGCTGAGTTTGTACACAGCGCTATCATCATGATGTTCAATACCTACCAGTAGGTTGGGATGAGTTTTAATATTCAACCCGCAAAGAATATCGCCCAGGTCCCCTGGGCCAATTTTCCCTGCTCAGCCGGCGGCTTTAACCTTGGCAGTTAGATTTATTTCTAAGCTCTTTATCATCAACTGAAAGTAATCAGATGATTACGAGTGCCAATAGAAAACAGAAAAGATGAGCCACTAAGGCACAAAGTCTCGAAGGAGGATAAATGCCAGCTTTTAGGTTGTGAAGCTTCATGTCTTTTCGGCTTTGGTGCAAAAAAATACTGCCGAATAGTTCTTGCTCTTTTGTGTTGATATCGATGCGACTCTTTTATATGCTCAATGATGATAAAAGCAATTTCAGTTGGCTTAATAGTAGGCCTCATAATTCTTAGTATTTTGGAGTGTGGTGTTCCTGCAAAAGAATCACCTTCAGAAATTATGTATTTTCTTCTGATCGATCGATTTGTGGATGGAGATCCAGATAACAATACAGGCAATACTCCAGAAAGCTATTTCCCTTTTGATGGTTCCAATCCAGGTGCCTTGAAACATTACCAGGGGGGAGATATTGCAGGAGTAATTCAGAATCTGGATAGCCTTCAGGCCCTGGGTATCACCATGATATGGATCTCACCCTTCGTGGATAACTCAAATACTGATTATGTAGGTTGGTGGCCTTATCATGGCTATCACCCGATTGACTTTTACCAGGTTGATGAACACTTCGGTACTCTGGATGACCTTAAAGCCTTGGTTAAAAGTAGTCATGAGTTGGGTATGAAAATCATTTTCGATATGCCCTTTAACCAAACAGCTCAGGACCATCCCTGGATTGGAGATACTGGGAAAGAGGAGTGGTTTCATCTCGATGCAAATCAGAAGCCCTATGCCATTGATAATTGGTTTGACCAAGATCAGATAGAGCGCGGTGAATTACACGGTTTGCCAGATTTGGCCCAGGAAAACCAGGAAGTCAGCGATTACCTCTATGAAGTTTCAAAGTATTGGATTGATGAAACTGGGTGCGATGGCTTTCGCTTAGATGCGGTAAAGCACATCCCCATTTCATTTTGGAAAGCCTATAATGCCCGGATTAAGGCCTACGCCAGACCAGATTTTCTCTTAATGGGAGAAGTATTCTGGGGCGAGGCCGAGCGTATTCAGCCTTATAGTGCGATTGGATTTGATTATCTTTTTGATATTCCTGGGTACTATGCCATTCGAAATACATTCAATAAAGGGGGTTCGATCAAAGGCTTCTCAAATTTCTATGCGACTACTTCTGATGTACTTACTTCAACTTCTTTTGCTACCCTGATTGATAACCATGATGTGGCCCGTTTTAATGTGGGCCTGGGTGATGATGCCTGGCAAAAACAGTTGTTGGCTCTGGGGTGGCTCATGACTGCTCCTGGTCTGCCCGTTATCTATTCTGGGACTGAGATTGGTCTGCAAGGCTATCCTGTTCTAGGGGAGCACGGCGAACCTCAGGACTTTTTGAATCGCATTCCTTTTCCAAAATCATTAAACCCTGAACAGATACAACGCAAATCAGAATTTATAAGACTGACCCAGCTCCGCCAAAAATATCCAGCCTTTTCTAGGGGTGCCTTCACTGAAATATATAAAGATTGGTCTGTATACGCTTTTCTCCGATCTCACCAGAATCAACACTTCCTGGTGGTATTGAATAATGCAGCGACCGAGGAGTTTATTGCTATTCCAAAAATCGATGGCTTGAGTCTGGATAAATCACAACCGGTTTATGGTGAAGGCGTATTGCGTCCTGAAGGAGATGAGTGGTGGGTACGGTTGACACCCAACAACCTCACAGTATGGCAATTGGAAGGTAGAATCCATAAGCCATTGCCGACCTGGACAACATTCACCGATCGGCTTTCTGGTGATTATCAGATGATCCGTTTCTTTTACATTGATCCCACAATAAAGAATGAGGCATTTGAGGTAGCTGGAGATTTTAACAATTGGACCCCTGAGCACTATTTCAGTTTCAGTAGAAATGATACTATCTTTATTGATATCCCACTCAAACCGGGGATGTATAATTATAAATTTGTCTTGAATGGTGAGAAGTGGATTGCTGATCCCTACGCACCTGAATATTTAATCGACCCCTATGGTGGTAGAAATAGTGTGGTGAGAGTTTCTTTAGCTCATTAGTGTCTGTCTATAATGTTTATTATCATGCAATATCAATCAAATGTTCTTTTTCGTTATCCCTCGCCTCCGCTCGGGATGACGACCTGGGATCTACGAATCCAACACAGAAGCCGGAGTTTATAGACAGACACTAATTAGCAGGAAACTGATGGACAGGATGTCTGCCTAATTTATCCAACTCTGTGAGTGTAACTTTTCCAAATCTACTTCGATCTTTTTCCCCTGTGACAATCGTTGAATTTCAGCATAACGTAATTTGTTGATACGATTATCCTCCGCATCATACCGAACCTGTTCTTTCACAGAATCAAAAGGTTTGGGGTGACGATGCCTACGGGTGGCAATAATAATAACCATTTCTTCATCTCGCGTAAATGGACCAATAGGTGTGTTTAAAGGCTGATTCACCAATCGATGATAATAGTCCGCCCGATCTGCACGAGCCGCTTGAAACCAACCGAGTGACCGATACTCGACGTCATTAAATATCTGACCCAGATCAGCTGGTGATTCACCATTACTCAAGGCCGATTTAATTTTATCGACCTGGTTTAGGTCCTCTAGAACGAGCTCATGAATTAAAAGGCTATCCGGCGCCAGGTATTTACTGCTTGAATGTTGGCGATAATAATTTTGAACGACGAGGTCTGAGACAGGTTGAGAGGTGGCCTTATAGCGTAGATATAAATTTGACAGAAATTGATTCTCTCTATCTCTAATTTCACC
>Ga0307989_1001900_pt1 | contig 10455 bp, 8 predicted proteins | sample EllFjometagen185_FD_203164 | JGI IMG/M metagenome (GOLD analysis project Ga0307989, IMG submission 203164) | Marine microbial communities from Ellis Fjord, Antarctic Ocean - #185 | ecosystem: Environmental > Aquatic > Marine > Unclassified | place: Southern Ocean | collected 2014-10-08 | reverse complement strand
AAGCACTGGCCAGGCAGTGGGCCGCCAATGAAACAATGCTGGCGGCCGGTGGTTTGGGTGGCTGGGGTGGCGCATGTCGTTCTGCCACCGGAATTGAATGGTCTCGAATGATGATTTGCCTGGTAGCTATGCAAGGCCTGGGAAAACCAGGCCGCAACATCTGGTCAACGACTCAGGGTGCGCCCTGTGATGAAAGCTTTTTCTTTCCTGGTTATGCAGAGGGTGGTATTTCCGGTGATGTGGACAATTCAGCGGCGGGATATGAATTCGTCTATCGCATGTTTGCCAACAATCGCCCTACTCGGTCATCAATCAATTCCCCTCAGGGACAGCATATCCCCAGACTAAGAATTCCTGAAGCTATCATGGAGGGAAAACTGGAATGGCGAGGTAAAGGGTTTTGTGGCGCCAATATTGAGGCACAGTTCCAGAAATATGAGTATCCAGCCCCCGGTTATGCCCCTGTCCAAATGTTCTATCGATATGGCGGATCATTTATTGGGACGATGACGGAAACCATTCGCTATGCCAAAATGTATCAGAGTGAAAATCTGCCGTTTGTGGTGAATCAGTCTATCTGGTTCGAAGGTGAAGCGAAATTTGCAGATATCATTCTTCCGGCCTGTACCAATTTTGAACGGTGGGATATCAGTGAATTTGCCAATTGTTCCGGTTATATACCCCATACTTTCAGCCAGACAAATCACCGTATTGTGACTTTGCAAAAAAAGTGTATTGAACCCCTGGGTGAATCCAAGTCGGACTATGATATATTTGCCGCATTGGCAGCGAAGTTAGGTGTATATGATGAATTTACTGATGGCGGAAAAACAGATCTGGATTGGGTGAAGCAATATTTTCACGCAACGGATCTTCCCAATCGTATTTCATGGGAGGATTTCTTCGAAAAAGGCTACTATGTCATTCCCGTTCCTGAAGATCACAAATCGACTCCTGCGCTGAGATGGTTTGCCGAAGGCCGGAAAAGAGATACCCCTGACTGGGGTCCAGCTCCCAATGATACAGTCGGCGGACATGGACTACAGACCACAACCGGGAAAATTGAATTTGTCAGTACCAGTTTGCAGAAATTTGATCCCAATGATGAGGAGCGCCCGCCACTGACAACCTATATCGAATCATGGGAAGGTCATCACACCACCTATTTATATAATAAGTATCCGTTGCAGCTGGTATCACCTCATCCCCGATTCAGTTTCCATACCATGGGAGATTTAAAAGACAGTTGGATAAACGAAATAGAGGATCATCGTGTATTAAAGGAGGATGGATACCGTTACTGGATTATCCGGTTAAATACCCAGGATGCGAAAAAAAGAGGGCTCAATCATCATGATCTGGTCAAGGTATATAATAATCGGGGAACCGTTATCATGGCCGCTCAGATTACCGAAAGAGTTCCTGCCGGTACGGTTCATTCTTATGAATCCTGTGCCGACTATCAGCCCATCGGTAAGATCGGAGAGTCTCCGGACCGGGCAGGGTGTATTAATAATTTAAATTCGAAACGATTCATGAGGAAAAATGCCCATGGCATGGCATCGAATTCCTGTCTGGTTGAAATTGAAAAATGGGGAGGATTTGAGCAATGAAAAAAATGCAGAAAAAATTTCGAATGATCATTGATGTGGCGCTTTGTCATGACTGTAATAATTGCTTTCTGGCCTGTAAAGATGAGCATTGGGATAATGACAATATGCCGATTTCAGTGTCAACCCCCAGGCATGGCCATCGGTGGATGAATCTTTTTACTAAAGAGAGAGGGCAGGCTCCACTACAGGATGTGGCGACTTTGGCACATCCGTGTCAGCACTGTGATAACGCCCCCTGTATTAAAGCAGGAGATGGGGCTGTTTATAAACGTGCAGATGGGATTGTGATTATTGACCCGGTGAAAGCTGTTGGCAAAAAGTTGCTGCTGGATGCCTGTCCATATCATGTGATATTCTGGAATGAAGAAAAAAATATCCCCCAGAAATGTACGGGGTGTGCACATCTGCTTGATGCAGGGTGGAAAGAGCCCCGGTGTGTTCAGATCTGTCCAACGGGTGCCTTGTCTTTTGCCATGATGAATAATGCTGAAATGGAAAAAAGAATAGCGGATGAAGGCCTTGAAGTATTCCATCCGGAATATGGTACTCAACCTAGCGTTTATTATAAGAATTTATATCGTTTCACCAAGTGTCATGTAGCCGGAAGCATTGCGATTGATGAGGGGAGAGAGTGTGCTGATGGAGCAAAAATTGTTTTAATGAATTTAACAACGAGTCAAAGCCAGGAAACCATTACCAATAATTATGGGGACTTTAAGATCGATAATTTAGATGATAATAGTGGCGACTATCAACTGGAAATTACATTTAATGGTGATAGCAAATCTTTCACCATCGCGTTGAAGGAGAGTGTTAATGTCGGTACGATTGTTCTGTGATATTGAGATAATTAAGGTAATTTGACTTTTTCAGGACAGTGCTCAATGACTTAAAATGCCATCTGGATTATTTTAAGTCGAGTTCAGAAAAAGACCCTTGAAAAATGAAATATTTATGATAAAGTAAATAATAAAACAATCCATCCTATTGTCGGTTAAATGCTGACATATAGTATTCTACAGGAAAAATGTCTCAGGAAAACAACGAAAAACACAATGCCATAGAAAAGGCATTATATATTCTCTCTTTTTTTACGCCGAATAATGAAGAAATGGGAACCCTGGAGATTAGCCAGAAATTAGGTTATAACAAAGCAACCGTTTCCAGAACACTTTTATTATTGGCACGGCATGGATATCTGGATCAAAACAGACAAAACAAAAAGTTTCGGCTAGGGCCTGCAAGCCTGGCCATTGGTATGGCTGTGAATCGTTCTTTAAAGAAAGATCTTGTCTCGATAGCGAAGCCCTATGTCGATAAATTGAGTGAAGAGCTGGATGCATCGGTTGTATTGGAAGTTTTATACGGTAAAAAAACAATTATGGCGTATGTAGCAGAAGGTCCACGGCGAATTAGGCTGGCAGGTGAGGTTGGTGATTCATTACCTTTTCATGTGTCTGCCGGGGGAAAATCTATTTTGGCCTTTTCCTCTAAAGAATTGCGTGACCATTTGCTGGATAAAGAGCTGATTCAGTTGACAAAATACTCGATTACTGACCGGTCGGTTTTTGAAGAACAACTCAGAGAAATCAGACAGGATGGTGTTGCTTTTGATCTGATGGAACAGGATTTAGACGTCAGTGCTGCCGGTGCCCCGATTCTTGATACGGAAAATCAGCCGGTGGGTGCAATAATAGTTGTGGGTCTGGCCACCAGAATAAAAAAAGATATCAACTCGATTATCGCCGTAAAAGTTAAGGAAGCGGCCATGAATATCTCTCGTCGTTTTTATGCTTCACTCCATAAAAACGACTTTTAATTCCAATTTACCCTCTGATTTTTCCTACCAATCCACAGTGTTTATCTTCAAAGAAACACCCCCTTCATATTCAACACCAATTGATGTCGCCGATTCATTGAATCGGTTTTACATTTTTTCGATTTAACCTTGTGTATCCAAAGAGAGTTTTTCCCAAATATTCTCTTCTGTTTTCTGTAGAAACAGCTGGAAATAATTTTATTGTTTAGTGAGTTACGGGTAAGATAAATAAATCTAAAAAAAGACTTGATTTGTTTTTTAGATTTCGGTACTGTGGCTCAAATAGGTGCAAATCTCATAATATAAGAAAATATCTCATAATATGGGATATTTAATTTACCTTCTTTTTGAGATGGTCTCTCCCTGGAATATGAAAAAAAGATAATAGATATTCAAGGGAGTAATAACGTGAAATATCCAACGGAATTAAGCAAAATTCAGGGTAAAAGTTAATGTCTAACATATTGTCAGTAAAAAAATTAAATAAGAGTTTTGGCAAGTTGTGTGTCACCTCTGATCTATCGTTTGAGGTAGAAAAAGGTGAGATTTTGGGCTTGATGGGTCCGAATGGTGCCGGAAAAACAACTCTGTTTAATCTCATATCCGGTGTATTACCGCCAGACACTGGCGAGATCCGATTTGGGGATGAAGATATCACAAAAACACCTTCCTTTAAAAGATGTCGTAAAGGAATTGGCAGAACATACCAGATACCCCAGCCATTTGAAAAACTATCTGTTTATGAAAATATGCTGGTTAGTGCAGTGCATGGGGGTGGCCTAAGTGAAAAAAAGGCGCGTGATTCAATTGATGGTATCATAGAAGAAGTTGGACTGTCTGAATTAAGGGATCAGCTTGCCGGTAAACTCTCATTGTTGAAACGTAAATCTTTGGAGCTTGGGAGAGCATTGGCTTCAGAGCCAAAGCTCATTTTACTGGATGAAATCGCCGGGGGATTAACCGAAGCAGAGTCACAGGAAGTGATTACAATCGTACAAAAGATCAATAAAAAGGGGATTTCCATTATCTGGATTGAACATTTAATGGCAGTGATGAATGAAGGTGTTGACCGGTTATTGGTGATTGCAGAAGGGCGTTATTTAAATTGTGGTGATCCCAAAACCGTTATGAATTCTAAATGTGTGCTTGAACGATATTTGGGTGAGGAGGATTAGTGTCCACAAATAACATACTGACTATCCAGGGTTTAAATGTTCATTATAAAGACTTACAGGCATTATGGGATGTTTCTCTGGAATTGGAAGAAGGTAAGATTGTTTCAATCATTGGGGCAAATGGTTCGGGAAAGTCAACGTTAATGACATCCATCGTCGGGTTAAATACGCCGACTTCAGGAACAATTGATTTTCAGGGAGAGCCAATTCAGGGCCTTCCACCGCATCTGGCCGTTGAACGGGGAATTGCCCTGGTGCCTGAGGGTCGTCGGGTGTTTGCTCGGTTAAGCGTTTATGAAAATTTGATGATGGGCGCTTATACTTCTAAAGCAAGGCAAAATAAAGATATTATGCTTGAAAAAGTATATGATTTTTTCCCGAGACTGAAAGAACGTCAAAATCAGGCAGCGAACAGTTTAAGTGGGGGTGAGCAACAGATGCTGGCGATTGGTCGTGCCCTGATGTCAGAGCCGCGTTTAATTTTGTGTGATGAAATTTCATTGGGACTGGCACCGGTGATTATCAAAGAAATCTACAAACGACTCAAAAAGATCAACGAAGAAGGAATCACCATTGTACTGGTGGAACAGGATGTCAAAAGGAGTCTCAAGGCTGCTGATTATAGTTATGTTATGTTGGAAGGGAAAATAGTATTACAGGGCGAAGCTGCTTCTTTAGATGAAGATGAGGTCAAAAAAGCCTATTTCGGAATTTAACCTGTTTCACATGCGTCGACAACCCATTGTTAAAAGATGAAAAAGGAGAAGGGTGTATGGAAAGTTTAGCTCAGCCGATTTTAAACGGGATATTATTAGGAGGGCTATATGCGATCATTGCTTTGGGAATGACGACGATGTTTGGTATTGTCAAACTGGTAAACCTGGCCCATGGTGATTTGATGATTTTAAGTGGCTATTTCAGTCTGGCCATTATCGCCCAGTTTGACATCAATCCGTTCTGGTCACTTATTGGGATTATCCCAATTATGTTTGTGATCGGATTTGTCATTCAAAAGTATCTGCTTAATCGGGTCTTGGGAAGCGAGATGGAGCCGCCCCTCTTGGTGGCCTTTGGCTTATCGATCATTATCCAGAATCTGTTATTATTGGTTTTTACTCCGGATGCACAGAGTTTGAAATCGAGTATTTCTGTTCAGACCATTAAATTAACTGAGTATCTTAACGTGCCACTTATTTATCTAGTTGATTTTTTGATCGGATGTAGTGTTATTTTTTTACTGAGTCTGTTTTTTAACAAGACTTATATCGGTCGAGCCATTCGTTCTGCTTCCGATGATGTGATAGCGGCTCAATTGATGGGTGTAGATACAAAGAATATTTTTGCCATTGCTATGGGTATCGCCATGATTACCGCCGCCATCGCCGGCGTACTGGTTGGGACAACGTTTAGTTTTTATCCTCACACCGGTGCTCAATACCTGCTGATTGCATTTGGCGTAGTCATTATCGGCGGTTTGGGAAGTATGAAAGGTGTCCTATTGGGCGGAATCATCCTGGCGGAAGCTCAGCTTTTAGGTGCTCATTTTACGAGTCCCGGTTATCAGCAGTTAATTGGTTATCTGGTATTGTTGATTGTATTACGAATAAGGCCTCAAGGATTTTTTGGTCAGGCCCATTAGCGACATTTTTTAAAGATATATGGTATCTATCAGCGTCGCTGTTAAGATACACATCGGATCAACGATCCTGTTTTTCCATCAGAAAAGACAATTAGTAAAGGTTAAAAATGATTAGAAAGCCTTTTAAATATCGCTGGTATTTGTTAAGTGCCATATTTTTGGCAATGGTGACGGTTCCACTTTGGGGATCTGACTATGTTTTGTTGCTGTGTTTACTTTTTTGCTTATATACCGCCTTATCACAAATGTGGAATCTGTTAACTGGATTTTCGGGTCTATTGTCACTGGGGCAACAGGCGTTTATCGGGTTTGGCGGTTACACCATGGCCGTAATGATTAACTATTATGGGATAAATCTCTGGCTCAGTGTATTGATCGGTGGAGTGTTTTCTGTGCTGCTTGCCCTTTTTATGTCGTTGTTTATCTTTAGCATGAAAGGAATTTTCTTTGCGATTGGAACCTGGATTTTTGCTGAAATTCTACTGTTATGGTTCAGTAATTGGGAATTTGTAAAATATGGCTCCGGACTATTTATTAAACCAGCCCATTCGCCATCAATGGTTGAAATATACTATGCGGCTTTAGTGATGGGGGTCGGTTCATTGGCGGCGGTCGTTTTTATATTGCGATCCCGAATCGGACTGGGTTTGATGGCAATGCGGGATAACGAGGATGTTTCCGCATCCATGGGCGTTGATATATATAAATCAAAACTGTTCTGTTTTTTAGTTGCGGCGTTTATTACTGGTTCAACAGCAGGTGTTTTTTATATATTCCAGATTTTTATACAGCCTTACAACGCATTTTCCATGAGTTGGACAGTCAACTTGGTGTTTATTGTCATTATTGGCGGGATCGGAACGATTGAAGGGCCGATTGTGGGTACTGCCATTTATGTGTTTCTCTCTCAGTGGTTGTCAGAATATGGGTCTATCAGCCTGCTATCACTTGGATTGATTGCAATTGTTATTATTTTGATAGCACCCCGTGGAATCATGGGTACTATACAGGAGAAAACAGGTTTTGAAATTTTGTCCTCCAGACGTCTGTCGGAAGGATGAAAGTCTGTAACCGTTCAAGGGTTCAAAGTTCAGAAGTTCAAAGTTTTCTTATATATATAATACATTGATATATTTACTGTTATTAGAATAATCATTTTTAGTACCTTATAAATAGTTTTCTGCGTTTTTCAGCAGGAAATTATTAGTTAAGGTATTTATCCAGTTTATCTGGGCAATTTGCGTTTAAACATCTTCAAAAGATTTGAACTCTTACACAAACGTTTTTCCAAGTTTTTCTTGAGTGAAAAATCTAAAAATTGTATAAAAACAACTTTGAACAATGAACACTGAACCTGTGAACGGTTACTAAAAGCTTAATTCACCGGAGAAGCGGCTTGTACCAATCCGGAATTTTAATTTCGAACAAGGAGAGCTAGATGGAAAAAAAGGATGAGAACAAAGAGATTACTAGTCAGATGGAGAGGCGAGAATTTGTCAAAAAAGGAGCTATTGGACTAGGGGCTGCTATGGTCGCTGGTAGTTCACTGCCGAAACTCGTTAGGACTGCAGAGGCATCAAAACGTGATTATATCCTGATTGGTCGTCCAAATCCAGCCACTGGACCGATTGCCGGCTTCGGTGAAGGAACTCCCTGGGTTGATGATAGAGCATTGGCTGAAATTAACAAATCCGGTGGGATATATGTTAAGGAAAGAGGACGAAAACTGCCGGTTAAAGTCAAAATTCTGGATACAGAAAGTAACCCTTCCAAAGCTGCTGAAGTTGCGGCTAGGCTGATTGTCCGGGATAAAGTGGATTTAATGTTGTTCTATCATACTCCAGATACGGTTAATCCTGTTGCTTCAATCTGTGAACGATTTAAGGTTCCTGCCATTTCTTTGGATTCTCCACTGGAACCATGGCTGGAAGGGGGTCCTTACAAATGGGCTTTCCATGCATTTTGGTCAATTGAAAAAGACATCGTTCCTGTTTATACAGGAATGTGGGACCAGATCAAGACCAACAAAAAGGTTGGGATCCTGATGGCGAATGATCCGGATGGTGTTGCCTGGTCAAAAGTGTTTAGAGAAGAAGGTGCCAAAAAAGGGTATGAAATGATCGATTTGGGTCGGTTTCCATATGGTTTACAAGACTTTAGCCCGTTTATTAACAAATGGAAGAAAGAGAACGTTGAAATCATTGTAGCGAACACGATTCCACCCGACTTTATTACAGCCTGGAGACAATGCAGCCGACTTGGATTTAAACCCAAGGTTGCTACTGTAGGAAAAGCGTTACTATTTCCATCTGTGGTAAAAGCGCTGGGTGGTGATTTGGGTGAAGGAATTGCGACAGAGGTATGGTGGAGTCCTGAACATCCATTCAAAAGCTCTCTCACCGGTGAAAGTGCGAGAAGTCTGTGTGATGCATGGACAGCAGCAACGGGTAAAGAGTGGTTGCAGCCACTGGGTTTCAAACATGCCGGATATGAAATTGCTGCGGATGTTTTAAAACGTGCAGGAAGTCTGGACAAAAATAAGATTCGCCAAGCAATTGCTCAGACGGATATGGATACCATCGTCGGTCCCATCAATTTCAATAGTCAAAACTATGCCCGTACACCTTTAGTTGGTGGACAATGGGTTAAAGGAAGCAAGTTTCCTTGGGAAATAAATATTGTTTATAATAAGCAATTTCCAAATATCCCAAAAACGGGAGAACTGTTTTCAATGTAATCAACTCTCTCTTCTGAAAGAGTCTTGAAAGTTGATTGCCCCTCCAATTGCTTCCTGGCAATCCGTATCATGATCATACGTTTTGATAAAGTGTGATCATGATTTCGGCCCCACTATAACATGTACAGGTCCCCCAGGTTTATCTCCCCCGACGGTTTCAATAGCCGATTTTATAACGTCAAAAGCCAATCTGAGAAGACAGCTTAGGCCAATAAAGGGTTGCTGCTGTTTTCTTTATTTTATCGGCAATTCCTCAAATAATAATTTAATTTTAACGTTGTATGGCAATATGACAGAAGACAAAAAGCCAATATTTTATTACGGCAACCATATTATCATTACCTGCTTTCTCATCCAATTCATCTACATTGGTGTGATCTCCTCCTAGGGCATATTTTTTAAAACGACAAGATCGGTCCCAGAATGATTGTGACAGCCGCAGGAATCATGCGCTTTTCTTGTCAATCTTGATTTCCACCATCGTCTAATTTAAAGTTTTTCTATAGAATCTCAAAAATAGCGAATGACTCTTAACAATTTTGATTGATGGAGAGAAAAATGTCAGAAACTGTGCAAATATTTCTTGTTATCGGTGTTATGGTTCTTGTATTTATCTTCACGAAGAAGATTCAATCAGTGAGGATGATGAAGGCCAGAGACTTTATCGTAGATGATTTGAAAAAAAGAGGTGCCTTGAATGAGGAATCGGCCGTGGATATAGATTACGCTTCTACCTCAATTCTTAAAATCGGAATTAGGGATGAAAGACCAAAGGTTCTTAAGCAACTTCTTCAGTACGGGATAGTCGGAATGACAATGGAAAACCGGTTTTACCTTAACGAAGTGAATATGCGAGTTGTTGCAGATAAAACAAAAGAAGCATAGAACCGAGTTATTTTTAAATGGGATTATAATGACAGCAGATATACCCTTTGATTGTGATTCATACAGTGCAATGGGTGTTAATATTAGCTTTCTTGATCATGGTGGCGAAAAATAACCCTTGCATTTTTATGATGGCAAAAAGGGCAAGGACTCGAAAGAATCCACTGCGGTGATTAATATGTCCCTTGAATTCACCTTTCTTAAAATCAAATGGTTGAAGGGTAAGTCCAGCATATAAATCAACACCTATCAAATCTGAAAAGAGTTGTGTCAGGCAGCCATCCCCTTCATAAACAAATTTACAAATTTTTTCATCTTAGATAAAATTCTCTCACCGATGGTTCTCGCTTGCAGAACGCTGGGTCGGTTGTCCAGGCACTTAAAAATGTCATCCCTAAGCGGTTCTTGTTCGTTGAAAATATAAGTATCGATCAAAGCCTGAAATTGTTTTCGGTCCAGGCTTTCCTCTTCACACAGCTGATTGAGCGCCAACACTTTCTGGTCCTGCCAGAACTGCTCGAAATCCTCCATGATGGCGTCACTGTCCTCAATATTCGGCAGATGCTCATTGATAAATTTTTCGATCA
>Ga0307989_1001899_pt1 | contig 10456 bp, 5 predicted proteins | sample EllFjometagen185_FD_203164 | JGI IMG/M metagenome (GOLD analysis project Ga0307989, IMG submission 203164) | Marine microbial communities from Ellis Fjord, Antarctic Ocean - #185 | ecosystem: Environmental > Aquatic > Marine > Unclassified | place: Southern Ocean | collected 2014-10-08 | reverse complement strand
ATATTGGGCACACCCGAGATCAAGTGCTTGAACCCTCGCTGATAGTAACCATAGCCGCTGACAACTAGGATGGTGGCCAGGATGAGTTGAACAAGCATATTCATTTGAGGGGAGAGGAGATTCAAGTCCAGAAACATTTCTAGCATTGCATAAACAAGAAGAGGTATCCCGAAGATGGATTGGATGGTGAGTAGACGTTTCCAGGTTGCAATGGTTCTTTCCTGTCTATGAACCAATGAAGATGACCCCTGGGGCTCCAATTTGTATCCCATGCGAGTCACTGCTCGGGCAAACTTCTTAATGGGGATAGATTCTACGGTTGTAATCGTTGCTGATTCGGTGGCCAGGTTTACTGACACCTCCTGGACTCCAGGTATTTGTTCGAGGGCCTTTTCAACATTGGCAACGCAGGCTGCACAAGTCATTCCTTCTACTTCAAATTGATAGTTGTGTATGGAGGTGGAAAAATCTGGGTGGGAGTCTGTCATAGAATCTTTCGTTTAATGGTTGGTACCACAGTTAAAATATGCTCAGAGGGGATGACTCCTAAATTAATAAAATCGCATTTTATCAATCTGATTGTCTAGCATATCCAATTTGCCAAACAATGTATTAATTCTAAAGTGATAAATATAGTCATGTTAATCCTTGATGCGTGACCCATAAATAATTATATCTCGAGATGAATTATTTATTACGACTATTGATTGGAGCTTCGCTCCTGATGTTTCTGAGTAGCTGCAGCGATATGGGTGAACCTGAGATTTTGTTACCCGAGATAGATGTTATACCCACATCTCTTGACTTTTCAACGGTTAGTATTGGATCCCCCCAAACCAGACAGATTACGATTGTCAATATGGGTGAGGGCGAATTGAATGGGACCTTGACTCTGGTTCAGGATAGCACCGTTTACACGATGCAACCTCAAGGGGACTTTGTGCTACAATCCGATGATACCCTTCTCGTGGAGACCACTTTTACTCCACAGTCTGAGTCGATCTATACCGGTCATATTCAAATTAATAGTGATGATCCTGAAAATTCAGATATTTTCGTGAATCTCACGGGAGTGGGGACAGCCATACCGGTCCCAGCACTGACCATTTCAAGTAGCTCGCTAAATTTTGGAACCATCCTGAGTACTTCAAGTAGCCAACAGCAGATCACTCTCAGCAGTACGGGAAATGACACCCTGAAGATTTCAAGCATATCCTTTAATCTCGGAGTCTACCACGTTGATGCAACCACACCTCTGGAATTGCTGCCCGGATCATCTCAGATATTGACCATTACTTTTCAACCTGATGGTGCAGGGACCTTTAACGGGGATATGACCCTAATTTCAAATAGCCCCTCCACACCAGATGTTGTTAACCTGGCTGGTGTTGCAGAACCTGCAGTGAGTTATGCTGCCTCTGTTCAACCCATTTGGAATTCAAACTGCTCTGGTTGTCATGGATCAAATGGTGGTTTGAGCCTTTCCTCATACGCCAACCTTATCGCTGGCACATCTTCTAATGGACCTGTTGTAAGCGCAGGAGATGGAGCAAATAGCCTGATTATTAAGCGAGTCAAGGGGCAGGTTGGAAGTCGCATGCCTCAGGGTGGAGCAGCCCTCTCAACTGCTACTATCGCCACGATTGAGACATGGATAAACCAAGGAGCATTAAACAATTGAAAACACTAATTAGAATGGCGTTCTTGAGTCTTGCAGTCAGTAGCCTCTCGGCCCTTCCTAGGTTTGCCGCGATGGAAGAAGTGAGTTGTGGGTCTTGTCATTCATATCAGGGTGGAGGCGCTAATCGAACATCCTATGGTGAAGAGTATGCCCGTGAAAGTCTGGTTATAAAAGATTTCAGCTTCCCCTGGGAAAATGAAGACAGCGAATTTCCAGTCTACTTTGGTCTGGATACACGCTATCAAATGATTGCAGAATCAGATGAGGACCTCCGACAGTTTCCCATGCAATTTGCCCTCTATGCTGGTACAGAATTCGGGGGCTTGATAGCTCATGCTGAAGCTTCTAGAATTTCAGATGAATTCAGGATTACAGGGGGCCTCAGATATGAAGGCTTACCTCTGGAAAGCTGGATTGGTGTATCCAAAGCTTTACCCATCCTTGGTTGGAGAATTGATGATCATAGTGTTTTTACTCGCGGCGGCAACCTGACCCTGCAGGGCTTACCCCGAGAAGGAATGCCCTATACACCATTTATTGAATCTCCGAGCCTCGTTGAGATTGGAAGTGCACCCATCGATGGACTTGAAGTGACACTCATGGCAGGCACACCCTTTATTCAGGAGATACAGCCCCTCGATTCTGATATGTTCACTGCTGCAAAGATGAGCTATTCATTTTCAGCAGATCTTTTCTCAGCTCAGATTGGTCTGGCATATTTTGATGAAAATAAGCTCATGAACGGATCTATTGCTACATGGGCTGTGTCCAGTCACGGATTTGTATTGCTGGGCGAGTGGGCTCAGATGAATGGGTGGATCGAATCTGGTATCACAAATCTGGCCACATTTCAACAGTTGAGTTACCGTTTATTCCAGGGGCTTGATATGGTGGGGCGTTATGAGTTCTTTGACCCGAATATGGACCTCACTACAGGTGCAATCCAGAGGGCTAGTCTGGGCCTTGAATTCTTTCCAGTTCGAGGTGTAGAAGTGAAATTGAGTTATCGCAGCAGTACGCTGGATTTACCTGATAGTACACCGGATCCTCAATCTCAGATTTTGAGTCAGATTCACTTTTACCTATAAAAAAAACCAGGAAAACCTGGATTCAGAGTACATCACTTATAGATATCTGATTATTTCTGAAGAGAGATACGTGGTTCAATGCTTGAATTGCTGATCTCACCTATTATGCAGGCTTCTGCAACATCATTGGCATGCAGGTCATCAATAAATGCATCCACCTTGTCCTGTGGAATACTGATCAACAATCCCCCAGAAGTTTGAGGGTCAACAACCAATAATTCCTCTTCCCGGGTTACGCCTGATCCAACTGATATGCGTGGCTTATAAAACTTCTGATTACTGAGTAGACCACCCGGCACGACATTTTGTTCAGCATATTTGTATGTCCCAGGCAGCACGGGCAGCTGATCTATAAAAATTTTGGCATCCATATAGCTTGAATCCAGCATTTCCAATAAATGTCCCACCAGACCATAACCAGTTACATCCGTCATGGCATGAACCGCATACTTAGCAACGACATCAGCAGCATATTTATTGAGCCTTACCATGCTGCTTATCATGGTATCGGTTTCTTCTGAAGTGGCAATCTTTCGCTTCAAGGCCGTAGCTACAATGCCTGTACCCAGAGGTTTGGTAAGAACCAGTGCATCGCCAGGTTGTGCACCGCCATTTGAAATCATTTTATCAGGGTGAACAAGACCTGTGACGGAAAGTCCATATTTGAGCTCATCATCCTTGATGGAGTGACCACCGGCAAGTACAGCACCTGATTCCACGATCTTACTGAGACCCCCTCTGAGGATGTCGCGTAAGACAGAGTTATCCATATCATCCACAGGGAAGGCGACAATGTTCAGAGCCGTGGTTGGGCGAGCCCCCATGGCGTATAGATCACTAAATGCATTGGCGGCAGTGATTTGACCAAAGGTGAAAGGGTCATCCACGATAGGGGTGAAAAAATCCAAAGATTGGACAATAGCAAGATCTTCACTCAGTTTGAAAACTGAGCTGTCATCGCGATGATCAATGCCTACGAGTAGGTCGGGATGTGAGGGAATATCAATCCCGCAGAGTATATCGTCCAGGTCCCCTGGACCAATTTTACCTGCTCAGCCAGCTGCCTTGACTTTTGCGGTCAGATTTATTTCTAAACTTTTAGTCATCACATGAAAATAAGCAACGGACCAGAAGTGCCAACCTGAAAAACAGACAGATTTGAATTGTTTTAGAGTTGAAAACCCCCTCAGCTTATCCTAAGATTACGGATGCATAATTTTACAAAACATCTAGCCCTCACTGTCGTTTCACTTTCACTCCTTATCAGCTGTGCCCCTGCACCTCCAGTTTCCTCGGCTGATATCATGTATTTTATTCTTATTGATCGGTTTGTGGATGGGAATCCGGACAACAACGAAGGGCATGTTCCTGAGAGCTACCAACCCTATGATGGCAGCAATTCTGAATCCTTGAAGCATTATCAAGGTGGGGACCTGACAGGGGTTACTCAATCACTGGATAGTCTCAAAGCCATGAATATCAGCATGATTTGGATCTCCCCATTTATCGACAATTCAAATACTGACTATGTCGGGTGGTGGCCCTATCATGGATATCATCCCATCGACTTTTATAAGGTGGATGAGCATTTTGGGACGCTTGCGGACTTGAAAGCATTGGTGAAAGAAGCTCATGCCCGGGATATGCAGATCATTTTCGACATGCCCTTTAATCAGACTGCAGCAGATCATCCCTGGATTGATGATGCGGACAAACAGGATTGGTTCCATCTGGATGAAGAGGGTCAACCCTATGCTATCACAGATTGGCAAAATCAGGAGCAAATTGAGCGCGGTGAACTCCATGGTTTGCCTGATCTTGCTCAAGAGCGGGTTGAGGTCAGTGATTATTTGTTTGAGGTGTCCAAGTACTGGATTGAAGAGACTGGTTGCGATGGTTTTAGGTTGGATGCAGTCAAGCACGTTCCCAAAAGCTTCTGGAAAGATTACACAAAAAGGATTCGGGCTTTAGCGGGTCCTGAATTTCTACTTCTCGGTGAGGTGTTCTGGGGAGAGGCCTGGAGAATTAAACCGTATGATGATCTTGGTTTTGACTACCTCTTCGATATTCCGGGATATTATGCCATTAGGAATACGTTTAACAAGGGTGCCAGGATGGGTGACTTTTCAAAATTTTATGAATCGAACACCAAAATCCTGCCCAGCACTTCTTTTGCAACCTTGATTGATAACCACGATGTAGCGCGCTTCAATGAGGGTCTGGGAGAGGACGCTTGGGCAAAACAACTTCTGGCTTTGGGATGGCTCATGACTTCTCCGGGTTTGCCAGTCATTTATTCTGGGAGTGAATTAGGAATGAAGGGCTACCCTGTAGGTGATGTAAGCGGTGAATCTCAGGACTATTTAAATCGATTACCCTATCCAGAAGCACCTTCTCCAGAGCAATTACTCAAAAAACAGGACTTTGTTCAGCTTACGCATCTGAGAAATCAATATCCAGCCTTGAGTCGAGGCGATTTTAAGGAAGTCTATAAGGATTGGTCCACCTATGCATATATGAGAACATATGGAGATGAACATATCTTAGTCTGCCTGAACAATGCAGGTACCCAGGAGTTTCTTTCGATTCCTGTTCCCCAGGGGCTGGATATCTCCAGTATTCAAAAAGTTTATGGAGCTGCAGTCATTCGATATGAAGAGGGTGAGCTGTTGTTGCGTTTGCCTGCCAATACGCTCACAGCCTGGCAGTTTCAGGGACGAGTTGATACAAAGTTACCAGAGTGGGTTAAGTTTACTAATAAACTTTCTGTTGATTATCAGGTGCAGGAATTGTTTTATGTAGATAAGGACCAAAATGTAAACCAATTTCAGATCGCTGGAGATTTTAGCAATTGGAAGGTAGGCGACTATTCAACAAGCAGACGTGGAGATAGTCTGTTTATAGAAGTTCCCTTAAAAGCAGGCAAGTATCACTATAAATTTGTACTGAATGGAGCTACCTGGATTGCCGATCCAAATGCTGTAGAATATTCGATAGATCCTTATGGCGGGCAGAATAGTATTTTAACGATTCCTGACTGATAGCAAAAAATTATAAAGAAATATCTAGAGATATCTAAATATTTTATCGCTAATTTCCCAAATATATCCAAATTATTTAGTGCCAATAAATAGGTGCTAAGGCTAAGGTTTTGCTCGGTTTCTGAGTTTGTTTTTTGCGTAAAATATTCTTGACATGCTGTAAGGAGAAACATAAGTTGACGAAGCGTAACTCATAAAAGGGTTACTAAATTCAAAAAGTTGGAGTTTGTGTGATTTCGATGAGAGAATTCTGTCGTAAGCTGCTCGGTTTAATCATTGGTTCCGTTGTAATCACAGCATTAGTATTTCCTGGGACAACCGGAAAAATTTCTGGTGTAGTACGTGACAAGGAAAGTGGTGAAGGGCTTATTGGCTGCAATGTAATTGTTGACAATACTCGCTTTGGAGCCTCTGTGGGAATGGATGGTTCCTTTTACATCATTGGGGTCGATCCCGGGGAGTACTCAATCACGGCCAGCATGATTGGTTACCAGCAAGTGCGGCTAAGTGAGGTCCAGGTACGATCTGATTTAACGACTTCAATAGAATTCGACTTAACTCCAACTATCCTTGAGTCTGGTGAGGTCGTTGAGGTTATCGCTGAAAGAGCAACGGTGGTTAAGGACTTAACAGCGACTTCTGCCATTGTGACCGCAAAACAAATTGCCACCATGCCAGTTACTGATATGGGAGATATCATCAATTTACAGGCAGGCATGGTTGATGGTCATATGCGAGGTGGTCGCTCCGGTGAAGTTGCCTACTGGATCGACGGTATTCCAGTGACAGATGTGTATGATGGTGGTCAGATGTTTGAGGTCTCAAAAGATTTAATCCAGGAATTACAGGTGATATCAGGTGCGTTTAATGCAGAATATGGCCAGGCCATGTCGGGCATTGTTAATGTAACCACCAAGACGGGTTATAAGGAATGGGGTGGAAATCTATCTTTATACACAGGTGATTACCTGAGTAGTCATGATAATTTGTTTATGGGGATAGATGAGTTTAATCCCATCACGATTAAAAATCTTGATCTTTCATTACACGGTCCAATTATAAAAGATAAGCTGGATATGAGCTTTTCTCTCAGGGATGTCTATTGGCAGGGATGGCTAAACGGTAAACACCTGTTTAATCCATGGGCCGTACCGGTTTTTGGATTCGATGGATTAACCTCCTTGGGGGCAGATGCGCAACTGGATTCTCTCGTTGCTTCCGTCTACACAGAAATACCTGACCAAGGAGCTATGGGTGATGCTGAATATGATGCACTCAAGGACAGCCTTTTCACCGATGGATATGCTAAAGTTCATGGAAATCATTCAAATTCCGTTGGTGATGGTGAGTACAAACCCATGCAATGGAATCATCGTCAATTTTATCACGGGCGAGTTAACTGGTATTTATCACCAGGATTGCGGTTGTCGTTACAGAGCTCATATACTGATGTCACATATCAAGACTATGAGCGTTCTTATAGACTCAATCCATACGGCGACTTAACCAGGCAGACCCAGAGCTACAATTATCTGGCAAAACTAACTCATAGCTTAAACACAAACAGTTACTATTCAGTTGGTCTTTCTCGAGCACGGAAAACTTATTTTCACTACAACGAAAATGACTATGTCGTGTATGATGAGATGGGAGCAAGTATGCATTCATATGCTTTCCCAACTTCAGGCACCAACAACGGCCGCTTTAATCGCGAGAGCCTTACTGATCTCATTAAAATAGACTATGTAAATCAGATCACTTCCCAACATCAGATAAAAGCGGGAGTTGAATACCGACAACACATACTTTCCTTGCAGGATAGCACTCTACAGCCACCTGCTGATAAAACGACTCTAGATCCGGTGTTTGATGATCCGCGTATTACCAATCCCCGCATATTCGATGTTTCCACAATTTATAATAGCCAGTATGAGCAGAAACCAATTGAATTTTCCGCCTACATCCAGGATAAGATAGAACTCAAAGAGCTCATTATTAATATTGGTATGCGCATAGATTATTTCAAACCTGAAGGTCATGTGTTGGCTGATCCATCAGATCCAAGTATTTTTGAACCCCTGAGATTGAACAATATTTATCACGATACTGACAATAATGGAATTTATGGTAATGAGGGTGATGTACTGAAGTCGGTTGCTGAACGCAGTGCCTACTGGTACTTAGCAGCCGAGGATAAATTGCAATTTAGCCCCAGGTTTGGTGCCAGTTTTCCTGTCACTGACAAAGGGGTGATTCACGTCTCATACGGACACTTCCTGCAAATTCCTCGCTTTGAACATCTTTACCGCAATCCCGATTTTGATCTGGACAGTGGTACTGGAAATATTGGCGTTGTGGGGAATGCAGATTTAAAACCAGAAAAAACAATTTCCGGAGAAATCGGTGTTACCCAGGAAGTTATGGATGGAGTGACTCTTGATGTAACAGGATATTTTAGAGATATTCGGAATTTGATTGGGACCAACTCCGAGCAGATTGAAATCTTTGGCGGATCAGCTTATTACAACAAAATCGAGAATAGTGATTTTGCCTACGTTAAAGGAATGGTGCTGGCACTAAACTATTACAATAGCAATGGGATTTCTGGAAACATTGACTACACCTTCCAGGTGGCAGAGGGAACAGCGTCCGATCCTGAGGAAGCCCGGAACTCAGTTGCTGGTGGAGCTGAACCTGGAATCTACATTAGAGCCTTGAACTGGGATCAGCGCCACACTGTCAATCTGTCAGCAAATTACAATGCTTCATTTTGGGGAGTCAGTGCGATAGGTGCCCTGGGTAGCGGTCTACCGTATACACCCAACCTGGCCGCAGAAAATACCTTGCTGACCAACAGCGCAAGCAAGCCGGTAACCCTCAACCTGGATATGAATGTATATTATATGTTCAAAATATTCGGTAAGGAAAGCCAGGTGTTCTTGCGAGTCCAGAATGTTCTGGATCATTTGAACCAAACTGGTGTCTACGATAAAACCGGAACGGCAGACTTTACTCCAGATCAGCAACAGGTCGAGAATCTCAATGTAGATGAGTCAGTAAACACAGTTGAAGAGTGGTTCCGCAACGAAACCTTTTACTCAGAACCACGACGTATTGAATTAGGATTGGGGCTTAATTTCTAATGAATATCAGGCTGAATATGTATACGATCAAAGTAGCTTTAATTTTTCTTATCAGTATTTCGGGACTATTTGCTGAAAGTGGTAGAGTCCATCGGAAAAATGCAGTGCATAAGGGAAACCTTGTGAAAACTGTGTTTGGAAATTGGGGCGTGGTTGGGCAACCATCTGATAAAGGACCACGGGGTGCCTGGATACATGAGAACAATGGTTATGTCGGAGATGTGAGTCCCTTTGTTGGCGCACAAATTTCTACCCGTGATACCTCGGGAGCCGAGAAGACATTTCATACTGTAGTCGTGTCTCCTGTTAATAGACCAACCCTGGGTGGGCATGAAATTAGTCCCACAGGTAAACAATGGGGGTTTGAACCCGTTGCCGGATATGCGGACCCTGATCAGTCCTCAATTGCCATGAGTACAAATCCGCAGAGTTGGCCCTCAGTTTGGCCAGATCAACCAACCTGGGCGGGAACCTGGAATGGGTATTTTGGTCAAATTTCAAATGCCTCCGAGGAAAGCTATTATGTCATGGATGATGCCAATGACGAAGAATTTAATTTTGCTGAGAATAATAATTATCGCGTCGCATTCAAACCTGATAGCACGGATCTGACGCGCACTGGTTTAGGCCTGGAAGTCAAGGTTAGAGGGATGCAGTGGGGACAATTTCTCGCTCAAGATGTCATCTTCTGGCTTTATGAAGTAACCAACACCAGTACCACTGATTACGATCAGATCGTATTTGGAATGCTGGTGGGAACCTATATTGGTGTTACTGGAACGGATGATCGTCCTGGAGAATATGATGATGACTGGTCATTTTTTGATGTAGAAAGAGATCTGACTTTTACGGGTGACTACGACAACAATGTCTCTAGAAATTCAAATTGGGTCGGTAATGATGTTGGTATGGTGGGTTACGCTTTTCTGGAAAGCCCGGGAAATCCTTTTGATGGAATTGACAATGATCGTGATGCAATCGATTATGGCGATGCGGACTTTTTTGAGGAAGAGGATTTTGAGAATCGTGTATTAAATCTGGGTGATGAACTGATTCTCATCGACGAGCAATTCAATCGTAGCTCTCATTTTCTCACTGCTGGTCCTGATACTATCTCCAGTCGCGGTTTGTTTATGGTTCTATCTCCCGGTGATACGTTGCTCCCTGAAGGTAATGAAGTGTTGGCCCCCAATGCTTCAAGCAGCACTGATTTGATCATGAATGGGAATGCTGTAGATGGGCTAGACAATGATTTTGATGGGTTAATTGACGAAAACTACTATTTGCATTATCGTCAGGTGAGAAAAGACCAGGATGGCAACATCCTCTTCGATATTTTGAATCCAACAGCATTTGTCAACTATGTAAGCGGACTGGGATCGTTGAATCCTATGATCGACGAACAACGCGATGATAATGATGATAATGATGGTGACTGGGTTGCTGAATTTGATGATATCGGTTCAGATGGTGTAGCAGGTACCGATGATGTGGATGGAACAG
>Ga0307989_1001898_pt1 | contig 10475 bp, 4 predicted proteins | sample EllFjometagen185_FD_203164 | JGI IMG/M metagenome (GOLD analysis project Ga0307989, IMG submission 203164) | Marine microbial communities from Ellis Fjord, Antarctic Ocean - #185 | ecosystem: Environmental > Aquatic > Marine > Unclassified | place: Southern Ocean | collected 2014-10-08 | reverse complement strand
CATAAAACCGAAGTTTTTTCCTGTTATCTTAATTGAGTATTCTGGGTTATATTTTTCTATATATAACTTTAATGATTGGGCTTGATTATTTTCTGCTGACTTTACTTCTATAGGTATGACTTTCCCTTCTTTATGTAATAGGAAATCTATCTCTGCATTACGCTTTGACCGCCAGTAATATAACCCATGTCCGTTTACTCTTAAAGCCTGGGCAACATAATTTTCTGTCAGCATTCCTTTAAACATATTGAAACTATCTGTTAAAAAATCCGCTGGACTTAAATCGGCTAATTCAGATAGTAACCCTGTATCATTCATATAAATTTTAAATATATTATCATTTGCATACACATTAAGAGGGATATTAGGTGCCTCTATAAGAGCACATTTACTTATTAAATCTGCTTGCAAAAGCCAGTCAATAGATGTTTCGTAAATTCTCTTTTTCGCATTCACTTCAATAATTTTATATGTGAATTTCGTGTTTTCACGGTTCAATTGCTTTGGTATTGATTTATATAGTTTATTAATTTTTATATTTTCAGCACTTGTAGTATATTTGCTCATGTCATAGATATAGGCATTTAAAATATTTCGCTTAACATCTCTGTTAAACTTTACAATATCTTTATCAGCACTAATATATTCAAGAATCGCAGCAGGCATTCCGCCTGTAAAAAGATAATCTTGATATATTTGCATCAGTAAATCATGAATGGGTTTAGCCATTTGGCTGTTCGCTGTATAGCACTTTCTTATTTCTTTATTCAAATCACTACGATTATTTGCCCATAAAAATTCCTCAAAATCCATTGGGTATAATGTCCCCATCATTACTTTCCCTACCGGAAAAGATCCTTCAAATCTGTTCAATGCTACACCCAGTAGACTTCCTGCGCAGATAATTTTATATGGTTTTTCTGATTCATTAAAGTATTTCATACTTGAAATAGCTCTCTCGCTAACCTGGATTTCATCAAAAAATATTGCTGTACTATCTACATCAATTTGCCTACCCAAAAGTAATGCGATTCTTCCCATGATTTCTTCGGGATTTATTGTGTCTGTAAAAATCTGTTTGATGCTTTCATTATCATCTAAATTAAGATAAATATAGTCATTGAAATTATTCTCGCAGAACTCTTTAAGTATGTATGTTTTACCAACTTGTCGTGCCCCAAGTAGCATATATGGCATATCAAGGTTTTTATTCATCCATTCATTTAACTTCTTAGTATATTTTCGGTCCATTTTATTTACCTCTAATAGCATTATAGCATAATAATACACATAAATGCATGCATTTATGTGTAAGTATTACACCTTTTTGCATGCATTTTCGTATGCTCTTAGCACCTTTTTACACCCATTGCCCTGATTGGAGCAGAAAATGAAAGTTACAAACTTATTAAGAATTGGAAAATCATCCCTCCGCTGTTTTTCCAAGGCGGTAGCTATCCTACAATGAAAAAAGGTCTTCGACTTCTTCTTTTGTCAATTTTGTAATTAACGATTGTCCCGGCTCAATAACTGAGTCAATCAAAGCTTTTTTCCTTTGCTGAAGGCTATATATTTTTTCTTCTATGGTACCTGAAGTTATAAGCTTAATGACTTGAACTACTTTATCCTGACCAATCCGGTAAGCTCTGTCTGTTGCCTGATCTTCAACTGCCGGATTCCACCAAGGATCATAATGAATAACTGTATCTGCTCCGGTTAAGTTAAGGCCTGTTCCACCTGCTTTTAGAGATATCAAAAATACATCTGATTCTCCCTCGTTAAAGGAATTTACCAGTTTTCCTCTGTCTACCATTTTGGTAGATCCATCCAGATAGAAATAACTGATTTTTTCTTTCTCTAATCTGCCTGCAATTATTTTAAGCATTGATGTAAATTGCGAAAATACTAATATTCTGTGACCGCCGTCCAGGGCGTCGGATATTACTTCCTCTAATTGAAGAAGCTTACCGCTCTCTTTATCATAGTCTTCCAAAAACAAAGATGGATGACAGCATATCTGGCGAAGTCTTGTAAGCCCTGCCAATATCTTAATATGGCTTCTGTTAAAACCCACTTCATTTATTTCATTTGAAATTTCGCCCTTGAGTTTTTGCATCCATGCCAGATACACCTTTTTTTGGTCCTCAGTCAGTTCTGACACCATTTTGCTTTCTATTTTTTCCGGTAGTTCCAGCAGAACATCTTTCTTCATTCTTCTTAAAATGAATGGTTTTATATGTTTCGAAAGGTCGTGCATAGCATTTGTATCTGCATCTTTTACAATAGGTTTTTCATAATTATTGACAAATTTCGAGTGTGAAAAAAGGTATCCTTGCATGGCAAAATCAAAAATTGACCACAGCTCAGAAAGATTGTTTTCCATTGGCGTTCCTGTCATGGCGAATCGCGTTTTTGCCTTAATCTTTTTTACCGACTTTGCATTCAGCGATAAATGGTTTTTTATATGCTGCGCCTCGTCTATGACGCACACGCTAAAAATCATATCATCGTATAAATTTATGTCGCGCCTCATCAACGGATAAGAAGTAATGGCAATATCATAATTGCTAATTTGTTTTATTTTCTCTTCCCGTTCTTCTCTAGTACCAGCAATAATAATATTGGTCAGCTGGGGAGTAAATTTCTTTATTTCAGCCTCCCAGTTATATACCAATGATGTTGGAACAACGATAATAGCTGGTTTTTGTTCCGGTGTTTTTTCAGAAAGTATATATGCTAAAATCTGCACTGTTTTGCCAAGCCCCATATCGTCTGCCAATACACCACCCATACCATAATATGAGAGGGTCTTTAGCCATTTAAATCCGAATTTCTGGTAATCTCTTAATACATTATCCAGTTCTTCAGGTAATGTAAAATGCATATCCTGTGGCTCTGTGATGTTCTGTACCAGATCTTTAAAATGGTGGTTTCTTTCTATTTTAACGTGGTCTGATTCCCTGATATTCTGGTCAAGGTAAATTGCTCTGTAATTTGGTAGTGTAATTTTTCCGTTCTCAATATCCTTTGCATCAAGACTAAGAGAGTTTATAAAATCGGCCATGTTAATGACATCATCAGATTCTAGGTCTAGAAACCCACCGTTTTTAAGTCTGTAAAAACGTTTTTTTTCTTTCAACGAATTAAATATATGACCAAGTTCCTCTAAATCTATACCATCAATGTCAAACTCGAACTCCAGTAGATTTGTATCTTCCGAAAGCTTTACAGCGCCTTTCATTGCCATTACATTCTTTACTTTTATATTCTTGAAAGCATCAGAATAAAATACATCCGCATGTTTCTGAATCATTGGGATATGACTTGATACAAACTCAAATAGACTGTCTTCATTGTCCATGTAAAGCCTGTTTTCCAAGACCCTGAAATCAGTGGTGTTAAAAACGTTTAATATCGCGTTTTCCTTGTTGGAATCTCTTAACAAAACTGTTTCTGAGTTTTTACTCAGTTCATCAATCGGGGCAAAAGGGTTAATTGTCCTTTCGCCATAAATAAATTTTACATCGGCTGTATACACACTGTTTTTCTTGTCAAGATAAACTTCAGCCTGAAGAGGGAGTTTTATAATTGAGGAACTGACTTCATCCTCAATGTGCATTTCCCCAATACCTTCGGTATGAGGAAGTATCTCTGATACGAACCTCTCCCTGTCCTGGGCTTTGAATGTTAATTCAGAACCTTTTTGATTAGACAGCGACAGCAAAAATGGGCGTATTTTCTTGCTGTGCTCAGATGAATTTTTATAAATAGTATTATCACTTAAGATATATGTTAAAGATGATTCCAATGCAATTGAATTATTCGGTACCTTTACATCGAGAATCAAATCATTATCTCTTTTCCCTAGATTGAAATCTATAGGAATATCTTTTTCAATAACAGTTGCCTCTGTTGATATATCATCAATATTTAAGTAAATTTCTCGGCCAGTATATAATTCAAGGATGTTCTTTAGCGTGTGTTGGGGCAGTGATACTTCCTTGCCTTTAAAGTGGCTTTTAATATTATAGTAGCCCCATGATTTATGTATATAGCTTTCTGTTTTTTCTAATTCATTTAGGTATGTAAGAAGAGTGATATCTTTAGGTGCAAATTCATGTACATCCGGATCATAATTGAATTTTTTCCCAAAATCCATAGGTTGACTGTCTATTACACTATTAGCAAACACCCTGATATTTTTTACAATATACATCCTGTCTATGCCTGTTCTTAAGCTTAATTTATGACTCTCAGGATTATCAGATGGTATTGTGCTATCAACAGTAATTGTTGCTTCAAGATTAACCTGCGATTTTATTTCTTCACCACTGTGGTCAAAAATATCGAAAATTGAGGTTACGGGTAAAACCTCTTCGATTATAGCTTCCTCATATTCACCGTCTTTGTCTTTTCCTTCTATTTCTAGCATCAGTGCAACCACATGCTTACACATACCAGTAAAGGGACAGCCGCAGCGAAACCCTTTTGTATTTCCGTCTTTATCAAATATTACACTTGTCTCATAAAGTTCGTTACCCTGCACAAGCCCTGTAATTGAATTTTTATTTAAATCAAAATATAGGTCTTTAATCCGCATGTCCATATAATATTGATATCCTCTGATATATATTAACTGGGGCACGAGCCTTTTTATGTATGTAGTGTTTATGTTAAACCTCAACTTATATGCCAGCCTTTCTTCTTACTGTGCCCGTTGCTTTTTTCAGGCGCGAGATTGTAATAAGGATTAACTTATGTAATCTGTTTTTTTTACTCTATTCTATATCTTATCACAAGTATGGAAGATATATATTGCCTTAATTAATCTGCAACTAAAAACACCGGCCATTAACAATAACCGGTGGTCTTGTATAATTAGTTGGAATATCATCCCTCCGTTATCGTTCCACTTTTGACGATAACGGTGTCGTTGACGGTGAAAATGAGAAGATTGGCGTCAGGTGCAATCTGCATTTTTTTTATTGGAGCTATATAGTCAGACTGATACTCTTTCAAGCTGCAAATTCGTTCAACTCTACCATTGGCAATGCGAGTTTCACCAGGATAAATGTTTATGGTTTGAGTTAGTTCACATGTAGCTGATGCCATGGTTGGTTTATCATTAAAATTAATGGTTACAAGATAATCGCCGACTTCATATGCAAATACCTTTTCACTATCGGTTGTATATTTTATCATAGTGTTCTGTAGCTGGGCGGTTTCTTCACGGGTCTGGTTTGGTGCCGCAATAAGTGTGAATGGCTGGATGTGATCTCCTGCTTTAAGGCTGCCTTCTTCAATATTGTTGAATACCAGCTGGTCTTCTACACCTTTCCATGCTGTGTAGTTGTGTTTGTTTATGTATTTGACGCTGTTACTACCGTAGTATATGTAACCCATTTTATCATCTATGTTCACAGTACCTGTTTGCGGCAGGTATTCTATGTCGTCATGATCGCCGCCGAACCAACCTTTAAACTTATATTCTGATTCACCTGTATAGACTTTCACATACCCCTTTGCCAGGTCGCCGAAGTATTTAATGTCTTCGTTGCGGATTCCTATTAGTCCACCGTGAAATTTTGTTGTTGTGCAGTCTTTATTAACTGTAAATTGATCTGTATAGATAGTTATTCCGTTAGGCAGGGATACAAATGAAATGTCCTGAAAGAGTTTTTCATCATCGCGAACTACCGTGCAGGTTGCTCCGAATCCTTCGGGTTTTTTATTTATATCTCGCTTTATGGAATCGCGGATATCACGCTCGTTGCAAAGAGAATCAGGTAGTGTCTTATTTTCAAATCGGATTTCACCGGTCATGCTGGCTATAATCGGAGTTATTGTCCATAGTCCGTCTTTTGGCAGATTGACGGCCATGACCTTGTTACGCCAGTTAAAGTTTGAAAAGCTGTCCCTTTTTCGGTTAATAATTGTGCATCCGAATGGATATTCATAAACACCTTCTAGTTCATCATTGATTTCAGTTATGCTTTTTTGGGATTCATTTTCTCCGTAGTAGGCATGCATCAAATATGTATATATTAGGTTCATGACACTTGCGTGTTCCATATGTTTTAGGCTGTAGTGGCCGTACTCGTCTATCTTTTGATCCGGATTATCATCAAGAAGGGTGCCTTTTTTGTGGCTATTCTGTAGCTGTTCCATTTTGGTTATGCTTTCACGTAAATATGTTGCTGAGTTTTCTTTATTATAGAATACGCTCATTATTGAGTGCATCATGTGGTCGCTGTGGTAACGGGTGTACCACCAGTCCTGTCCCTGTATGGGAATTAGGATTCCATCATTTTGGCACCATTTACTTAGGGACGCATCATAGACTTTTTCATTGTTGTAAAATATAGATTTGGGTAGCTCATTTCCTGTCATTTTTAGCATAATCGCTGCTTCAAATTTTAGAATCATACCGGCAGCTACATATCCAGGGTGTACAAAAGAGTGGTTCTCACAGGTCATATCCGGGTGGAATGTTACACCTTTCATCCAAAAATTTCTAAGAGATTTGCCCTCGAAGTCACCGGTATTCATGCGGTCTTTGAAGGTTCCAATAGAATTGAGTGCCCATCGGTTTAATCCTTCAATCCATTTAGCGCGATTGGGATGTTTTTTATATAGTATTATAGCTCCACTGATACCCATCGCTGTCCATGCGTTTTCTTCACTTTGTGTGTCAAAATATGTGCCTGCGCGGGGCAGTTCATTGCTCCATCGGTCTGCAAATGCTGTAACTATTTTTTCAATAATATTAAATATTTCATCATCAACACTTTCTCTAAACATAAGTGCTGTTAATGCTAGAAAGCCACCTGTCCTACCGATTGCGGTGGCCCTAAAGAACTCTTCGCCCTCAGCACCCCATTTGGTTCCGTTAGCATATACATTGTCGCTTTTTTCTCGGAAACAGTCTGCCGGGCCATACTCATTGGTAAAACACAGATAACGCATTGCTTTTATTGCTTTTTCTTTTAGTTCTTGCTTGGGCAATCCGGTTATTTCTTCATTATAATCACCGAATTTTGATAGTACAGCAAATAGGAACATTGGAAATACGGTTTCAACTCCATAAAAATAACTTCCGCCAAAAAAGTGGCCGCAGTTTGGCCGTCCGTCCCATTCAGCAAATTGCTTATTTGCAAATGGAACCCATTTCTGCAGAATATTATAGAGCCTATCCGCTGATTCATTGCTCTGTAGCCCCTCAAAATTTATGCTGTTATATTCAATATCCATGCTTCCCCCTGAAAATTGTCCCTAGGGACAATTTTCATTTTTTTGTCGATTTGTCCCTAGGGTCTTTTTTCAAATTTTAGTAATTTTAATGATTCTCCGACTATTATACTTTCGTTTTCAGGTACAAAAGGACCGGCTAGTCTGGCTATCATATAGTTCTCTCCCTCGTAGCCCCCGTTTTTTATAATATCCTCTGTCGGAATGTAACAACATACACTATTGGAGTATCCCAAAACTATTAAATCATCATTTGAAAGTTCCTTGATAAGTTTTCCAATATCGCTTACTATTTCATTTTCTAATGCCAACAGGCATGTCTGGTTATCTAAGCTTATCGCATTTATATAGAAAGGCAGATTTGCAGATGTGTTTTCGTTATCAATATTTTCTAGTGCTGCTAATGCCGATTCACGCCGGTATTCCGCCTCATCGGGATTATTATAAATTGCATTAAAGAATGATTTGTCTTTTTCTGTTGTATAGAGAAGAAACTCTTTTTCGGCAGTTTTTATATTTAATTGGATTTCTCTCCATTTCCCGGAGTTAATTATATTTGAAATTTCTTGTGTGAAGTTTTTACATCCTTCTTTTAGCCTTGTGAAATCAGCAGATTTAAAATACCCGTCAACAACACCAAATCGCGGCTTTATATCCGCCCCGCACCCCTGAAGAAATACTACTTCTGAATCAGGATAAATATTCTTTAACTGCGAACGCACTTCTCCGGGGAAGTCAGCTGAAATAAGGTGGTTATCGCTACCTACACTAGTAGGATGACATGCATAATTGTACAGAATCCCTCTGACTTTTCCTTTACTATCAGTTAATTTCAGCAGAAAAAGATCTGTATCCATAACGTCATCATTATCATATGGTCTGAATTCTATTTTCCCATTTACCGGTAGACGTCTGCTGATTCCAAATTGCGATCTGCTTTTATTAACACTTATGTTTCCATCGATTAGATTACTCATCCCTTGTTCCATGAGGTTCATAATTTTTTCTTCTATAAATTTATAGTATTGAATGTCCTTTGAATCATCTATGTCTTTCCATTCCCCATAGAAGAAGAATTTATCAGCTCCTATACTATATGGTCTACGATTTCTTTTTGTTATATCTTCTCCTGTGATAGCCACTGATGAATGAGTATGAGTATAGCTGATGATAATGTTTTGTGACGGGATGGAGAATTTTTCTTTTATAGCCGTTTTTATTCCGTATGCAAAACTTTTATCACCGTATACAACGTCCAACGTAATAATAACCATTGTTTCGTTTTTTTGAAGGATAACTATGCTAGCGAATGTGTCGTCATGGACACCTTCGCTTTTCTTGTTCTTTGCTGCAAAACCACATTGAAGAACCGGAAACTCCGGTGTTATCTTAGAACTGCCTGTAAAAAATTTCATATTAATGCTCCCCCACAAGTGTTATTATAAACCAAATATTTTTTCAGACTACACAAATATGCCAATTATCATATATCAAAAATGAAAATTATCCCTAGGGACAATTTTCATTTTTTTAACGATTTATCCCTAGGGACAAATCGCCTTTTTGAGTTTGTCGGATGGTGTGTGTTGACCGAAAGCTGCAATTGGCCCTATTACAATACCCATAGAAAATGCTCCAAGAATAGAAACCCGTTTTGTATTTGGTATTGCTATCTTTTCGTGTTTGCAATGGTCAATAACCATGTCTCTCCATGTCTGATGGTGGCTAGCACAGTTGAATGTATCATTTAAAGGTCCGTTGTCAACAATCCACCCACATGCCTTAGAAATGTATTCAGGAGTTACTGTTGAAACAATTTTTAATTCTCTGTTTTTAATAAATACAGATTTACCCTTTATAATCGGAACCTTAATAAGAGAATCACCCTCATATTTAATGAGCGGCAACCTGAGAATTGTATAAGGCACCTCTGATGTGAGGACCTTTTTTTCTGCTAGTCTTTTTGTTATTCCATATGATTCAATATCCAAGGGCTTTGTTAATTCGTCCCTGTTTGCACCTAATGCTCTTATGCCGTAAATTCCGACTGTGCTTATTTGAATAAAATTTATGCAATTAATTTCTTTGACGATTTTCAATATGTATTCTGTGCCTTTAACATTAGCATTATGCATCTGCCTGAAATTGCCTTTTCCCTTAAGTATTGCAGCACAATGTATAATTGCATGAATCTTTTTACCGCTAATCACTTCCCGAAGATTGGAATAACTATTCCAGACACCAAGGTTTATCTGTACCTCTCCATCTCTTGGAATACTTTTGCCAACGGTTCCAATTACTTTGTAACCATGTTCTTTAAAATACTGTCTTAAAATATTCCCAAGTGCCCCACTTGTGCCTGTGATAATTATAGTTTTCATATATCTATTATAAACCAGAAATTACCCATATGCTTATTCCCGTTTTTGAAAATAGTCCCTAGGGACAATTTTCATTTTTTTGTCGATTTATCCCTAGGGACAATTTTCATTTTTAGGCAAGAAAAACCCCCTGAAAACAGGGGGCATCTAAAAAGGATATGGTAATATGTTAAGGCGTTATGCCTCTTCACCTGTTTTTTTGCGGCGGTTGGTGCTAAGTACTATCCTGGCAACACCTGCCAATGCTTTTGTTGAAGGACCCTCAAGATCATTTTGAACTTGCTTAAATACCTGTCTGACAGGTATATTTTGAGGACATTTCTCCTCACATGCACCACAGTCTATACAATCAGTTGTCCAATGAGGTTTGCCATCATCAGTTTGAATCCCAAGATGCATTGCGTGATGCAGTCTTGCTCTGGCTTTAGAGTACATGTGATATTCATTTAGATTGCTAAACGCCGCCGGTATATTTATTTTCGCAGGGCAAGGCATGCAATATGAACATCCTGTGCATCCTACCTGCATAATACTTTCATAAGTTTTTCGAACACGGTTTATGACTTCAAATTCTTTGTCATCCATACTTTCCGGAAGCACCTCAGAAGCCACTTTTATATTTTCATCTATATGCTCATCTACGTTCATTCCAGACAACACTACCTGAATGTTAGGATTATTCCACACCCATCGAAGAGCCCACTCAGCAGCTGATCTACTATATCCTGATTCATCATATATTTTTTTTACATCTGCCGGCATTTTACTCACAAGAGATCCGCCTCTCAGCGGTTCCATTGCAATAATCCCCATGCCTTTTTCAGCAGCATAATTAATTCCTTCAAT
>Ga0307989_1001896_pt1 | contig 10489 bp, 10 predicted proteins | sample EllFjometagen185_FD_203164 | JGI IMG/M metagenome (GOLD analysis project Ga0307989, IMG submission 203164) | Marine microbial communities from Ellis Fjord, Antarctic Ocean - #185 | ecosystem: Environmental > Aquatic > Marine > Unclassified | place: Southern Ocean | collected 2014-10-08 | reverse complement strand
AGGCATCTAAATTATCATCTTTTGCATCTGATAAATTAGAAACGTCTGATTGCCAATTGTACCAAGAATTCATTCCTTTCCAAACAAAGTCTTGAATTTCAATATTTTGAGGGGTCTCAATATTGTCATTTTTAGTACAACTAGTAAAAATAAAACTAAATAGTATATATAAGGGGAGTGAATAAATAATTTTCTTCATCTTAAAATTTTATATTTGATCTAATTTAAGTCGCAAGATATTAATTTTAATTACAAAATTTAACAGTAACTGTTACAAAAACGAAAGTTACTCGTCATAATTGTAACAGCAGCAAAAAATGTTGTAAAACTGAACTTAAAATGAAGCAGTCGGAGTTTTTAAAAACTGTAATGCCCTTTAAAGATAAAGTATTTCGTGTAGCGAAAAGACTACTTGTATCTACCGAAGAGGCTGAAGACGCAACACAAGAATTGCTTTTTAAGTTGTGGAGAAATAAAGAAAAATTAAAAGACTATAAAAGTATTGAAGCTTTTGCTATGACAATGACTAAAAATTATTGTTTTGATCGATTAAAATCGAAGCAAGCAAGTAATTTAACTTTGATTCATAGTAATTATAAAGAAAATGGTACGTCTTTAGATAGACAAATGGAACTTAATGACAGTGTAAGTAAGGTTCATGAATTAATTAAAAACTTACCAGAGCAACAAAAATTAATTATACAGCTTAGAGATATTGAAGAATACGAATTTGATGAAATTGCAGAACTATTGAATTTAAACCCAACAGCAATTCGAGTAACATTATCTAGAGCACGGAAAACAATTAGAGAACAATTATTAAAACAACACAAATATGGAATTAGCTAACATAGAAAAGTTGTTGGAAAAATATCTAAATGCTGAAACAAGCATTGCAGAAGAAAAAGAGTTGAAAACTTATTTCTTAAGTGATAATGTAGCTCCGCATTTAGAAGAATATCAAGCGATATTCGGATATTTTTCAACTAGTAAACAAGAGCGTTTTACAAAAACCATTCAATTAAACAGTAAAAAACGGAATTGGAAATGGTTATCGGTAGCAGCCTCAGTAATATTACTAGTTAGTGTTTACAGTGGATATGAAAATATTCAACAAAGAAAAGCAGCGGAAGTTTATGCCCAAACATTAGGCGCATTTGAAATACTTTCAACCAATTTAAACAAAGGAAATGTTGCAATTGCACAATTACAACATTTTGAAAACACAAAAAACAAAATTTTTAAACAACCTAAAAAGTAAAAAAATGAAAAAATTAATAGTATTAATAGCACTTGCAATAATGCCTTTTACAAATTATGCTCAAAATTCAATATTTGACAAATTTGAAGATATGGATGATGTATCGTCAGTAATTGTAAGCAAAGAAGCATTTAAAATGCTTGCGAAATTTAAAGGTGGTGGAGAAGAAGGACAAGAATATTTAGAAATGGTTCAAAATTTGAATTCTTTTAAAGTATTTACAACTGAGAACCCATCTATTTCTGCTGAAATGACTGCAATAACTAAAAAATATTTAAAATCTTCAAAATTAACTGAGTTAATGCGAGTTAAAGACGACGATACTAATGTGAAAATTTATATTCGATCTGGAAAAGACGAAAATCATGTAAGTGAATTACTAATGTTTGTAAGTGGAGTAGGGAAATATATGAAAGGTTCTGACAGCCCTATAAAAGCTGAAACTGTAATTTTATCTTTAACAGGAGATATTGATTTAAACAAAATCTCAGAACTTACAGAATCTCATATTCCTAATAGTGGAAAACATTTGAAAAAACAATAATTATGAATAGCGTAGAATAATAAACGAATTAGTCTACGCTATTTTACTAAAACTTAATTTAATGAAACTATACCTAAAAATATCAAGTCTAATAGTTGTTTTAGCACTTACTTTTATTGCTTGCGATTCTAATGCTTCACTTCAAAAGTACTATGTAGAAAGTAAAGAGAACAATGAATTTATTTCTATTGATATCCCTTCAAGTATTTTACAATTAAAAGATACTGAAGTTTCAGAAAATATTAAAAACACTCTGGAAACAATTAAGAAGGTAAATTTTTTAGCACTACAACTTACTGATACAAACAAAGAATTGTATGATTCAGAAAAAGTAAAAGTGAATGCAATTTTAAAAAACCCAAAATATAAGCAGTTAATGCGAATGAATATAGGCAAAGGGAATGTAAACGTAAGTTATATGGGAGAAGAAAATGCCATTGATGAAGTAATTATATTTGGTTCAGATAACAAAAAAGGTTTTGCTGTTATTAGAGTTATTGGAGATAATATGAATCCTTCTGAAATAATGAAACTTGCTAACGAAATTAAACTTGACGGAGATTCTGGTCAAATGAACCAACTTAAAGGTTTATTAAGTAGTATAAAATAATCTTTAAAATACATGTATAATTAAAGCCATACCTAATACGTATGGCTTTTTAACGTGTTATTAACTTCTTAAAACAAATAAAATCTTATTTTTGAAATCTTAAATTGAATAGCACCCATGAAAAATTTATTACTTACACTTATTCTTCTATTTTCAATACTTGGAAACGCTCAGGAAAAACTGTATAGAGGTGAAAGAGAAAAGATTAATAACTTAGTACATACCAAATTAAAAGTAGACTTTAATTTTGAAGAAAGTCAAATGAACGGAGAAGCTTGGATAACTCTTGCTCCACATTTTTATGCAACAAATAAAGTTGTTTTAAATGCGAAGGCTTTTAAAATTCATGAAATAACGCTGAATAATGTGAAAGCACCTTTTAATTATTCAAATAATGAATTAACAATAGATTTAGATAGAACTTATAAAAAAGGTGAAGAATATACACTTTACATAAAATATACCGCAAGACCAGAAGAAGTTAAACAAAAAGGAAGTAAAGTTATTACTGATGCGAAAGGGCTTTATTTTATAGACCCAAAGGATGAAGACCCTAGCAAACCTACTCAAATATGGACTCAAGGCGAAACAGAAGCAAGCAGTTGTTGGTTTCCTACCATAGATTCCCCAAATCAAAAAACGACGCAAGAAATTTATATGACGGTTCCGTCTAAATTTGTAACACTTTCAAATGGGATATTAAAAAGTCAAACTGAAAATAGCGACGGAACTAGAACTGACTATTGGAAAATGGATCAAAAACATGCGCCTTATTTATTTTTTATGGGCGTCGGAGATTTTAGTATTATTAAAGACAATTGGAACGGATTAGACGTTAATTATTATGTAGAACCTGAATATGAATCGGTAGCGAAAGATATTTTTGGTTTAACTCCAGAAATGATGACTTTCTTTTCAAAAATAACTGGTGTTCCTTATGTTTGGGATAAATACAGTCAAATTGTTGTACGCGATTATGTAAGTGGCGCAATGGAAAATACTACGGCTGTAGTTCATGGTGAAGATGCACAACAAAAAAAAGGACAATTAATTGACAATAATGAATGGGAGGGAACCATTGCTCATGAATTGTTTCACCACTGGTTTGGCGATTTAGTAACTACAGAAAGCTGGTCTAATTTGACTGTAAATGAATCGTTTGCAACCTACAGTGTTTATTTATGGTACGAATATAAATATGGTAAAGACAAAGCAAATGCACATATGTATGATGATATAAAGGTGTATTTAGAAAGTCAAAGTGAAGATAAAAATTTAGTACGTTTTTATTATGAAGATAAAGAACATATGTTCGATCCTGTAAGCTATCATAAAGGAAATGCAATTCTTCATATGTTAAGAGATTATTTAGGAGATGCAGCGTTTTTTGAAAGTTTTAATTACTATTTAACAAAACATAAATTTGGTACTGCTGAAGCACACAATTTACGCTTAGCTTTTGAAGAAATTAGTGGGAAAGATTTAAATTGGTTTTTTAATCAATGGTATTTTGGAAATGGACACATAAAATTAAATGTAACCTATGATTATAATACGCTAAACGGAACAGTTACTGTAAATATTAATCAGCAAGGGAACATTTTTAAATTTCCTTTAACAATTGATATTTATGAACAAAATAGAAAATTAAGCCATGATGTTTGGGTTGATGGCAGACAAAATTCCTTTACTTTTCCTTTCAACAAACTTCCAAAACTTATAAATATTGATGCAAAACATGTATTATTAGCTGAAATCACTGATAAAAAAACACTTGAAAATTATATTTATCAATTTAATAATGCATCACACTATTTAGATAGAAGACAAGCAATTGAAGAAATTGCGAAGCATCAAGATAACAAGGAAGCATTTAGCACTTTAATCAAAGGTTTAGATGATCCTTATTATGAAATTAGAATTTTAGCGCTAGAAAATATTGATTTATTTCAAAAATATTATAAAAAAGAAGCTATTGCTAAAATTGAAAAATTAGCTCAATTTGATAAAAAAACGCTAGTAAAAGCAGCAGCTTTAAATGTTTTAGGAAAATTAATAGAACCTATTTACAAACCTCTTTTTGTGAGAGGGATGAATAGTGAATCGTACGCAATTACTGGAAGTTCTTTAATTTCATTATATCAAATAGATAAGCAAACTACTTTAAATAAAGTAAATACATTAGACGAAGATGTTAAAGAACATTTAGCAGATGCTATAACTAATATTTATATTAATGAACAAGATAAAACAAAGCTTCCATTTATAGCTAACCACGTTTTAAAAGGGATGTTTTTAAATGATAATAAGCGTACTCAGCAATTATATTCCGAAGCTTTTAAATGGATTTCTGAAAGTGATAATAAACAAGCAATAGAAAATTTGACCAACAATTTTGTGAAATTAGGTTTGCAATACAAAAAATTTAATTTTGATAAAATGGCAATTAATATGATAAATCAATTGGTGTATGCGCAGCAACAGTCTAGTAACGTAAATAAAGATGAGCTAATACTTATCCTAAAAACAGGAATGGCTAAGCTTATTGAATAACCATTTTTAAGAAACTAAATTTCTAAGGCCTCTGAATAGTATCATAGGTCTTTTTTTATGGATTATAATTTTTAAAAGTACCATCTTTATAAAACACTACAATTCTTTCAATAGGATTCTCTACAGTATTTTTTATAGTAGGTTTTAAATTTTCTATAACCTTACTTTTAACGTCACTTGAAGAAAATAGAGTAGGTGCTACTTCATCTTTTAATTGCTGCTTAGGGAAATTACCATGCCCATTTAATAACCAATACAATTCAACTTCAGGAAAGTTTTTTAATATTTTTAAAACAAATTCTAGACTAGGTTTATTTCTTCCAGAAAGTAAATGAGAAATACTTGAGCGCTGAACGTCAATTTTTTCAGCAAGTGAAGCAGCTGATATTTCGTAATAATCCATGATTATTGTAAGGCGCTTTGTAAATTCTTCAGTGTTTACCATTGTAACTTATTTTTAAGTTACAAATGTAATCATTTACACTGTAAATAGCAAAAGGAGGGGGTCTAAATGTAACTTAAGTGAAATTTATTTAAACTACAACTTTATATTATCTGCTATAAGTAACTGTTATTTAACATTCTAAGCTTAAATTATAATTTTCTCTTATATTCTTAAAATTGGCTCACTATAAAAACCATTGATTTCTTTAATTTCAGTTTACAATTGTCTCCAAACTTTAAATTTCAACCGTATACAAATGTAAACATTTGATTATTTACATTTGTAACATGGATTTTATAAGCATCAAAAAAATTGAGCGTTGGTACCCTTTAAATTTTGAAAAAAACTTAAAAGGAAGACGAATATTATTTAGGGATATTGAACCTTTAATAAAAAAATTATCTTCAAAATTTAAAAAAGAAATTATTGGCTACTCTGAAAATAAGTTGCCCATTTATAAAATATCAATAGGTACAGGACAAACTAAAATTCTTACCTGGTCACAAATGCATGGTAATGAAAGTACAGGAACAAAGGCCTTATTTGACTTATTCAATTTTTTTGAATCTGACGATAAAGCGCTAAAAAGAATAACGAATCAAATTTCATCAAGCTGTACGTTAGAATTTATTGTACTATTAAATCCAGATGGCGCTATCAATTTCACAAGAGAAAATGCACATAATATTGATTTAAATAGAGATGCTGTAGACCAAAAAGCAATTGAAAGTAAGCTTTTACGAAAAACTTTAGATCGTTTTAATCCTAAATTTTGTTTCAATTTACACGATCAACGTTCTATATTTAATGTAGAAGGAACTAAGAATCCGGCAACATTATCATTTTTAGCTCCTTCTGAAGATATTGAAACAACATTAACAGCTGGTAGAAAAGAAACCATGAGTGTTATTGTTGAAATGAATAACTATTTACAACAAATTATACCAAACCATATAGGAAGGTATACAGATGAATTTTACCCAACTGCTACCGGAGATAATTTTCAAAAAATGGGATACAACACCATTTTAATTGAAGCGGGCCATTACAAAGATGATTATGATAGAGAAATTACAAGAAAATTTAATTTCTACACACTTTTAAAAGGTTTATTTTTTATTGCAACCAATTCAAAATATACGAATTACAAACCTTATTTTACTATTCCCAATAATGATGAACAGTATTTAGATATTATTTATAAAAATGTAAATCATATAAAAAATAACAAGCCTTGTATTGAAGATATTGGTATTCAATACAAATTTAAAGTTAAAAATGATAAACTAATTAAATATAAACATATTGAAAAAAGTGGAAATTTATCAGATTTTCACACTTCTAAATTAATAAATGCAGAAAATTTAGATATTATGGATTTAAAATTATCAAATTCGTAAATAATTCACTTAATAATCGTTTTTTTTTAATAAATTTGTACATATTATTTATTTAAAAATAAAACAGGTCATGAAAAAATTTATGCTCGATGAGATAGATCATCAAATACTAGATATTCTTATTGAAAATGCAAGAACACCTTTTACCGATATTGCGAAAAAATTAGTAGTATCTGCAGGAACAATCCATGTAAGAGTTAAAAAAATGGAAGATGAAGGTATTATTAAAGGATCTACATTGACATTAAATTACGAGAAAATGGGGTATTCTTTTATCTCACATGTTGGTATTTACTTAGATAAAACTTCAAAAACAAAACAAGTTATAAAAGATTTAGAAATAATTCCTAACATAACCATCGCATATATTACCGCTGGGAAATATAATATTTTCTGTAAAATTAGAGCAAAAAACACAACGCACGCTAAAGAAATAATTTTTGAAATTGATGATATAGATGGTGTAGCAAGAACAGAAACTATGATTTCACTTGAAGAAAGTATTAATGATAAAACACGATTAATGCATTCCATTTTTAGAGAGCTTTAATTTAGAACTAAAAAATGTATAAGCACCTTATTATTTAATTTATGATAAGGTGTTTTTTTATTTAATTTTTGTATCATTACACTTAAAATTACATGAATTATTAATGAGAACTTCCAATAGCTCTGTAGGAACTTTAATCTACAATAGAGAAACCTATACAGATAAACAATTATTAGAATTATATAAATTAATTCTTAAACCTCGATTAATTGAGGAAAAAATGTTGATTCTATTACGTCAAGGAAAAATTTCTAAATGGTTTTCAGGTATTGGTCAAGAAGCAATCTCAGTTGGTGTAGCTAATGCTATTAATTTTGATGAATATATATTACCACTTCACAGAAATTTAGGTGTTTTTACTTCGAGAAATATACCACTTCATAGATTATTTTCTCAGTGGCAAGGTAAAAAGGGAGGTTTTACAAAAGGAAGAGATAGATCATTTCATTTTGGAACTCAGGAGTATAAAATTGTAGGAATGATTTCTCACTTAGGCCCTCAATTGGGAGTTGCAAATGGAATTGCTTTAGCTGATTTGTTAAAAAATGAACCAAAAGTAACTACCGTTTTTTCTGGAGATGGTGGTACAAGTGAAGGTGATTTTCATGAAGCTCTAAATGTTGCTTCAGTTTGGAATTTACCCGTATTATTTTGTATTGAAAATAATGGTTATGGTTTATCAACTCCTTCTAGCCAACAATTTAAATGTAAAAATATTGCTGATAAAGGCATTGGATATGATATGGAAAGCCACATAATCAATGGAAATAACATTTTAGAAGTTCATACAAAAGTTTCTGAAATAGCAAAAAGTGTTCGAGAAAATCCTCGCCCTGTTTTATTAGAGTTTAAAACTTTTAGAATGCGAGGCCATGAAGAGGCGAGTGGTAATAAATATGTTCCAACTGAATTGTTAGAAAAATGGGCTATTAATGATCCTGTTACAAATTTTCAGGATTTTTTAAGAACAGAAAATATACTTTCTGAAGAAATGGAAGTACTAATGAAGCAGGAAATTGCACATGAGATTAATGAACATTTAAAAATTGCTTTTGCTGAAGATGAAACTTCCTCAACAATTGAAAATGAATTAGCTGATGTTTATGAACACGTAAATTATATAGAAACAAAAGCTTCAAGTAAAACTTCAAATATACGACTTGTTGACGCTATCTCTAAAGGACTTAAACAGAGTATGGAGCGCTATGATAATATGGTAATCATGGGGCAAGATATTGCAGACTATGGCGGTGTTTTTAAAATTACTGAAGGTTTTTTAGAGCAATTTGGAGCGCAACGAATTATAAATACACCAATTTGTGAATCAACAATTATTGAAGCTGCTTTCGGACTTTCAGTGAATGGTTATAAATCGGTTGTTGAATTGCAATTTTCAGATTTTGTTACCTCAGGATTTAATCCTGTTATAAATTTATTAGCTAAATCATATTACCGCTGGAATCAAAATTCAGATATTGTATTACGAATGCCTTGTGGTGCAGATGTTGGTGCAGGTCCTTTTCATAGCCAAACTAATGAAGCTTGGTTTACCAAAACACCTGGTTTAAAAGTAATTTACCCCGCATTTCCTTATGACGCGAAAGGCTTATTAGCAACAGCTATTGAAGATACAAACCCTGTGCTTTTTTTCGAACATAAAGCATTGTACAGATCTATATATCAGGAAGTTCCTGATGATTATTATACAATTCCATTTGGAAAAGCTGCTTTAGTTGAATTAGGTTTTGATATTAGTATTATTACCTACGGAGCTGGCGTACATTGGGCTTTAAAAGAAGTGAAAGAACACCAAATATCTGCTGACATTATAGATTTAAGAACTCTACAACCACTGGATACTGAATCTATTTATAATTCAGTTAAGAAAACTGGTAGAGTATTAATTTTACAAGAGGACACTCTTTTTGGAGGTATTGCTTCAGATATATCAGCATTAATTACAGAAAATTGCTTTAAATATTTAGATGCTCCAATAAAACGAGTAGGAAGCATTGAAACTCCAATTCCGTTTGCTAAAAATTTAGAAAAGATATATTTGCCAAAAAGTAAATTGTATTCTGAAATTTTAGAGGTCTTAAATTACTAATATTTAAAACTTTAAACTGATTTTTATTCTATTAATAAGAAAATTTATAAGCTAACTTTAGCATTATATGTTCTCTTGCTATAATGTTAAAAGAACAAATCGCTTTTTATAAATCTTGCTTAGATTTAGTGCAAGCAGAAGTTTATATAGAATTAAAATTTGAAAATGGTTTTTTATAAATCCCATTGAAAAATATTAAAAATTGTATTCCAATCATTTGGTAATTCGGCCTTAACTTCAATTAAATTAGTTGTAATAGGATGCTTTAATTTAAGTGTATATGCATGTAGAAATAGGTTATTGCAATTAAAATTATCTTCAAACATCCTGTTATGAAATCTATCGCCATATTTGTAATCTCCAACAATTGGGTGGCTAATTTTATTCATATGAATACGCAATTGATGCATTCTACCAGTAGCTGGTTTTAACGAGACCAAACTATATCTTGAAATATCATAAGGCTTAACGGCTATATCTAAACTTTTTGTTAACAGCGGTTTACAAAAAGTTTCTGCATTTTTATAAACTTTAGTATCAGGGTTTTTAACTGGAGAATCAATTTTAATGGCATCATTTATAAACCCTCTAACAATACCCAAGTATGTTTTTTCTATAGAATTTGAATTAAATAATTCTTGAAATACTGAAACATTTTCTTTCTGTTTAGCTAAAATTAAAACTCCTGAAGTTTTTCTATCTAAGCGATGAACAGGAAAAAATTTGGAATTAAACTGTTCATACAAAAGATCTAACAAGGTTGGTTCTTTTATATTTCGTGCATAATATGAATTGTGAATTAATAAATTATTAGGCTTTGAAATAATTATAATATAATCGTCTTCAAAAAGAATTTCTATAGGCATGTTGCAAATATACATTTAAGAAATGAGGCCTTATAAGCACTTTTAACTAAACCACTATGGACTAAAAGTGCCATAGGTTTTTAAATCTGACTAAAGTCAGCATTGCTTGATTACTCCAGTATGAAAGTATCTGTGTCATTATCCGATTTTCTG
>Ga0307989_1001894_pt1 | contig 10491 bp, 7 predicted proteins | sample EllFjometagen185_FD_203164 | JGI IMG/M metagenome (GOLD analysis project Ga0307989, IMG submission 203164) | Marine microbial communities from Ellis Fjord, Antarctic Ocean - #185 | ecosystem: Environmental > Aquatic > Marine > Unclassified | place: Southern Ocean | collected 2014-10-08 | reverse complement strand
ATCTAAGCTTGAGATAGAGCGAGATGAATATCGTCTCTTAAAAGCAAAATATAGTATTGGTGCAGAAGCTGACCAAAAAACTATCTCTACGATTCTTCCTGAAGAAACAGAAGAAACTAATATTGTTCGTGAGCTAGAAAGAGAGGTCAATGAATTAGCTGGCGATGATAAGTTACTCGTTTTGGAAAATGTGAATTTTGGTAAACCTACTTCGGTGAAAGATGCAGATCACCTCGTTTTACCAATTGAAATTAAAATTTCTGGCAAAAAAGAACGACTCATGACACTCCTTCGTTATCTCGAAAAAACTGGCGGTATAATTACCGGAGGAAACAGAGCAAGTCGCCTGCTTGATGTGAAAGACGTAACCATGAGCCTGAAAGACCATAATGCAATAGCAAAAGGAGTTAAAATTGATCTTTCTGTCAACGCTTACAACTTACCTTCCTTGGAAGTAATTGCCGCAAACAAAGCAAAACGAAACTAAGATTTTGAGATATGGGAAACTCAACTTGGCAACGGTTAAAATAGGAACATAATGATCAACAAAACTACAAGACTACAGAACGCGATCATTGAAAGTGATGTTCCGCAAATCGCAGAAGAAATGGTCAACGTTGCGATTGAAATTGATAGTTCGGATATTCATATAGAACCTTCAGAACATACTGTCAGGATTCGCCTCAGAGTGGATGGCATCCTCTCTCAGATCATGGAATATCCGCCAAGTTTGCATCCTGCTGTTGTGAGTCGATTAAAAATTATGGGTAATTTGAAAATTGATGAAAGTAGGATTCCTCAAGATGGAAGAGTACAAATAACCACTCCAGAAGGAAAAGATCTCGACCTTCGTTTATCAACACTTCCGACCATTCATGGTGAAAAAATCGTGATGAGGCTCCAGGATCGCAGTCGACAAATTCCAAAACTAGAAGAACTAGGAATTGAACCTTATAACCTCAAAATTATTAAAAGGGCTATCTCCGCACCAAATGGAGTCATCCTCACTACTGGTCCGACCGGATCTGGTAAAACCACAACTCTTTATTCTTGTCTCAATATCTTGAATACTGCCAAGGTAAATATAATAACAATCGAAGATCCAGTCGAAATTCAAATGAGTGGACTCAATCAAAGCCAAGTCCATCCTGCTATTAATTACACTTTCGCATACGGTTTGCGAACTGCCCTTCGTCAGGATCCCGACATCATAATGGTGGGTGAGATCCGTGACCGCGAAACAATCGAGGTCGCAATAGAATCCGCACTTACTGGTCATCTCGTATTATCCACAATTCATACAAACTCTGCTGTGGCAACGATTACTCGTCTCCTTGATATGGATGTCCCAGCGTTTCTCATTACTGCAACAACGAATGCAATCATCGCACAAAGATTAGTCAGAAAAATCTGTGAAAAATGTAAAAAGGAAGATGAACTCTCCCCTGCGATTGAGGAAAAATTAAAAAGAGCAGTCGAAACAATGAATCCTGCGCAACGAAAAAAACTCAATCTTGAGAAAGAAAACTCTTCACTAAAAATTTATCGTGGTGCTGGCTGTGAGGAATGTGGCAATACTGGCTACAAAGGTCGTATCGGTCTCTACGAAGTCCTTGAAATGACTAATCGACTCAAAAGTCTCATCCTCAAAAATGCCACTCCTCTCGAAATTGAAACTGAAGCGATTGCAGAAGGAATGAAAACCCTCGAACACGATGGCGTTGAAAAAATCCTCAGTGGAATCACTACTCCAGAAGAAGTTTACGCTGTAGCTCGCGCAACTGAAGAAGAGTCCAAAAAGGCTAATGATGAGACTCAAGAAATCGGAGAAATGGCTGATTTCAAAAAAGCTCCTAAAAAATAATAGTGCTTAATAATTATAATTAATTGAGAATAACCCCCAAAAAATGCAATTCCACTACGTTTCTCGCGACGAAAATGACAAAGAAGTGACTGGCGTCATATCTGCCGCAAATAAGCTCGAGGCTGCCGACAAGTTGTTTAACGAAAAGCAACTAAGTGTCGTGAGCCTTGAACAAGATGGTGACGAAAAAAAGAACAAGAAAGAAGATTCAGCAAAAAAGAAAACTTCTAAAACTAAGCCTAAGCAGAAAAAAGGAATTATGGATTCAATAAATGAGTACCTCATTTTCCATTCAAAAGTCCAACCTAAAGATAAAGCAATCGCCTTTCGTCTCCTCGCGGTAATGATAAATGCGGGACTTTCGATCGTAAAAGCACTGAAAATCCTGAGTCGTCAAAGCGATAATCCGAAACTCAAAATGGTTTTGGAGGATGTTGCTGATAAGGTGGAAGGTGGTGTGAGCTTTTCAAGTGCGCTAGAAGAATACAATGAAATCTTCTTGGAATCAGAAATTGGAATGATCGGAGCGGGTGAAGCTTCTGGTCAACTGAATAAGTCGCTCATGAATCTCGCTACTGAAACCGAAAAATCAGCTAATCTCTCGAGAAAAATTAAATCAGCGATGATCTATCCATTAATAGTTTTATCAATTTTGGTTGGTGCGATTTTCCTCGTGATGACGATGGTAATTCCGAAACTTAGTGAACTTTTTGAAGGAGCAGGCGCAGAATTACCAGCCGCTACGAAAATGCTGGTAAGCATCTCAAACTGGTTTATTCGTGACACATTTATTTGTCCAAACTGGATGTGGTTAATTTTTATGATAATTGGTGGTATTTTCCTTATGAATTATTGGAAAAAAACTCCAACTGGAAAAGTAGCTTGGGATCGCCTAATGTTAAAAATTCCAATTTTTGGAGCGTTGAACCAAAAAGCGGCGCTGGCTTCTTTCTCGAGACAGCTCGCACTACTTTCAGATTCAGGAGTCGCGATTGTGAGATCTCTGGAGATCACTGCGAATGCGGTGGGAAATGAAGTTTATCGTTTGCGTTTATTGGAGGTGAAAGGAGATGTGGAACAAGGTGTGGCAATTCACAAAATTATCGAAGGAGACAAGCTTTTCCCTGATCTCGTGACGAGCATGATAGCGGTGGGTGAACAAACTGCTCAGCTCGGAGCTGTAACTAAAAAAATCGCAACTTTTTATGATGATGAGGTTGAAACTTTTGTAAAAAATCTTTCGACAATTATGGAGCCAGTAATCATTGTCGTGATTGGAGTTTTGGTCGGTGGATTGATTGCAGCGATCATGCAACCAATCATGGAAATCACGGACGTTGCTTCGCAGGCTTAAGATTCTATTCAAGATCTATCCGAATAAATTACAAAACAACACTGTTGGAGTCTAATTTTAAATTTTAAATTTAGAATCCCCGTTTTCACGGGGACAAGCTTTAAAACAATTTAGAATGTTTTTGCTTTTTCAAAAAAATAAATGAAGCTGAGGAAATAAAAATAGCAGCTTAAAATAGCAGCTTCTACATTCTACATTCTACGTTCTCTATATTTTAAACCTTCGATTCTTTCGCGCATTTCAAACAAATCAACTTCTCATTCTTCCCACGCTTCAGCACAGTCACTCCCCCACATTCACAGGGAGTTTTTTGAGGTTCGTCCCACGAAGCAAATTTGCACTTCGGGTAAGCGTTGCAACCCCAAAATTTCTTTTTCGTCTTGCGCGCAAACTTCTCAGACAACTCCCCCTTCTCACATTCCGGACACTTGATCCCCATCGAGTTCGCTTTTTTCTCGATAAATTTACAATCTGGATAACCGCTGCAACCCACGAACATGCCGAAGCGCCCCCGCTTCACCGTCAAATCCTTGCCACACTCTGGACACTTTTGACCCGCAATTTTTTCGCTTAATTCTTTCTCGGCCGTCTCCTGTTTCTTGTCCAAAGGCTTCGCATTTTTGCAATCAGGGTAAGCCGAGCAAGAGAGAAACTTCCCAAAACGCCCGAGCTTGATCACCATCGGCTTACTGCACTTGTCGCAAATCTCATCCGTTTTTTCCGAGACAACATCCTGCTTTTTGATCGTCTCAGTCTTGATCTCAATCTCGGAATGAAAAGGTTTGTAAAACTCCCCGATAATTTCATTCCAGCGATGCTGACCTTCTGCAATTTCATCAAGCTGAAGCTCCATCTTCGCAGTGAATTGATAATCCACGATTTTTGGGAAATGCTCGACGAGAAAATCATTCACCACACAACCAGTGTCCGTCGGTCGCAAAGTGCGCTCGATTTTCTCGACATAACCACGGTTTTGAACTGTGGAAATCGTCGGCGCGTAAGTCGACGGTCGCCCGATCCCTTCGCTTTCCAGTCTTTTAACCAAAGTCGCCTCCGTGAATCGCGCTGGCGGTTTAGTGAAATGTTGCTCGGATCTTAGCTTGAGAAATTTCAAAACTTCATTTTCCAAAATCTCTGGCAAAAGTTTTTCAGAATCTTGCGCTTTTTCTTCTTCTGAATCGTAACCGCGCGAGTAAACCGCGAGAAAACCAGCAAATTTGAGAATCTGTCCCGTGGCGCGAAAAATATAATCCTTCGCAGACACGTCGACTCCCGTCTGATCCAGAACCGCATCCGCCATCTGACAAGCAATGAAACGCTGCCAGATCAGCTCGTAAAGTCGAAAAGCGTCTTTTTCTAAAGTCTCCTGAAGCGTGTCAGGGAAACGAGCCGGATCCGTCGGACGAATCGCCTCGTGAGCCTCCTGCGCTCCTTTCGTTTTTTTCGTGAAAACACGCTGTTTTTCTGGAATAAATTCCGAACCAAATTTCTGCTTGATCACCTTCTTCGCAGCCGAAACTGCAGAAGCCGCCAAGTTCGTGGAATCTGTCCTCATGTAAGTAATCAAACCTTCTCCGACGTCTGAACCCTCGTAAAGTCGTTGCGCCAGCATCATCGTTTTCTTCACGCTGAAACCAAGCTTGCGAGAAGCCTCAGCCTGAAGCGTGGAAGTAATGAAAGGTGGCGCCGGCTTCCTGCGACGCTCCTTCTTTTCGACTGCGGCAACTTTCCAATCTGCATCCTGCAAATCCATCTCAATTTTTTCCGCCTCACCCTTCGAGCTAACTTTGATTTTCTTGTCTTGGAATTTACTCAGCTCGGCAGAAAACTTGTCACCACGAGGAGTCTCCAGCTCAGAAATAATTGACCAAAATTCTTCTGGTTTGAATTTCTCGATCTCACGCTCGCGCTCAACAATGAGACGAACCGCGACGGATTGAACTCGACCAGCAGAAAGCCCGTAACGAATCTTTTTCCAAATCAAAGGAGATAGCTCGTAACCGACGAGTCGATCGAGAACACGCCGAGCCTGCTGCGCGTCAACGAGATCACGATCAAGCTCACGCGGACTTTTCAACGCAGCTTCAATCGCGGTTTTAGTGATTTCGTGAAAAACAATGCGAGAAGTGGGTTGTTCTTTTTTAATCTTGAGCGCACGCAAAAGATGCCAAGCAATCGCCTCCCCTTCGCGATCTTCATCAGTCGCGAGGATGATCTCATCCGCCTTTTCAGCAAGCTTTTTTAATTCACTGACAACTTTACTTTTGTCGCGAGAGATAATGTACTCCGGCAAAAAACTGCCAGACTCAAGGTCGACACCAATCTGAGACTTGGGAAGATCACGGACATGCCCCATCGAAGCACGGACTGTGTATTTTTTGTCGAGAAATTTGGTGATGGTGCGAGCTTTGGCGGGACTCTCGACGATGACTAGTTTGGACATGGGAAGTTGGTAGTTTGTAGTTAGTAGTTAATAGTTAGTAGTGTGTAGTTTTTAAAATTAGTGGTTCTATTTCGAATCCCTTCTGTTATCCTCTCATGAATAAACAAGTCAGTGGTTCTGTCCCTTTTTAAAAGGGACGGCGAAGCTGGTGCTGTTTAATTTCTCGTGGATAACAGAGCAGGGATTTGCCTGAGTGAAGCAGGCGTTTTTAAATTCTCACAATCAAGGTAATCCCGTAATCAAGAAAATCATGGTTCAGGCAATCAGAACGTGCGAAAGACTACTAGAATTCACTTTTACTGGCAAAGAAATGCCAGAGTAAAGCTTGACAAGATCATTCTTTTAATTTTAAATTATTATTTCTGAACTCAAAAAAAATGTCATGACAATATCTACCACTGACATTCCTTTTTGCCCTGCCCGATTTTCACCGTAGAGACAAGGCACTGCCTCGTCTCTACATCCACAACTCGCAATCTAAACATTCGTCGTAATTCGTAATTCGTAATTGAACATTGCACATTCATCGTCGTCATTCGTAATTCGTAATTCGTAATTAAATAACAGATCCCTTAAAATAAAGGAAATTCCATGGAAATCTACCTCCTAGCTTTCGCAATCCTCCTCGCCCTCGCAGCTTTCGCGTTTTTCGTGCACAGCAAATTTAAACAACTCGAAAAACCCACCGACGACAATTCCCAAAAACTAATGCTCGACGTCATCGAAAACCTACGCCGAGAAATCCATCATCAGGGCGGAGAACAACGCAAAGAGACACTCAAAACCCTCGACCTGCTCGAAAATAAATTCGCCAACCTCAATAAATCCGTCGACTCCAAAATCGCCGACAACACAAAAGTCCTGAGTGAAAGACTCGACAACGCCGCCAAAATTATTGGAGCAGTCAAAGGCGAACTCGGAAAAATGAGTGAAATCCGCAGCTCAGTCGAATCCCTCACCAACTTCCTCAAACATTCCAAACGCCGAGGAAACCTCGGCGAGCAAGGCCTGAATGAAATGCTCAGCGAAGTCCTGCCCAAAGAAAAATGGAAAGTTCAGCACCAATTCAACAGCGGAGAAAGTGTCGACGCCGTCATCGAAACAAAAAATGGCTTGATCTCCATCGACTCGAAATTCCCACTCGAGAACTTCGAAAAGATGCGCGAAGCTCCGAGCGAAAAAGAAGCCGAAACTTTTCGCAAAGAATTTCAGAAAGACGTAAAAAAACACATCGACGCAATCGCCAAGAAATACATCAAACCAGAAGAAAACACCCTCGATTTCGCCGTGATGTACCTCCCCGCCGAATCGCTTTACAACGAAGCCTCCGAAAGCATCGAGATCTCCAAATACGCCAGAAGCAAAAACGTGCAACTCGTTTCACCCAATTCGCTTTTCTACTTTTTGCGAATCGTTTTGCTCGCTTACCAGAGTGAAAAATTCGAAGAAAACGCCAAGAAAGTTCTCTCGCTCATCGCCGGAGTAAAGCAGGAGAATAAAAAATTCGGCGACAATTTGGGCGTGCTGAACAAACACGTGGGCAATGCGAAAGTAAAAATGGATGAAGTCTTGGGAGGATACGCCCGCTTGGAATCGAAAATCGAAAGAGTCGGAGAATACGGAGACGCGATCCCACTTTCAGAAGTCGCAGAAGTTGCGGATGAAGAAGATCAATTGCCGCTGTTGTGAAGTTGAGTTGAAGTGAGTTAACCCCACGCCTTCTTGTCATTCCCGCGAAAGCGGGAATCCAAAAATTAGGAAGTAGGAGTATTGTTTTACGCTTATTTTATAGACATTTTGTGGTAAATCTTAAACAGGCTCTTGTTGTGAAGTGAAGTTGAGTTGAGTTAACCCCACGCTTAAGCGTGGGGTTAACAAATCAAGGTTCAAGATTTTTGAATAAATTTTGTGTACAATGAACTCAACTATTTTTTAAAAAACTGTCCTTGTGAATTTTTTTAAGATTTAAAAATTATTTCTTTAACCCCACAAAAATGCAAACCACCCTCTTGGCTCAAATCATCGGACCCACCCTCGCCACAATCACGATCAGTTTTTTTCTCAATCCCAAATATTACAAAAAAGTCATGGCAGACTTCATGTCACACAAAAGCCTGACCTACCTCTCAGGTTTTCTCGCAATGATAATCGGTTTAATCATCATCATTTCAAACGAGAACACTTGGGAATTTTCAGCCACCGGTTTGATCACCTTGTTCGGCTGGGAAGCTCTCGCCAAAGGTCTCGTTCTCTTGATCACCCCTGAGTTTTTCGTCAAAATTTCGAAGAAAATGCTGAAAAGCGAAACCTTGCTCAATGTTTCGCTCAGCTTGGCTCTCGTCGCTGGAATTTATCTGAGTTACGTCGGATACTTCGCGTAAAACGTAAAACCAAACTCAATGCCTCAACAAAACCCTCTCAACATCGACGGTTTTTGTTGACCCCAAAAACTTGACAAAATCCAAAATCAACAGCAAAACGGAGAACTAAAAATAAGTTTTCAAAAAAACGAAGATTCGTCATCCGTCATTGAACATTGAACATTGAGAAATTGAATTAACCCCACCACTCAAACCGCTTCCCCACAATCTCAACCTGCACACCCTCCTCCGCCCCAAACCTCCGCAACTCACGATTCACTCCGAACTTGTCCAAAACATCCTGCATCCTCGCCAAAGCATCAGCATTCGACAAATCACTCATGATCGCAATCTGATTTATCCTCGGACCATCGACCAAAAATAATTTTTTGTTCTGCCGCTTCACCGCGAAAGCCTTCGACCTCGCCTCCAAATGAGGCTTGTAAATTGGCAATGGAGATTCAAGATCTGGCAAATCAGCCTCCGCTTTTTTGATTTCTTGTAATTTTTGAATCGTGGAATTCAACAAATCCTCCACCCCGCGATGAGTCGGCGAAGCCAACAGTAAAATATTTTTCCCAAGCTTTTTTTTAAATTTTTCAGCAAGCTTTTCCAACGAACTGGCTTCACAAACATCAGCCTTGGAAAGAATGAGAATCTCCGGTTTTTCCACAAGCTGCGGATTATATTTTCGCAGTTCTTCACGAATGGTTTTGTAATCTGTCAGCGGAGTTTTGGAATTCCCGTCAACGAGATGAAAAAAGAAACGCACTCGTTCCGCGTGTTTGAGAAATTGAATCCCCAAACCCTTGCCCCGTGAAGCTCCCCGAATCAAACCCGGCAAATCACTCACCACGAAAGATTCACCACGATACTCCACCACTCCTAAATTCGGAGCAAGCGTCGTAAAATGATAATCCGCAATTTTGGGCTTCGCGCTGGAAATCACGGAAATCAAAGTCGACTTCCCCACACTTGGCAAACCGATGATGCCCACGTCCGCAATTAATTTTAATTCCAGCTTCAGCTCCCTCTCCTCACCCGGCTCCCCCAACTCAGCAAACCTCGGCATCTGACGCGTCGAAGAAGTGAAATTCGCATTCCCCTTGCCCCCCAGACCACCCCTCGTGACAAGAAAAGATTCTCCGTCCGCAGTTAAATCTGCCAGCAATTCGCCCTTCGATTCAGAGGAATCAGAAGCATCCAAAACCAAAGTCCCCGTCGGCACCTCGAGAATCAAATCCTCGCCAGCCTTCCCGCTCCGATTGCAAGACTCCCCATATTTACCATTTTCAGCTTTGAAAAGTTTGACACCTCGGAAATGATGCAGTGTGTTGCGATTCGACGTCGCGCGCAGAATCAAATTCCCGCCATTCCCGCCATTTCCACCATCCGGACCACCCTTCGTGACATATTTTTCACGATGAAAACTCATAGCCCCCGCTCCGCCCTTGCCAGCCCTCACCGAGATTTTGACTTCGTCTAAAAACATTTCAAAGATAATATACTTAATCGTTTAAATAAACCAGAGTATAATGCGCCGAAGCTTTAGAATAAATACCTATTCCTAAAGGATAAAAATTATCAATCGCATCCTGTTTAGTTAAAAATTGTCTAAGCGAAGGCGTATGGCGAATTTAATTTGAAAGTACCAGATTTTGAGGTAATCTTCTTTCGTTTTAATTTTTTAAAAATGGCTTTGAAAGACCAAATCGTCGCAGAACTAACCCTCGCAATGAAAAATTCCGAAGAACTAAAAAAGGAAGTCCTGCGAATGCTTAAAGCCGAAATGATGAAAGAAGAAGTCGCAGGAAAAGCAAAACGAGACCTGGAAGACGCGGAGATCATGAAAATAATCAAACGAATGGTAAAACAGCGCAAGGATTCGACTCAACAGTTCGAGAGCGCCGGCAGAACGCAGCTGGCAGAGAAAGAGCAAGCAGAAATTGTGATTTTGGAGAATTACCTCCCAGCGCAAATGAGCGAAGATGAAATCACCAAAATAGTTGCACAGAAAAAAGAAGAACTTAAAATTGAAGACAAATCGCAGATGGGAATGCTGATCGGTGCGGTGATGAAAGAAGTGGGAGACGCGGCGGAAGGCGGAGTGGTGAAAAATCTCGTGGAGCGAAGCTTTGGATGAATTAAGCTGTCAACTGTCAACTAAACTTGCCGGAGTGGTGAAATTGGTAAACACGCACGACTCAAAATCGTGTGCTGCAAGGCTTGTGGGTTCAAGTCCCACCTCCGGCACCAGGGTTTGGACATTGGAAATTGGACATTGGAAGTTGGAAAGTTGTTTGAGAAAAGTTAACAAATGGCACGGTAGCTCAGGTGGTTAGAGCGTAGGACTCATAAACCTAAGGTCGGTGGTTCAAGTCCACCCCGTGCCACCAAGGTTTGGATGTTGGAAATTGGAAGTTCGAGATTTTTAGAAACGACACGGTAGTCCGCCGCGGCGGACGTAGGA
>Ga0307989_1001893_pt1 | contig 10498 bp, 9 predicted proteins | sample EllFjometagen185_FD_203164 | JGI IMG/M metagenome (GOLD analysis project Ga0307989, IMG submission 203164) | Marine microbial communities from Ellis Fjord, Antarctic Ocean - #185 | ecosystem: Environmental > Aquatic > Marine > Unclassified | place: Southern Ocean | collected 2014-10-08 | reverse complement strand
CTTATGGTTGGAACGACCGGTGGTGGTGCTGGAGATTCTCTTGATCCGACAAAACTGACTTCAGTCGGCCATGGCATCATGGGTTACACATTGGGTAACAACTTAACAGAACTTGAAAAAGATGGAGAACTGGTTGGGGAACTGGCTGAAAGTTGGGAATCTTCAGCTGATGCTATGAACTGGAAATTTAATCTGCGACCTGATGTTACTTTTCACAATGGCAAAAAAATGACCTCGGCTGATGTGGTTTATTCTATTGATCTCCATCGGGGTAAAGACAGCTCTTCTGGTGCCAAAGGATTATTAGGCAATATCGCCAAACTATGGGCAGATGGCCCGAATGCAATTAAACTGACCTTGTCAGCAGGTAATGCTGACTTACCATACCTGTTAGGCGATTTTCATTTATTGATTATTCCGGAAGGTACCACTGATTTTTCAGCTGGAATTTTTACCGGTCCCTATATGCTAAAAGAATATATACCTGGCGAAAAACTGGTAGCCGTAAAAAATCCAAACTACTGGAAAGCAAATCGCGCACATGTTGATGAGGTTGAGGTTCTATTCATTAATGATACAACTTCACGAATCAGTGCCTTGATGACTGGTGAGATTCATTTGGCTGGCCGAGTGGATCCAAAATCAGCTAAAATGATCGCAAGTGTACCTGGGGTTCATGTTGAAAATCACCCTGCAGCCGGTCATCGACCACTACTAATGCAAGCTGATCGGGCTCCTTTTAACAATCCAGATTTGAGACTGGCTGTTAAATATGCGCTTGATCGTGAACAAATCCTTGATAAAGTAATGGCTGGTTTTGGATCACTGGGAAACGACCAACCCATTCCACCCTCTGATCCGTTTTACTCCAGTGACATTCCACAACGGATGTACGATCCTGATAAAACCGCTTATCACCTCAAAAAATCAGGATTCAGTGGTGCGATAGAATTGCACACATCCAATGTTGCTTTTAGTGGTGCTGATGCCATGGCAGCTCTTTTTCAACAATCCGCAGCCAAGGGTAAGTTAAATGTCAAAATTACTCGGGTACCCGCTGATGGATTTTGGTCAAACGTTTGGATGAAAGTCCCTTTAGTCATTGGTGCCTGGGGGGGACGTCCCACTGCTGATATTATGCTTTCTTCAGCTTATGCTTCTACGGCTAAATGGAATGATACCAACTGGTATCGAAAAGACTTTGACCAAAAACTGGTTTTAGCTCGTGCTGAAACTGATTTCAATAAACGAAAGGCACATTATCACGATTTACAATTGATGATTCATGAAGACGGCGGTGCAGCTATTCCATTTTTTGTTAATAATGTGGATGGTGCCCGGGATGAAGTTAAGGGATTTTATCCATCCGGTTCGTTTGAGTTATCTGGTATGCGAGTCGTTGAACGTGTCTGGCTCGATAGCTAACCGATGCAAAAAACATCCATTACAGGGCTGGTCCTGAAGCGATTAACTTCAGGGCTGGTTACCTTAGTTCTGGTTTCATTGATGGTTTTTGCCGGGACAGAAATTTTGCCGGGTGATGTCGCTGAAGCCATATTAGGACAGCAGGCTACTGCTGAATCAGTACAAGTACTGCGTGATAAGCTAGGTTTGGAGCGCCCTGCGATTGTCCGCTATTTCGAATGGTTATGGAACTTTGCCCAGGGTGATCTGGGGCGTTCGCTGGCAAGTGGCAGAGAAATATCAAGCTTGTTAAGTGGGCGATTAGGTAATACTTTTTTCCTGGCATTAACTGCAGCTGCTATTGCAATACCTATTTCAGTATTACTGGGTTTACTAGCCGCACTTTACGAAGATAAATTGGTGGATAAAGGCATTACCATATCCACCTTGATTTTTGTTTCAACCCCTGATTTTTTAATCGGCTACCTTTTACTGCTCTGGGGTGCTGTAAAATTGGGATGGTTTCCGGCACTCTCGCGGATGTCCAGCAGTATGAGCTTTGGAGACCAACTCCATGTCATAGCCATGCCCTGCTTAACTTTAGCTCTGGTTGTTTCCGCCCATACCATGCGATTAACACGAGCAGCCATTTTACAGGTAATGTCCCAGCCCTATGTTGAAATGGCAGAGTTGAAGGGTGCTTCACGCAAACGCATCATTTTAAAGCATGCTTTTCCGAATGCACTATCTCCGGTATTAAATATCGTTTTATTGACACTGGCCTATTTGATTGTTGGTGTTGTTGTTGTTGAAGCGGTCTTCAATTATTCCGGAATGGGACGCTTAATGATTGATGCTGTTTCCACAAGAGATATGCCATTGGTTCAGGCTTGCGGCCTTATATTTGCGTCTGTTTATGTATTATTAAATTTGACAGCAGATATTCTATCCATCCTTACTAACCCAAGACGGAGGCGTCCGATATGATCAAGGTGATACGAAATTTTGATATCGGTGCAAAAATCGGATTAGTTCTATTAATATTGTTTCTGACAATCGTATTTTTAGGTCCGATGATGTCTCCTTACAGTGAAGTTGAAATCGTTGGAGATGTCTGGGAATCACCGAACACAAGCTTTTGGCTGGGAACAGACCATGTGGGACGTGATCTACTCACTCGTATTTTTACAGGTGGGCGGATGACAGTGGTCGTTGCATTAATTGCGACCTGTGGTGCCTTCTTGGTCGGATGTCCGCTGGGAATTGCATCAGCAGTAATCGGAGGATGGTTTGATCTATTGGTAACCAGAGCTGTAGATGCGGTGATGGCTTTTCCGGGATTAATTCTGGCATTGATTGTTTTATCAGCCATTGGTACCTCAATCCCGGCCCTTATTTTTGTAATCATGGTTCTGGACTCAACAACTGTTTACCGTTTAACACGTGCGGTAGCTGCAGATATTGCGGTGATGAATTATATCGAAGTTGCGCGATTGCGTGGGGAAAACATGCGCTGGTTTTTATTCAAGGAGATCCTCCCAAATGTTGCACCGACTTTACTAACAGAATTTGGATTGCGATTTGTTTATTCCGCGATTATGATTTCCTCTCTATCATTTCTTGGTCTTGGCATTCAACCCCCATACGCAGATCTTGGGGGCATGGTCAAAGAAAATGCTATGGCCATCTCTTTCGGACGTTCGGCACCGATCTTACCTGCTGTCGCACTGGCATTGCTGGCAATCGGTGTCAACCTGATCGTAGACGGTCTTCTAAGACACAGAGCCAAATTGGATCAATATAAATGACAAAGCCATTACTTGATATTCGCAATCTAAGAATTGCAACCGAACCAGGACTTACCGGAGAATCCTATGAAATTCTGAAAGGAGTGAGTCTAACCCTAAATCGGGGAGAAGTCCTGGGACTCATCGGAGAGTCCGGGGCAGGTAAATCGACACTGGGATTGGCTGCCATGGGCTATGCCCGGCGCGGATTATATCTTTCCGGAGGTGAAATATTTTTAGATGGTCAGGAACTCCGGGGGGCCACAGAATTCAAATTACGACAACTACGTGGCCGTCGTGTATCTTATGTAGCGCAGAGTGCTGCCGCAGCTTTTAATCCGGCGCATAAATTACTGGCCCAGGTGCTTGAAATTACGAATATCCATCAACACCTTGACTTAAAAGAAGCAACCTTACAGGCGGTTAATCTTTTTAGAAGGATGGGGCTACCTGACCCGGAAGTATTTGGGGACCGCTATCCCCATGAGGTTTCAGGAGGGCAATTGCAGCGGGCCATGACTGCTATGGCTTTGGTCGGTAAACCTGATTTGATCGTATTTGATGAACCAACCACTGCGCTTGATGTCACTACTCAAATAGATGTACTGGCAATTATAAAAGAGGTCATCAATGAATTTGAAACCGCGGCCTTATACATAACCCATGACATTGCGGTTGTTGCCCAGGTATCAGATCGTATCAAAGTGTTACGATATGGAAAGGAAATAGAGGAGCAACCCACCCAAGTTTTACTGAATCATCCTAAAGAAGACTATACCATAGAACTACTAGGTGTCCGTAAAACTAAATCTGATAATGAAAATCTATCCGACACAGTGCCAGTACTTTCCGCTCGAAATATTACAGCAGCTTATGGTCCGGTGACAATTCTGCACAATGTCACTATTGATTTACGCCAGGGATCTAATCTGGCTATTGTCGGGGAATCGGGAAGCGGTAAATCAACACTTGCCAGGGTTATCACCGGTCTACTTCCCCCTGAAGAAGGTGAAGTAATTCTTAATGGCCAACAGTTAACACCCAGTCTAGCAAAGCGGTCAACCCAGGACCGAAAAACAGTTCAACTCATTTATCAACAACCGGATGTTGCGATGAATCCACGGCAGACAATTTCAGATATCATCGGTCGCCCTGCTCAGGTTTTCAATAGTATGTCAAAGTCAGAGGCTATTAAACGGGTGAAAGAATTGCTGATATTGGTGGATCTGGAAGCAGATTTGTTGGATCGATACCCAGGTCAGTTATCGGGTGGTCAAAAACAGCGTGTGTGCATTGCACGGGCCCTGGCTGCTGAACCTGAATTGATTATTTGTGACGAAGTGACATCTGCACTTGATCCGTTAGTTGCAGATGGTATTATTCAATTGCTATTACGCCTTCAAACGCAGCTTGGTTTATCCTATATTTTTATCACCCATGATATGGGGATGGTTCGTGCTATTGCTGATGATGTGGTTGTCATGCAAAACGGAAAAATCGTTGAAAAAGGTGCTAAAAAAGATATCTTTGCACCCCCCTATGCGGATTATACACATTTGTTGATTACTTCCACGCCTAAAACAGAAGAAGGATGGCTTGAACAGGTTATTGCAGACCGACGGATGGATTCAGCTGGAAACTGAGTGAAAATTGCCAACTAGGCTGATAAGGCTTTAATTGAGTAATATGAACTTGAACAGAAAAATCTGTGGCATGTATACAATGAATTTTATGAATGGGTAGGGTGGGTCCGTCGCAAGTTCCTGCCCGACTCTCATTGGATGTCCGGACTCGGCAAAGGCTTATGTCTTTGATCATCTTCAAAGGAGGTGCGTGAGTCGCACCTCCGATTAAACAACTACTGAATTCAAACTATCTGCCAATAAAAAATGAGTGATCCAGGGCAATACAATTAAACGAATCCCAAGAGTGTTGGCAGTGTCATGGAGATTGCTGGAATATAAGTAACGAGTCCTAATACGATCAGTAAAGCGATTATCATTGGCCAAATTTCCGCTGAGATCTCTTCGACAGAAACTTTGGAAATCGAACAGCAGCTAAACAAACAGGCTCCGAGAGGGGGAGTCGTTAAACCGATTACCAAATTCAGACACATGATAATTCCGAAATGCATCGGATGGACGCCAACGCCTAATGCCAACGGGGATAATACCGGTCCTAGAATAATCAAGGCTGCCGTTTGGTCCATAAAACACCCAACGACCAACAAAATGATGTTAATAAACAGAAGCACCATATATTTGTTACTCGTGAGATCCAACACACCTGATGCGACCTGTTGCGGAATCTGCTCGGCAGCTAAAAACCAGGAAAGAATTGCAGCAGTGGCTAAAATCAGAAAGACAACGGCTGTGACTCTTGTCATGCTTTCCAATACTTCCCAGAGATCGCGCAGTGTCAGGTTTCGATAGATAAAAAAGCCAACAATTAGTCCATACAATACGGCTACACCACCGGCTTCGGTCGGAGTAAACCACCCTGTCATAATACCACCCAGGATAATGATCGGCATCATTAAGGCCAGTATCGACTTTTTCAGAGAAATAAAGAACTCCTTCAGCGTTGCTCGCTTGGCAGCAACCGGTATATTGTGCTTCACGGCATACCGTCGCGTAATAAACATCAGTGCTGGCGCCATTAATAATCCGGGGACCAGGCCGGCAGTGAACATCCCGGCAATGGAGACCCCCATAAAAGAACCGTAAATCACCATAATTGTGGATGGCGGGATGATTGGACCGATACAGGATGAAGCGGCGGTTACGGCAGCAGCGAATTTCCTGCCATAGCCCTTTTTTTCCATGGCAGGAATCAGCATAGTTCCGATGGCGGCAGTATCTGCAACTGCACTTCCGGTTAATCCGGCAAAAAAGATACTGGCAAGGATGTTAGCGTGTCCCAAGCCCCCTTTGACATGTCCGACCAATGTGTTGGCGAATTCGATCACGGCATGGGTTATTTTGGTCCGGTTCATAATTTCACCAGCTAAAATAAACAGAGGCATGGCCATGAGTGGGAACAGATCGCCCCCAGCGTAAAACCGAGCGGGAATCAAGCTAAACAAACTAGTCCCACCCATATCATAGAGGGCTGCCATCGCAGAGACCCCAACTACGAATCCCACAGGCATTCCCATTATGAGTAAGCCAAAAAATAATAATAGAATCCAAATTGTCATAAAATTTTCTCCGTTCTTATTTACTAAATCTCATTATATAGCCAACTGTTCATCGTAGGGAGACACGTTGGTACCCCAAAGTGAAAAATCGATAATCATGCGCAAACATAGTTGTATAAATGTTAAGGCACCACAAATGGGTATTATGGAAAAAGGATAGTTCATTGTGATTCCCGTTGCTGTTTCAATCTGGAGTTTTCCAGCTTCGACCATGTCTAGTCCCCAAATAAATAAGACCATTAAAAATAGTCCGATCAAACAGTCATTAATCAGCTTTACGATTCGTTGCAAGGGTATGGGAAGTTTTAATACAAAGTATAAAATACCCAGATGCCCTCTTCTTCTAGCGGCGATTGCGATCCCAAGATAGGCGGTCCAGATCATCAAGGCTCGGGCGACCTCTTCCGTCCAGACAGCAGGATTCATCATCACATAGCGCATAATCACTCCCCCAATTACCACCATAGTCATCAGACCACCCATAATTACTGCAACTACTACAATTACTCTCTCAAGTGCACCTGCAATCCCTGTAAGTGTCCCGACTATTGCTGGTAATTCATTAGATTTCATTTTTACTCCTTCTTCAAATTTCGGTTCATTTGATTCTATATACGTTTTCCTTTATTAAGCCTGCTCGAATTCCATCCATTTTTCCGAGTTTGTTCACCTAGTCCTTACCAAAGGATATTGTCTGTATAGTGTCGAGTTTTTTCTGGAATGCGTTGGTGTGTGATAGGCAACTAAACCCCTAAAGTAAAACAAAGATTAAGGATCCAACCTTTCTAATTGCCCATCCTTAGTATTTTAATATATTTGCGGCAAGCTAAGTTGCCGCATAATATTCAATAAAACCTTTTTTTTAGCTGTCAGCCTGGTATCGGCTGACAATAAGTCTTAGAAGTTTAGCTTCTGGCGGGATTCTCTAATCGCCTTGAGGAAATCCTTCTGCAGAGCGACACCTTCATCACCCAGTGTTTCTTTGATAAATTCTGTCATAGCAGGGATCGTTACTGCAGCAAACTCATCCTTGGCAGCTGAACTTAGGGCATTCACCTTCATAGACTTCATGATAAGGGGCAGTCCTTTCTCACTTGACTCATAGATCTTAGTAATCGCACGACTAGCTGTTTTAGCAACAATAGAGGCATTTCTGACGACTTTTTGCTGCTCAGCAGACAATGACGCAAACCATTTATCGTTAACTAAAAGCCAATGGGTACTCCACATGTGACTACTTAGGGTTAAGTATTTTTGTACTTCAAACAGTTTAGCGGACTGGATCGGCGCAAAGGGGTTATGCTGTCCATCAACAACACCAGTTTGCAGAGAGGTATACAATTCCGACCAAGCGATGGGAATAGCAGTAGCACCCATGGAGCGGAAGAAGGAAATATGGCTAGGCATAGTCATGGTTCTAAATTTGATCCCTTTGATGTCTGCCAACTTAGTAACGGGGCGCTTATTGTTTGTGAAATGAAAAAAGCCACCCTGGTCCATGACTTCCAAAAGTCGTATACCTGTTTTGTCCAGGATCATCTTTTTCAATTTATCACCAAACCATCCGTCATATACGTCCCAAGCCACTGACATATTTGGAATTGCAAACGGTGTGTCAATAACACCCAGTAGTGGGAAAAGTGTTGTCAGTCCACCAGCTGGCGAAATAAAAGCTTCCAGAGCGCCTGTTTTTAACATTGCCATAGAATCCCGAGCATTACCCAACTGACTCTGGGCGTAAATCCTAACTTCAATCTCACCGTTAGTTCCGGCTTCTACCATACTTTTAAAAACTACTGCGGCCGCATGATCAGCAGACATAAATGCATTTGCTGGATCAACATGAGCTAATTTTATTACTTTTGCAAAACTGGTAGTGACCCAGAAGCTTGCAATAAAAACAAAGACACTCAGTAACACACTTGATTTCTTAAAAAGTTTATTCATAATATTTTCTCCTTACCTTCATGTTTAAAGTGTTTACGCTTCAATAACTTCTTTTTTTGCATCGTTTCAGACCTTATTCATTAAATGTCAGTGCCGATTATTGGAAGGGTTCAGGTTTAAACACATCCCTTGTCCTTTCAAACAACTTATATGGCGAGGATAAGATATTTAATAAAAGTTATCTGTTAAAATGCATTCTATTTTTATATTTTACATTTTATAAAATATAAAATATTTTATAAATAACTATTTATAAAATTGCACTAATATTAAACAAAAATTAGGGGTTGTCAATTATAAAAAATCATCAATCAAATATTTTATGGTAGGAGGATCAAGATTAAAAAGATAAAACTATTTTTAGCAGCCTACAATGCCACTTTATCAGCTTTTTTTCAACAAGGTTTTGTTCTCTGAGTGAAGTCGAATTATTTTTGACTCATTCGATTTGATTGTTTTATAATTTATAACATATAAAACTAAATCCACAAATGTAAATGTGGTTCACCTGTTTAGATGAAATTTAAAAGAAACATATTAGGTGCTTAGATTTATATTTAATGATAAGAGTACAAAAATAGTTTGTTTTGGCTAAAAAATAATCTGGAATTTAAGGATGGAGATTAAAGATAATGAAGAAAAAATATGATTTATTGATTAAAAATGGTTCGGTAGTGATGGACTCCGGTGTGGTTAAAACGGACATCATTATTAAAGATGGTAAAATTGCAGGTCTTCTGGTTGATGCCTGCTCAGATGAAGCAGAGAAAGTCATTGATGCCCAAGAGCTTTTAGTCATGCCAGGACTAATTGATTCTCATGTTCATATTAATGAACCTGGAAGAGAGTCATGGGAAGGGTTTGAGACTGGCAGTAAAAGTGCAGCTGCCGGTGGTATCACAACCTTTATTGATATGCCCTTAAACTCAAGTCCCTGCACAGTTACCAAAGAAGCCTTAGCGGCAAAAGTTGAGGCGGGGGAAAGAAACTCTCTGATCGACTTTGCTTTATGGGCCGGTGCGGCTCCTGACAATAAAACACATATAGATGACTTACATACTGGAGGGGTGGCCGCCTTTAAATCATTTTTGAGCAATTCAGGGCTCGAAGAGTTCAAAGAGATCAACGATGATGAGTTTGTCACCATCCTTTAAAAAATGAAAAAACTGGGGAGTATGTTAGGTGTTCATGCTGAAAGTGAACCACTGATTGCCAAATTAACAGAAAAACTTAAGCAAGAGGGGCGTTTTGATCGAAAAGCTTTTTTAGAATCTCGTCCCCCTGAGGTCGAAGAAGCTGCTGTTAATAATGCATTAAAACTCAAGCCTATTAATAATGAAACAGGAAACCTCCATTTTTTACATACGAGTCTGGCCAGTAATATTGAAGCAATTTATTTGGCGAAGCAGGTATCTAATGGTATCACGGTTGAAACATGTCCTCACTATTTGAGTTTATCAGAAGATGATTTTTTAAATATCGGTCCCTAAGCAAAATGTGCACCGGCTTTACGAAGTGCAGAAGAGGTTGAGAAGCTTTGGGACTGTGTTAAAAAGGGGATGATCGACACGATCGGTTCAGATCACTCCCCGTGCAAAACTGAAGACAAAGATATTGGAGAGAGTGATATTTGGAAAGCCTGGGGAGGTATCAGTTCAGTGCAATCAATGTTATCGACATTATATACCGAAGGTGCAAGAAAGCGTAATATTTCCTGGCCGCTAATAGTAGGAATGCTGACTTCGGCACCGGCCAAACTTTTCGGATTATACCCACAAAAAGGTGTGCTTCAACCATTATCGGATGCTGATTTGGTTTTAATGGATCCGAATCAAAAATGGACGGTTGTTAAAACCCGATTCATTATAAAAACAAACATTCGGCATTTTTAGGAAGAGAATTATATGGTGTTGTCAAAATGACGATTTTAAGAGGTAACATCATTTATGAAAATGGTGATTTTATGCAAAAGCCGGGTTACGGAAAGTTTACAAAAAAAAAGGCCATGCACATAAGTACATGGCCTTTTTTAACCTGTTTAGTAAATCATTAAGGCTTTTCTACTTCCGGGAATCGATCCACTTTCAAGAGATCGAATAAGGGTTCTTTATCACCAAAAGCGATTTTCTTGCCATTAACAATGAATTCTTCGAAGGCTTTA
>Ga0307989_1001892_pt1 | contig 10504 bp, 11 predicted proteins | sample EllFjometagen185_FD_203164 | JGI IMG/M metagenome (GOLD analysis project Ga0307989, IMG submission 203164) | Marine microbial communities from Ellis Fjord, Antarctic Ocean - #185 | ecosystem: Environmental > Aquatic > Marine > Unclassified | place: Southern Ocean | collected 2014-10-08 | reverse complement strand
ATTCCCGAATAGCTAGAGGGAGTTGCCATTCATGATCAAAATATTTTACGGCATTTTTAATATTTTCTTAGGTAGAGAGCTGTTTTATAGTGGCAATGAAATTCCTAAGCATAAATAGGATTTCATTGCACTTGTGGTAAGTAATTACGCTCTTGGAACAACACTGGTTCTCGGTTTTACGCCAACTGGATATTTTTCTCTAATCTCTCCAATCAACTCAGAAACATGGTTTACCAATCTGGTAACCACTTTTTCCCCTTTTTCCACAGTCGCTTTTGTGGGGTCACCAATTACACCATTTGTCAGTTCCAGAGCTTCCGGTTCTGCAAAAGTACCTTCAAAATGATACATTTGACCTGGTTTGGGCATTGCTCCCGGAGCGATTTTCCATTTAGGATCAATCAAACCTTCACAACTTCCTTTTTCAGCTAAGCTCATATCGACATATTGTGGATATAAATATAATGCTACTGATGTTTCTGCTTCATCGGCATGCCACATATTATCATCTAAAACATCCATGTTATCACGTAAAAAGTCATACCAGTGCATGGACAAAGTAAAGTAACCTTCCAGGCCAAGCTTATGAACAGCAACAATGGTAGAAGAAACCTGACCATGGGCAGACACAATGATAAATTTATTAAAACCACTAATAGCTGCTCCCCGTACGATATCCACAACCATAGCGGTATGAGTATCATAGGATAGCGGAATCGTTCCTGGCATATTCCAGTGGTGATAAGGATGTGATCCATACATTGGACAAGGTAGCACCATAGCGCCGGATTTTTCAGCAATTTTTTCTGCCATGCCCATTGCATTCAATGTATCACTGGCTGTTGGACAATGAGGACCATGTTGCTCAATAGAACCTAAAGGAAGAATCGCAACATCGCATACTTCTTTAGCGTATCGAACAACTTCTTTTCCTGATAATTCATGAAACCAAACTGATTTTCGTTCTGTCATAATATCCTCTATTAATGATCGGATTTTAAATTTGATGATTCAATTCAACGAATCATAACACATACTAAATTAAGACAATCGATTTTCCATTTGTAAATCGGCTGCAATTTGATTGAGCTCTTCAATCAGATTTGAAGGCAAGGGAATCCCTTCCTCACGCCTTTGACAGGCGGTATTATATTCAATTTCCCCAGGCATCAACATTTCAGTTGAATCATCCCACATCGGTGATTCTTTGATGGTTTGATAAAAGCTATCCATTCGCTTTTTCATATCATCTTCACTCATAATCGATAATGGATTGATTACGATGAAAAAATGACCTGTTAAACTCGGATCATCCGGATATTTATACATCCCTTTTAAGTCATGTTGAAAAGCACCTCCGGTAATAACGCCGCAAAGAATATCCACTAGCAATGACAAACCAAAGCCCTTATGGCCACCCATCGGCAACAGAAAACCAGCGAAGCCTTTATCCGGGTCATCTGTTGGCTTTCCGTCTTTATCAGTCGCCCATTCGAAAGGGATCTTTTCTCCCTTTTTACTCGCCAGCAACAGCTTGCCACCAGCCACTGCAGATAAGGAAATATCCAGAACAAAAGGAAATTTACCATAGGTGGGTACAGACATGGCAATGGGATTATTTCCTGTAATTGGTTTACTACCACCTGGAACAACCATATTTGGCACCACATTACTCATACCAATGGCAATCATTCCTTGTTCCGCTGCCATCCTGGTATAGATAGCGGCAGCACCAAAATGATTACTTCCAATAGCACCGACAGCAGCAATATTATTTGTTTTCGCTAGTTCTATGGCGCGCTGAATCGCCTCACGACCGACTAAATAACCAGGTCCATTATCGCCATCCAATACTTCAAATAGTTGTGACCCTTTTATTTTTTTAATTTCAGGCTTGGCATTCATAGCCCCGGAAAGTAATCGTTTGGTATAAATTGGCAAACGTAATACCCCATGGGAGTCAATTCCCCATAAATTCGTATCGACGATCGATTGTGCACAAAAGGCAGCATTATCACTCGACAATCCGGCTTTTTGCAACATCTGGGCGGAAAATGATTCTAAATCTTTATGATTGATTAGATGTTTTTCTTGGCTCATTTTTTATAATTTCAATAAGTTGGTTTTAAAATAGTGGCTGTCCGGCGACCTTCACTTTCATTCGATACAGGCACGTTGAGGCAGCCATATAAATACGACAGAGATCCTTATCTCCCCAAGTGAAATTGGCGGCAATTTCAGGGGTTAAAATTCTTCCTAGTATCTTGGCATCCTCATCAAATATCTGAATCCCTCCGGGACCGGAACAAAATAAATTACCACCCTGATCCACTTTCATTCCGTCTGCTACGCCAGGTTCTTCGCCGATCAAATCAGCCCATAAACAACCATTGGTCAAAGTGCCATCTGATTTTACTTCAAAGCGGCGAATATGCTGGTGGTCAGTGTCGTTAATAAATAAATACCGTTCATCCAATGAAAAACATAATCCGTTGGGTTTGGAAAAATCATCGATTAATAGGGTGAGTCCTTCCGATTCCGTGTAGCGGTAAACTCCTTGAAATGGTAGTTCCTGTTTCCGAGGAACCCCGACCCGAGGACCTCTTCCCGGATTAGGATCGGTGAAATAAATGGCTCCATCCGATTTAACGACGATATCATTTGGACTATTTAATTCCTGGTTCTGATAGTGTGAGGCCAATACGACAACTTCCCCGGTGAGTTCCGTGCGTGTCACTCGACTCGTGGCATGCTCGCAAGTCAGAATGCGTCCTTCACGATCGTATGTGTTACCATTAGCCATGTAACTGTTTTCCCGAAATAGAGTAACGCCATCAGCTTCACTCCATTTGAACAATCCATTGCCCATGATATCGCTAAAAATCAGATGATGATCTAAGGGATGCCAGATGGGCCCCTCTAAAAACCTAAATCCTGGTGCTATAGTTTCTATCGAAGCATCAATTGACACTATTGCGTTTAGTCGCTCATCATGAATTTCAATCGCATTAGTCATTGTTTTTTCTTTGAATAAGTTGAATACGTATGCAAATCACTTGTAAAAAAAACTGCTAAATATATTAGCAGTCATCAATTTTGCCATAACGATTAATTAGTTATAGAAATAAATCTAGAACTAATTATCTGTCAAGAAAAAAAGTTAACCTTAGCTATAGATTAAAACCCATTTACCTTCTGAATAGCAAATATCATCATTTAACAAAAAAGTCCTAAACCTATTAAAACAAGATCTTTACTGATAATGATAATTATAAATCGCAAGTCTAAATGTTTGTAAAAAAGATTTTTCTCTTTACAAAAATATTGTAAATAATTAGCATTATCATGAATACGTATTCAAATATTGGATAATAATAACTATCACTAAAAATATACTAATTGATCCAATATTCCGGAAAAACCCCATTCATTGACACTTAGGAGAAGAAGAATGAGCAAATTAACAGGTAAAGTCGCGGTTATCACAGGCGGAACCAAAGGAATAGGACTTGGTATCGCAGCCGAATTCGTTAAAGAAGGTGCCAAAGTGGTAATCGGTGGCAGAAACCCGGAAACAGGAAAAGAAGGGGTTGCTGAATTAGAAGGACTGGGAGGAGAAGCCTATTTCGTTGCTTGTGATGTTGGTAAACTAGAAAGTTTAGATAACATTATTAGCGAAGCCGTCTCTAAATTTGGACGCGTAGATATATACGTAGCTAATGCAGGTATTAATGATCCTGATAAAACTCATTTTCTGGATATCACACCAGAGCAATATGATAAGATTATGGATATTAACCTCAGAGGGATGTTTTTCGGAGGACAGAAAGCTGCCCGTCAAATGGTAAAGCAGGGTGAAGGCGGTGTTATAATCAATATGTCTTCGGTAAATGCACATTTAGCCCTTGATTCGCAAATGGTTTATACCACAAGTAAAGGAGGCATTCAGCAACTGACTAAAGTCCAGGCTGTTGCCTTAGCCAAGCATAATATTAAGGTCAATGCTTTGGCACCCGGACCCATCGGGACGGATTTAATGCGACGGGTCGGATCTGATAAGCAATTAATGAATACTATTTTATCAAGAACGCCAATGGGAAGAATTGGGACAACGACCGAATGTGGCCGACTAGCAGTTTTCCTTGCCTCATCGGATTCAGATTTTATTTTTGGCCAATCAATTTATAATGATGGCGGTAGAGGTTTTCAGGCTTTCCCGACTCCCGGTTATAAAACAGTGACTGATGAAGAGTATGAGTTGTTGCAGGGATTGCAGGCGGAACAGGAATAAAAGGCGGATAATCTAAGAAATATGAGTGTTCAGGACATTCAAACTATTTTTGACAACATTTATTTATAATCCAAGATGGAATTCATTTTTCAAGGGTGCTTAAAAACCATTGCTAAAAAAGACTCGGCACAGATATCAATCACATCCCCGGCTCCTTTAAAGAACCTGCTTAGTACTTTAAAAGAAGATCTTGGAGATCTGATTCCTTACGGGGCGAACACAACGGACACACAATTGTTGTCAAATCTCGCTTTTTATCGATCCAATCGGATGTTGCACATTGATGATTTGATCGGTTTGGAAGATGAAATATTGGTTTTACTGCCGGCAACAGGTGGATAGAGTCGATTCGTTTCAATGGTGCATTTATCTGGATTGGAAGGATTGTGGGTACGAAATACAGACGTGAATGAAATATAATCAGCTAAATTAATAATAGGGATAGAAAAATGTACGGATATCATGGCAAAATGCTTTGGATCGATTTAACTCAAAAACGTGCGGACATACGCAATATCAGCGATGACGTATTTGAAAAATATCTTGGTGGTTCCGGGCTATGTGCCAATGTTATGATGGAAGAAACCGATGAAAATACCGATCCTCTAGGACCAGAAAATGTTTTGGTGGCCTTTACCGGCCCTTTCACCGGCACAGGTGTTCCCGCTGGTAGTCGTCATCATTTGATGGCCAGATCCCCTTTGACCGGTATACTAGGTGAGTCCAACGTTGGCGGTTCCTGGGCCGTTCATTTTAAAGCCACAGGTTTTGACGGTATCGCTATCACTGGTAAAGCAGAGCAACCAACCTATTTATGGATTAGTGATAAAGGAATCGAATTTCGGGATGCCTCTGCAGTCTGGGGGAAAGACACCATCGAGTCTGCAGATTGGTTAAAAGCTCAAACCACTAAAAAAGCCACTGCTGCTGTGATTGGTCCGGCAGGTGAGCAAATGGCAAGAATTGCTAGTATTGCTCACATAGGCACCATCGTAAGAACAGCCGGTCGAACCGGTATGGGTGCGGTGATGGGCTCAAAAAACCTGAAAGCAATGGTGGTACATGGCACACAAAAAACACCACTGGCAGATAAAGATGGTTTAAGAGCAGACATTAAAGAGTATTCGGGGCATGTTAAAAAGGTGACCGAAGGCTTTCGTAAGTTTGGATCATCCGGTGGTGTGGAAAATTATTCAAAAATGGGAAATTTCCCGGTACAAAATTGGCGGGGAAGCCAATGGGAAGGCGCTGCCAAAATTTCCGGTTCAGCCATGCATGATACGGTATTAGCTGGACGGACAGCCTGTCGAAATTGTCCGATCATTTGTGGGCGACATGTCAAAGTTACAGAAGGCCCATGGGCACCGGTAGATGGCGAAGGACCAGAATATGAAACTATTGGTACCATGGGAGGAGAATGTTTGGTGGACGATCTGGAGGCGATCTGCAAAGCTAATGATTTATGTAGTCGATATGGATTAGATACCATGTCAACCGGCTCCGTTATCGCATTTGCCATGGAGTGCTATGAACAGGGATTAATTACCAAAAAGGATACCGATGGTGTTGCATTGGATTGGGGAAGTGCAGAAGCTTTAGTAAGCATGGTAGAAAAAATTGGTAAACGGGAAGGGTTCGGAAAGGTATTGGGTGAAGGATCCACTTTAGCTGCAAAAATAATCGGGCAGAATGCGATCGAATATGTTGTGGCGGTCAAAGGGATGGAAACCTCTGCCCATGATCCTCGACGATTCTGGAGTCAAGCTTTGAATTACGCAACTGCAGCACGCGGTGGAGACCATAATGCCAGCTGGGGACATGCTTATGAATTAGCCTTATATATGCCAGAACTGGGACAAAATGAACCTTTTCCATCTTTTCAGGAAGAGGGGTTAGTCGATTTTACGATCACTATGCAAAATTACCAATCGATGAATGATGCCTTAGTTCAATGCCGTTTTAGTCAGGTAGCTAAAGCCGTCACTGCTACAAATTTGGCAACCTGGTTCAGTTTGATTACTGGAAATCAGACAGAGGTAGACGATCTGATGGAAGTTGGAAATCGTATTTTTAACCTAAAACGCTTGTTTAACACTCGTTTGGGTGTCAGCCGTAAAGATGATACTTTACCGCCACGATTTTTAACTCATAATCCGAAAAATCCCAATATAGATAAACGACTACCACCTGTTCATACCTGGCTAGGTGAATATTATGAAAAACGTGGTTGGAGCGAAACAGGCATTCCTGGCAAGGAATAATTGGCCGTTCTCAATCTGGAGTCTTATTTGAAGTAAATTAAAAACGCTGTCATTAGAGATTTTTTTTCTTTATATCAGCCATATACTCAGACAGTGGCTGTTATTTATAACTAAACAAATTTTTTATTTTAGGAGAAACGTCATGGGCAAGACTTATGTAGTTGAAACTATCGATTCGAAAGATATACCGTCAAAGATCATACCTGAACCTTATAATAGAAGTCTACAACTCATCCTTGATAAAACAGACGGTGAGAATGTCGGTGATTTCACCTTTCTTTTATCTACTCTGTTTCCCTATGAAGGGAAAACCGATTATCACACTCATCCTGTGGATGAACTGATTTATATTTGCTCTGGATACGGTTATTCATTAAACGAAAAGGAAGAAAAGACTCCCATTAAAACTGGATCCGTTATATACGCAAAAGCGGGAAAGAAGCATCAGTGTGTCAATGAAAGTCCTGAAACCATGCGGATGGCGTGTACCTATATTCCTGCATTACCTGCGGAAGCGGTAAAAAAGATTCGAAGCAAATGATATGATTTCGATCGATCCGAAGGTATACTCAGCAACTGCATGCCCGGATCGATTGCCATTCCATATCACCACTCCTGCTGTCATCCCCTTGAACACGTGTTTTGGGTAGATAAAGACTACTATTAAAAAATAGAAGGTCGTAGACTTTAGTAAGAGCTAACCAATAATCAGGCAGAGTCTTCCTCTTTATTGCTCTGAGCTTCATGTTTCCACTTTAATACTTCATCTTTCAAAGCCTTATTCAATTTTAACAGTTTATCTGTTCTGGTTTTTAATGTTTCTTCCAAATATATTTTATAGTGAGAGCGTTCTTTCTCAATTCTTTGCAGTTCCTGATTCTTCAAATCCAGCAAGTTATTTTGTTCATGGAGCTTGCAGAATACTTTTACTTTACTAATCAGTAAAAGAGGGTCAAAAGGTTTGACAATATAATCAACTGCTCCGAATTGATAACCCTTCAAAACATATTGCTCTTCTATGTTAACTGCTGTCACAAAAATAATGGGCAGATCTTCATTTCCTTCAATTTGGTAAAGTTTCTCAGCCGTTTCGAATCCATCCATATCAGGCATTTGGACATCCAGTAGCACCAGAGCAAAACGGTTTTGGTTTGAATATTCAAGTGCTTCTGAACCTGAACTGGCTTTAACTACCTCCAATTCCAAATCTTCCAACATTTCTTCAAGAAGAATCAGGTTCATTTCAATATCATCCACTAACAATACTTTTGGTTTTTCCATTTTAATTAATTTCTGGCTATTTAGAAAACATATCTTTAAGCAATACCTTAAGAAATTTTAATATTTACCCTTTCATTGTCTAATTAATCAATAAATTAATCAAGAATTTATTTTCTGCAGATTTTATGGCTGGAATACAGCAAAATATTAAGAACATGTTTATGCTATCCATAAAAATCATCTCCATTGGGGATGACCAGAGACGAATGGCTTTGTCGTTGGACGAATGGCTAGATGATTCAATTTGATTAACTCTGAATGACAAATGCCCATCTGAGGACGGATTTTTAATCAAAATACTACTGGCATTTTGATTAAATCTTAAATACAAGGAAAGAAACCAATTCATGAAATAATAATTTATCCCCCCCCAAAAAAAAATGAAAAAGGCAATATTAGATTATTTACATAAGGTGGTTCATATTCCATCACCAACAGGTTTCACTCACCTGATGAAAGATTACCTGGTTCAAAACGCAGAAAGCAAAGGAATTAAATACGAACTGACCAAAAAAGGTGCAGTTATTTATAAATTCAAAGGGAAAAAAAGTAAGGCTAAAACCATGTTTGCTGTTCATATGGACACTCTTGGCGCTATGGTTAAAGAAGTTAAAACAGACGGATTAAAATTAACTGCCATTGGCGGGTATCCTTTAATTTATGTCATTGGTAATTATTGTACCATTCATGGCTTTGAAGACCAAGTGTATACGGGTACTATTTTACCTGATAATCCAGCGGCTCATGTAAATAATAAATTAAAAGACACCTGTCTGACTTTCGATAATATTTCTGTCCGTACTGATATCATACCTGGAAAAACTAAAACATTGGAAGACTATATTTCTGTCGGCAATTTTGTTTCATTCGATCCTCAAATGGAAATAAGGAATGGATTTATTAAAAGCAGACATCTGGACGATAAAGCTTCAGGGGCTATTCTACTTTATTTGGCAGATTTATTGATAGAAGGAAAAATAGAATCCAATCAAGATATTATCTTCTTTTTCAACTTTAGTGAAGAAACAGGACAAGGCCTGGCGGGGTTTCCAGAAGTTGATAATTTAATCGTCGTTGATATGGGGGTTGTTGGGAATGGATGTGCCGGCGATGAATTTTCAGTGTCAATATGCTCAAAAGACAGTTCCGGACCTTATAATTACGAGTTAACCCAAAAACTGATGAAATTAAGTCAGGAACAGAAAATCGAGCATAAAATGGACGTATTTCCTTTTTATGGTTCTGATGGCAGTAAAGTATTAGCTGCCTGTCATGATATTCGTGTCGCACTAATCGGCCCGGGGATAAGTGCATCTCATGGTTATGAAAGGACACATACAGATGCTTTGGAAGCCACCTGTAAACTTTTGAAATCATATATGATCACTTAGAATTCCACTATCTCTCTTCAAATCCGCCAAGCTAACCGTAAAATATGTTTCATTAGATATGCCCATTGGGGCATATCTTTTGTATTGAACATCTAGAATCAAAAATCAGAACAACGCTACTAAACATTTGGATAATAAATTGAGAATATGTTCAAGTTTACACTTCAAACTGCTTTGGATGTCCGACTACGGCAAGAAAAAATAAAAATGAAAGAACTCGCAGAAAAAGTGGCCATTGAACAATCCATAAAAAACCAAATAGAAGGAACAAAAAACAGAGCCTATCAATCTGATATTAATATTAATCAAAAAAAACAGGTGGGTTCATTTACAATTCAGGAACTAAAAATGCAAAGTTCCTTTAAAGCAAAGACCAAACTCGAATTAGCAGACTATTTTCAAAAACTGGAACTAGCGCATCAGGCCGTCGAAGAAAAACAAAATATATTGATTCAAGCCTCAAGAGCTAGAAAAACACTGGAAATATTGAAAGAAAAAGAATTAAACAGATTTATGGAAAAAATTGCACAACTAGAACGCAAACACATGGATGAAATTGCCGGAAACCAGTTTCAACGCAAGCGAATTAAAAACCACTAATAACTATGCATTCAAAAGTCATAAAGAGCACCCTATTTCTTGTTTTCATCTGCTTATTCAGTTTACAGCCAGCCTATAGTATGACGACGATGAAGAGCTGGGTTAATAAAATAAAACCAGGTACGTTCGAAACAGAGGATGCATCTTCGGACTCCGATGATTATAAAAAAGAAGTCCATCAATATAGTGAAGCAGAAATTCAGGTTTTAACAGCACTTAAAAAAAGAGAAGAAGAACTCCGAAGAAGAGAAGCGATTCATCAACAAAAAGCGAATGAATTAAAAACCTTAGCCCAACAGATTGAGCAAAAACTTGATCAGATGCGAAAGCTTTCTGCGGAAGTTGAAACCATACGGAAAACCCGTAAAAAGATGGATGAAAAAGATATTACCAGGATGGTAAAATACTATGAAACGATGGATCCAGAAGCAACAGCGGTATTTATGAACCAAATGGATCGTGTCACCGCTATGCACATCATCATGAGAATGAACCCCAGAAAAGCTTCTGCCATCATGCAATTGATGGATCCAAATGTGGCAGTTGATATCACGGAAAAGGTCAGCGGGTTCAAGGCAGGTCAGGAAGAGCTGTTGAACAAATAAGGATAATTTTTAGTACATTTATAAGTTTTCAGGGACGAAAACGTGAAAATTCCGGGTAAGGAGTTGGAATGCAAA
>Ga0307989_1001891_pt1 | contig 10510 bp, 11 predicted proteins | sample EllFjometagen185_FD_203164 | JGI IMG/M metagenome (GOLD analysis project Ga0307989, IMG submission 203164) | Marine microbial communities from Ellis Fjord, Antarctic Ocean - #185 | ecosystem: Environmental > Aquatic > Marine > Unclassified | place: Southern Ocean | collected 2014-10-08 | reverse complement strand
TGATAGCATGAAAACTCTATTTACTGGTTGAAAAGGGAAGTGCTATTGCGTTCGATGAGTTTTGGTTTCACGATCTTCTTTAACTCACCCTTTTCCTTGCCATCTATCAGATCAATAAGGAAATTTGTTGCCATTTCAGCTATCGCATCATAATCGATGGAGATGGAAGTTAAAGAAATCATAGCCAAATCAGATACATCATTATTATCAACACCAATAATAGCATAATCCCTGCCTGGAGTAGTTCCGGTAACTTTTGATTCATGCATAAATCCCATAGCACACAAATCATTCATACAGAAGATCCCATCATACTGAACCCCTGATTTTTCCAGCTCCTTATAGGCCTGCTTTCCGGAATCGATTGTTAATCCGGCTTTGATAACTATGCAATTTTTAGCGGGGAATTGGTGTTCTTCCAGGTAGAGATTAAATCCTTTTTCCATCTGTCCTATCGAACTGAAATCGCCTAGATCATTCCATGCATTTACCAATGCAATATGTTTACATCCGGTAGTGCATAAATGCTGTGCAGCTAAGTACCCGGTATTGTGCCCATCGTTTAAAATATAAGACCCGGAATAAAAGGTTGGTATAGTATCAACAGCGACATGGGGAAGCCCGGATTGTTGAACAAGGTGATATGTATCTTCATTTTTTTCTGAAAAGCAGAGAATAATACCTTCAATACGGCTTTGAATCATTTTGCTGACAACTTTGGTGGCCCTGTCAGGTTCCCATTGGCTTTCTGAGAAGATGATCTCATAGCCGCGTTCAGAGGCAATTTGCTCTGACATACGAATCATTGAGCCATAAAATGGATTAGTAATATCATTGATCAGGAAGCCAATGGTTTTTGTTCTGCCTGATCTGAGACCTCGGGCTGCAGCATTTGGGCTATAGTTTATTTCAGCTGCGATTTCAAGAACTTTTTTGCGTGTTGTCTCACTAATTCGTGATTCTGGTTGAAAAGAGAGCGACACAGTTGTTTCTGAAACACCCGCCAGAAGTGCAATATCTTTAATTGTAGATTTCTGATATTTAATATTTTACATCCTTTGTTTTTTTCCTTGACTTCTGGTGACTCAACTTTTATAATCAACTTAAGTACGACGTCAAACCAATTGATTAATACTACAAACAATATAAAAAAAATTCAAGTAGTAGGTTCTTTTTTTTAAACTTAAAGTTTGACGTAAAACCTTAGTTAAAGTAATTTTACTACAAAAGTATAAAGGGGAGTTTATGAGAATAGAGAAAACAGAATTTGTTGCACGAATTCATACTCTTCAGGATTATATGAAGAAATATCAAATAGATGCTTTTGCCGTTTATGGAGATGAATATCGAAAGGAAAATTTACGCTATGTATCAAACTTCTGGCCCATATTTGAACGTGGAATGTGCTTCATTCCAAAACAGGGAGAACCTGTTCTTGCTGGGGCTCCGGAAGGTGAGGTCTATGCTCGGGAGATGAGCGTATGGGATGATATTCGAAATGTAAAGGATTTTGCTTGTGTAACAGTTCCTGATCAAATAGTCTATCCAATGGCCTCTTTCTCAAGTTTTAATGAAATAATTACGGAAGTACTAAAAGGTGGGAAAAGATTAGGTCTTGCAGGCTATTGGGATATCCCAACTCCGATTATGGAAAGAATCAAGGGGGCAGTAGAAAGCCTTGAGATAGTACAGATGGATAATCTCCTGGAAGAGATGCGAATTGTGAAAAGCCCTGCAGAAATTGAGTGCCTGAAAGAGTGTGGAAGAATAGCAGGATTAGCCTATCAGGAAATTGTCAAACAGGCAGTTCCCGGAAATACTGAGCGTGCCGCTGCATCTGCTGGTGAATGGATAGCCCGAAAAGAGGGAGCTGAGGCGATAAATTTTCATGTATTTGGAAGTGGAAAGCGAACTCATACCATAATTGGCCGGGCTACAGAAAAAATTATTGAAGACGGAGATATGATTATGTCAGCTCTGGCAGTCCAGTACGAAGGCTACGTTACTACCGTAGAGTATCCATTTGTAGCTGGAACCATGTCTGAAGAACAAAAGACTATACTATCTGTGCTTGCTGAAGCTGCAAACGTACAACAGCAGTACCTGAGAGCCGGTGCAGTAACCGGAGAGATGGTACGGGCCGTACAGTCAGTCTATCGAAAGCGAGGATTTGCAGAGTTTGATATCTATCCGCCGATGCATGGAATTGGACTTGCCGAGGCTGAATCTCCCTATCCTGATGCATCATCCGAATATCTTTTTAAAACCGGAATGTGCGTAAATTCAGACATCAGTCTTTTTGGTCATTCCGGTGGTTCAAATAGAATTGAAGAGGGGTTTGTTATTCAGGATGATGGCTGTAAATCTCTTACCCCGGTCATCCGTGAATTACTGGAAAATTTATCATTATAGGGGGGAGTAGGGGTGAAAGGCGGAGCAAAAACATGGTATTTCCCAGACGGCTATCTCCCGGAGAAGAATACGGAGGGGCCGCTTGAATCCCATGAGGCACTGATGATTCTAAATGCGGGAACAGTAGATGCTCATGTAACGATTAGTATCTATTTTGAAGACAGGAATCCCATAAAGGATATTGGGACAGTAGTTTCAAGTGAGCGGGTGAAGACACTGCGGCTTGATTATAAAGAGGATATGGGAGGGGTTGAGATCCCTGTTCTTACCCAGTACTCACTTCGGATAATGTCTGATGTAGAGGTTATTGTGCAGTTTGGGAGATTGGACGCAACACAAATTAATCTGGCGTATTATGGAACCATGGGGTTCCGGGAGTAACATTTGGCAATAGAGCCAAAAATAATAGGAGGAACTATTTATGTTCAAAAAAGGAATCGTGCTAGTAGTATTCTTACTAATGTCTATCGCATTAGTCTTCGCAGGTGCTGAGGCCGAAGGAACTGAAGCAGCCGGAAGCGGTGAACCACTGGAATTCTATGGTTGGGATTTTATGCCTGACCAGATCAAAGCCTATAACAATGACTTCAGTGTCGAAAACGATGAAGAAGTCAATGTTCATATCATCCCGAATGTTGGATACGTACCAGGGCTTCAGACAAAGATGATGGGCGGCGTTCGAATGGATGTAATGTACAATTTCCGCTGGAATCAATTAAGATTCTACAACGTTGGCTGGGCAAAAGGCCTGTCGGATTTTGACGGTGCTGATGAAGTTCTTAATGATATCGTTGAAAGTGCTAGACCTGCTTATCAGTCACCTGACGGCGAATTAATTTCACTTCCGTATTTCTCTGCACCATTCATCCTGATGTACAACCCGAGTTTGCTCAAGTCTATTGGATATGACAACTTCCCTGCAACCAAGCAGGAAATGTATGAGATGTGTGTAGACCTGAAAGCTAATGGTGTTAATAGTCCATATGTAGCATACTGGAACAAAGATTTTATCGATCGATATTTTTTCATCTATCTAATCTCTGAAGGAATTAAAGTATTCGATGAAAACTTCAATCCGACTTTCCAGAATGATCCTGCAACCAAAGAGGTCTTTACGTGGTGGGTTAATATGTATCAGGAGGGGTTAACAACTCCAACTATACTCACGGATGGACCAAGTGAGGGAGCAATATCGATTCAGGAAGGACGATCAGCATTTTTCAACCTACATCACTATTTTCTGAAAGGGATTCAGGAATCAGATGCACCTGAGGGAAAGAATGTAGTTATCGGACCACAAATTCCAGGAAAGACGGGTACCACACTGCATATTGGAGAAGTACTGCAGATGGGTGGAACTACTCCTGATCCGGAAAGAGCATGGGAACTGCTGAAATTTTACAGCTGGAAAAATGCGGCAGGGGAATACCATGTACCAAGAACATGGGCATTGGAAGCGGGTCTGCTTGTCCCCTATAAAGGGTTCTTTGAGAGTCAGGAGATTCAGGACAGCTTTAAGTCATGGATTGATTGGGATCAGCTTATTGAAATTATAGAAGACAAATCAAAGATCGAACCTGTTCGAATGCAGATTTGGTATCCTGACTGGAGAACTGAATCAGCAAATATTCTCCATAATATGCTTTTGGATAATATCTCTGTAGACGACGCAATTGCAGAAATTGCTGACCTTGCCAAGAAAAACAAATCAGAAGCCGAATAAGATTGTATTACCCGGGCGGGAGAAATCCCGCCCAATAATATATCAGAAAAGGACAACCAATGATACGTAAGAAATATGATATATTGTCTTCAGATTATCGGGTATCGGTCTATTTTGTCATACCTGCAATTATTTCAGTTCTTGCATTTCTTCTCTTCCCGTTTGTGTATACAGTGGTTCTGAGCTTAAGTAAGTTTAATCTAAGGGATCAAAGCCTATCATTTATAGGACTGGATAACTACATCTCTATATTTAGCTCCAAGGCTTTCATCCACTCAATAAGTATAACGGTAGTATTTGCTCTCTATGTTCTCATATGTTCTACCGCATTTGGGGTGCTCTTTGCACTTCTTCTTAATCAGGATTTTATCGGAAGAGGGTTTGCAAGGGCAATATTGATAATACCTTGGGCTATTCCATGGGTGGTTATTGGAATCATGTGGAAATGGATGCTCAATGCTCAATTTGGTTTGTTAAATGGGCTTCTCTATCAGCTTGGTCTGATAAAGGAGTATATTCCATTTCTGGCCAAGGAGAGATGGGTTTTATTTATATCAGCATTACCAGCTGTCTGGCGACAGGCCTCTTTCTCAGGCATTCTACTGTTAGCATCAATCCAAACTATTCCTGATGCCCTTTATGAGTCGGCAATGATAGATGGGGCCGGGACGTTGCGGAAATTTATTTCAATCACACTGCCCTGGATGATGCCGACACTAATAGTTGTTCTCATGTTTAACACCCTGTATGGATTTATGCAGTTTGATACCGTATTTATGCTTACTAAAGGTGGACCGGGAGATGCAACTGAAGTTATCGCAATTAATATGTATAGAAAAGCTTTTGAATCTTTGAAACTGGGTGAAGGGGCTGCAATAGGATATGTTCTATCAATGCTATGTCTGACTTTTGGCCTCGTCTTTATCCGTATTTTACGAAAAGTAGAAGATATAACAAAATAGGAAAAATGAGATGTTAAGAAAGAAATCACCATTAGGAACTGTGCTGCTGTACCTCGCTTTTGCCCTGTTTGTCTTCTGGATCATATTCCCTTTTCTCTGGGTTATAATATCAAGTTTTATGACCATCAGTGAACTGGGAGCTGTTCCGCCGCACTGGATACCGGAGAGACCTACACTGGCAAACTATAAAAGTGTTCTTTTGGGTATATACGAAGGGAAAAACACCTATGGAACTTATGGTTCCGGGCAGAAAGCAGAGACCATTCTGCCGGCTTTGAGAAATAGTTTCTTTATTGCGGTAGTAGTCTCTTTTTTAAATATTCTTATCGGCGGATTGGCTGCTTATTCGATCTCCCGATTTAAGACAAGGCTCAATCGTGCACTTTTTTATACCATGATAACTTCAAGAGTATTGCCGCCGATTGGAATGATCATTCCTTTCTTCATTATATTTAGATTTCTTAAAGTTATTAATACACCACTGGTACTCATACTCTCTTATAATCTGCTTGTATTGCCTATGACTATTTGGCTGCTGAAAGGTTATTTTGATAATGTACCTGTAGACCTTGAAGAAATGGCAATGGTAGAGGGTCTTACCAGGTTTAGATCATTGATTCTTATCGTTATACCTGTGGCTATTCCCGGCTTTATTGCCGTATTTATAATGTCGATGATGGAGTGTTGGAGTGAATTTTTCTTTGCTCTGGTTATGACTGATCAGCTAACGCTGCCTCCGGTTCTCATTGGGTTTGAGAAGATGGAGCAAATTCAGTGGAATGTTATGGCAGCGGCAACAGTAATAACCATAATTCCCCCGGTAATTGTAGCGCTGTTTATGCAGAAATACATTATTAAAGGCCTTACAGCTGGTGCTGTTAAGGGATAAATAAATTTTCTTAATAAAAAAACATACAGGAGATTCAATCATGAGGTTTGAACCAATCCCAAAAATTGAGTTTTTACGAAGAATTAGAAAAGTGCAGGAAGAGATACAGAAACAGGGGATAGATGTACTTATCACCTATAGTAACGAAACAGAATCTGCTTCGAGCAGGTATTTAACAGGATTTTGGCCCTTTTTCGATTTTGTAGGAATAGTAATTCCAGCTAATGGAGAAGCTGCACTGGTAACTGGAGGACCCGAATCTTATGAGTTTGCTCTACGTTTTTCAGCAATCAAAAACATTCTTATCAATCCTCTTTATGTGGAATCTTCTGCACCTGATTGGGTGCCTGAAGTAGAAGGTGAGAGCTTTGAATTTTTACTTACTGAAATATGCGGTTCTTCCCCGAAAGTTGTTGGATTGACCGATTGGAATATCTTTCCCCATTTGCTGTTTGAAGACCTCAAAAAGGGTGCTCCAGATGCGGAGTTCATTCCAGCAGATGATCTGCTTATGAATATCAGAGCAATTAAAGAGGAGATCGAAATACCCTATATTGAAGAAGCTTATCATATTACAGAACAGTCGATGCATGCTGCTTTAGATGCATGTCGTCCAGGTATACGCGAATATGAACTTGAATTAATAGCCAGACAGAAGATGCTTGAATTAGGGGCTGAGGGTATGCCGTATCCTACATGGGTATGTTCTGGTCCCAATACCCCATTAAGCCTGTGTCGATCCACCAGGAGGGTCGTAAATTCCGGTGATTTGGTTCAGTTTACCGTAGGATCTAAATTTATGGGATACTGTGGTAACATGTGCAGACCAATATTCCTTGGACCAGTTCCCTCACAGGCAGGCCGACTTATGGATGCCGCAATCGAAGCGACCGAATATGTAATGAAATTTCTAAAACCGGGGATTATCGCCTCAGATATTTTTTCAGGATATTATGACATCCTTGCAACCTATGGATTTGAAAACTTCACCCTCTATGGGCCAGCGCATGGAACCGGGCATGCAGAAGTTGAGGGTCTTTGGCTCTCTAAGGATGCAGATTTTATTATTAAACCTAATATGCTTTTTAATGTTGATATTTGGTTGACAGATGGAACCTATGGAATGCGATATGAAGAGGGTGTACTTATAACCCAAACAGGCTTGAAACAGCTTAATAGTTCTCGTCGCAGCAATAGAAGTATATCGATCTGATTAAATAGAAAGAAGGAACCTGAACAGATGCTTACAAAAGATGATTATAAACAAAGAATAGAAGCAATGCGGATTGAGTGTGAAACCAGAGAACTAGACGCAGTATTTATTTTCGCTAATGAGAACGAACCGGCAAATGTACGATATTTCACCAATTATCGTCCAGTATTTGAAACCACCGCAGTTGTTATATCAAGGTGTGGTGAGGCAGTACTGCTCATTGGTCCTGAAACAGAAGCTCTTGCTTTAGCTCACTCCGTACTACAGAACTATAGAATGCTGCAGCCGTTTAGGGAGACCTCTGACCCAGAGTATCCGGATATTCAATTGGATACTTTTACAGATATATTTTCTGAGATGAACAATGGACTCGGAATAAAAAAGCTTGGCCTTATTGGAACTAATCTCATGACAGTACAGGTATATGAGAAGATTCAGGAGGCACTTCCAGATGCAGTTATGACCAAAGAGGATTATCTTCTGCGAAAATTGAGGATGATTAAATCTAAAAAAGAGCTTGATCTGATTAGGAGAGCAGCAGTTATTGCAGGAGATGGATTTAAGTTTGCACTTGAACGGATACATCCAGGTATGACGGAGTTGGAAGCTGTTGCAGAGTGTCTATATGGTGCCTATAAGTATGGAGCAGAAGGGACAGGATTTCAGATATGGTGTGTTTCAGGAAAAGCCACAAATCAGGCAATTGGAATTCCAACACAGCGGGTTATTAGAAGGGATGAAGTTGTTCAGATCTCAATGGGTGTGCAGATTGAGGGATATGTCTCCAGTTTTGGAAGAGCCTTTGTGTTTGGAAATATACAGGATGATATTAAAAAAATGTTTGAGGTAAACCTTGCTTCAAATGCTATGACTCATGAACTTATCAGACCTGGAGCTTCAGCCGCAGAAATTGCAAAGAAGGTTCATGGTTTTATCAGGAAAGAAGGGTTTGGTGACTGTCTCGTATATGGCCCTGCACATGGTATCGGTATGATGGAATGTGAATACCCCTTTATAGAGACTACTTCAGATTTTATATTGAGTGAGGGAATGACCTTTGCAGTAGATTCCTATCTGTCAGGTCTCAAGTATGGAATGCGTTTCGAAGATACTGTGGCTGTCACATCACAGGGAGAAGAGCAGTTTTGTGATTATAGACGGGAAATAATTAGTCTTTAGGTGAGGGGGAAGTGAATAAAATAGGAATCCATTATGGTAGTTTTGTTTCTTCCTGGAGTGAATACCAATTCCCTTTGATTAGACGAGTAAAATCTATAGGATTTGATGTGTTGGAATTCAGAGTTCCTTTTCTTTTAACCATGATTAATTCCCAATTGAAGCGATTTAAAGAAGAATTGTTAGATCTGGTTTTATGTTGTAGCTAGGAAATATTACTATTTTATGAGGAGCTGTAATTAATATGTTATTAGATTTTCTTCAAGAATAATCCTACATTATATATTTTTTAAATGCTTGGAGCTGTTTCGAATTATCAATTCGGGTTCAAGCATTATTTTTGATGTAATAGGGGAATTCTTTTCAATCCCGTTTATGAGCGTCGTTACGGCAAGTGTTGTCATAAGCTCATAATCAATATTTATCGAAGTAAGAGAGATTCGATTCAATTCTGAATATTCCAAATTATCAATTCCAATGAGCACAAGATCTTTCCCGATGACTATCCCATGTTTTTCTGCTTCTTCTATAACACCATAAGCAACTTCATCGTTTATACAGAAGATTCCATCATAAGAAACACCCTTTTCAATGAGCTTGCGAAATGCTTCTGCCCCATCATTTATTTTAAATCCAGCATAAATTATGTCTTTTGCTAAAAGCGTTTTGCCCGCAGAGCTAAGTGCTTTTCTAAAGCCCTCCAGTTGTTTGGTAAAGGAGCTGAAAGAGGCCATATCTTTTGATGAATTGAAAAAAGCAATTTTTTTACATCCTTGCTGTACAAGATGCTTACCGGCTATTTCACCAATTGAAAATTCATTATTAATTACGCGAGGGCCATGATAAAAGCTGGGTGCCGTATCAACTACTATATGTGGGATTTTAATTGATTTAATAAGTTCCATTGATTCCTGTTCTTTTTCACAAAGACAGAGGATCAGGCCTTCAACACGCTGTGATATTAATGATTTTGTTAATTCAATAGCTTTTGATGGGGACCATCCATTTTCCGCATAGATCAATTGGTAACCATTATTATATGCAACATTGGTGGCAGTCCTGCTCATGATGCTGTAAAAAGATTCAGTTATATCATTAACAATAAATCCGATTGTTTTTGTTCGGCCGGCACGAAGATTTTTTGCAGCTGAATTAGGAACATAGTTTAATTCTTTAGCGATAGTAAGAATTTTTGACCGGGTTTTTTCACTGATTCGGGAGTTGGGATTGAAAGAGAGCGATACCGTTGTCTCTGATACTTTGGCTTTTAGTGCGACGTCTTTTAATGTTGGAGCATAGTGTTTAGTCATACGATAAACTAACTATAGCAGGAATGTTGATAAAATTGAAGATGGAAAAGTAAAAAACAATGAAAAATTCCTAAATGATTGATATTATTGTTGAAAAGTTCTTCTATTTTAGTTAAACGATAAACATTAAAAAACTTATAATACAGGACAAAATTCAGTGAATATAATATAAATATTCAAAAATGCGGTAAATTAGTGAAGAAATTTATTAAATATTTTTATTGACTGCAGAGATAAAATATGATTAAATAAATTAAGGTTTAACGATAAACCTATTAAAAATGGAGTGATAAAATGAAAGGTGGAGCCAGAACTTGGTACTTCCCGGATGGGTATCTTCCGGAAAAGAAAACAATAGGTGAAAAGAAAACAATAGGTGAAATGGAAGCTCATGAAGCACTTATGCTTTTTAATACAGCGAATTCCAAAATAGCTGTCTATCTGGATATATACTTCTCTGATGCTCCTCCCGAAAAAGATATCCATATACTTGTGGATAAAGAGAGTGTAAAAGCCTTGAGAATGGACTATCCGGAAGATATTGGTGGTCTGAAGATAAAACCGCTAACACAGTATGCCATACGTGTGCGATCTGAAATCCCGATAGTTGTGCAGTTTGGGAGACTGGATACCACGCAGAAAAATATGGCTTATTACGGCTCAATGGGATTTTTTGAAGATTAAAGAGTTAAAGGATTTGTATGATATGGGTTTAATACCATGAATTATAAAAAAAATACGATGACTGTGAATGGGATGGTGGATTCCAAGCAATTAGGTGTTTGCTTGCCGCACGAGCACCTCTTTATTGATATACGGTTTATT
>Ga0307989_1001889_pt1 | contig 10520 bp, 5 predicted proteins | sample EllFjometagen185_FD_203164 | JGI IMG/M metagenome (GOLD analysis project Ga0307989, IMG submission 203164) | Marine microbial communities from Ellis Fjord, Antarctic Ocean - #185 | ecosystem: Environmental > Aquatic > Marine > Unclassified | place: Southern Ocean | collected 2014-10-08 | reverse complement strand
TCCTTTTCTTTAAAGGTCAGCGCATCAAGACCAATATAAACCTCCCCTCTGAAAGTTAAAACTGCCGGTTTTGCATTCTGCTCAGTAAAGGGTTGTTCCCAATTCTGAAAACGATCCTTATTTAAAGAGGCAATTTTATGGTTAATGGACATTAATTTTTCAATACTTTTAACTGATTTTCTTTTTAGATTATTGATCAGTTTTTGGGACTCATCCATAAAACAAGGAACCGTTGGTTTAAATGAATATTTTACTTCCTTTAAGTCTAAATTTTTTGCAGGAGACAAAACGATGATCATGGATACGCTCTATTTTTATATTTCAGGTTAATTCTCTGCTTACCTACCAGAAAATTCAGTTGAATTAGTTTTTCTATATTGATTGGTTTAAATATTTATCTTTCAATCTAAGGTATTTTTTTCAACAAAACAATAGCAACCTATCTCAAGATTAATTATAATAGGCCCTCTAAACATACCAACGCCTGTTATTGGGAAAGTGTCATCCGCACGCCATTTTTTTTCTACCCTAAAAACCATCTCCGATGAGGAAGATCAGAGGACAATGGCTTTGTTGTTTGGTCAATACTCCTTCTGGGGTTAAACCAATACTATCTCTATTGGGGACGGATTTTCTTCTTTTCCAATCTATTTAATTGATATGGTGTTGAATCAGATATCAATATTTATCTTAACTATTTCACATATTCAACAGGCCAGAATTCCAGTCAAGGGCTTAAAATAAACATTATCATCCTTTGTTACATTTGATTACAATTTTTAACGAATGATTCATGCTTTGCCAAAGCTTTTAAACTAGCTTAGTATTATCTTTTAACAGTTAAACTACAAATTGAAACGAAATAGGTTGAATATAATGGCTAATAAATATCGGTTAAAACATATCATATTAGGACTGATACTTCTAAGTTTTTCAGGAATGCTCTATGGGCAAACCCAAGGAGTCAGTGTCAAAGTGATGGAATTGGTTCCTCAAAAACTGGAAGTTAAAAAGGAATATATTGGTCATTTGGAACCGCTGGAACGGGTAACCATAAAAACTGAAACAGCAGGCACCGTGGAAGAACTGTTTTTTGAGGAAGGCAAAGTGGTTAACAAAGGTGATGTGTTGGTACACATCTCCACTGAAAAACTAACGCTGGAGGTTGAAAAAGCTAAAGCAAATTTTCGTTTGGCGGATACTAATTACCAAACTGAAAAGATGCTCCTAGAGAAAAATATGGCAGATAAACGTCTTCAAATTGCAGAATCTCAAGCACTTGAAGACTTAGCCAAAGCCGAATCAGATTATCTGGCAGAAAAGCAACTAGTTGATAAGAACATTACCTTTAAACGCCTGCAAATGGATAAGCGAAGTGCGCTATCTGCCTACCGACTCGCTGAATTAAATTATCAAACACAAAAAACCTTGGCTAATCAGGATATCTCGTTACAAAAGGCCAAGCTAAACTTGAACCAGGTCCAGGCCAATTATGATTTAGCTAAATCCAATTACGACAAAGAAAAAGGATTGTTGGATAAACAATTCTCCAGCCAATCTAGTTTTGATACCGTTGCCAATACATTGGAAAATAGGCGTATCGCTCTTGTTTTGGCCAATATAGAGCTTGAAAGAGTAAAAGTCCAAACTGATCAAATTCAATTGGAATCCTTTCTCAATCAAAGAGATACATTTAAAATTAAATTGGAATTAGTAGAATTGGAATTGGAAAATTACGCTGTAAAGAACGATTTTTGGAAATTAAAATCTTATCAAACGCTAAGGGAAAATGCCAAACTGAGATTAGCCCAGGCTAGAATTAATTTGGAAGAATCCGCCAGTAAGACAGATCAGGTAAAATTAGAACGGTTTTTAAATGCCCGTGACGTCAATAAAGTACAACTGGATCTCGCCTTATTGAATTTGGAAAAATCAAAAGTTAAAGCACCATTTACTGGTGTTGTTAAACATAAATATGCTCAAAATGGTGGATATCTTAAGTTGGGAGAAGCCTTACTAGAGATTATGGACATATCCAGTGTACTAGCCAAAATCAACATCCCTGAAAAGGATATTCAATACCTTAAGCGTGGAAAGATAGTAAAAATTACCTTAGATGCACTCCCTGATCAGATTTTAAAAGGTACCATAAAAACCATTGGTTTAGAAGCCGATACTAAAAGTCGCAGTTTTCCAGCTGAAGTCATTGTCGATAATTCAGACAGAAACCTCTTACCGGGAATGATGACAAGGGCTGAAACCATCGCTCTTTCACTTTCAAAGCAAATTATGGTTCCCTCCCATGCTGTTTTGGAAAGGGAATATGGTAAAGTTGTATTTATCGTAGAAAACGGTAAAGCCGTGGAAAAACAAGTTTCATTAGGCACATCAATCGATAATAAAGCCCAGATTCTTTCCGGATTAAAGGTTGGTGATCGGTTAGTAGTATCCAGTCAACAATTTATTGCTAATAACGATGTCATCAACATCATTGCCACCACTAAACAGCTCGTTCAAAAATAAGAAAAATTCAATATCCCGATATGTGTCATCCAGTCTTAATCGGGATTGGTGTATCAAAAATATGCGAAGGAAAATAAAAAAATGAAATTCAAAATTAGTGAATTGGCGGTAAAAAAACCAACGACCATATTTATGCTCCTATTACTAATCGTCATCGTCGGTTTTACCGCTTACAAAGCCATGCCCAAAGAGTCTTTCCCTGATGTTACCTTTAATCATTTGTTCGTCTCCATTCCTTATCCTGGTGCCTCCTCCAGTGAAGTGGAAGCCCAGATAACCAATAAAGTTGAGGAAGAACTCCAAGATCTGGATGACCTGGAGGAGCTCACATCCACTTCTATCAACGGTTCTGTAACCATAGATATTGAATATATACAGGGAACAGACCTGGAAAAATCCAAAGCTGACATCCGTGATGCACTGGAAAAAGTTAAGGCTGACTTACCGGATGATGGCAATGAGTGGATAATATCTGATTTTAGCCCGGCAGACCGACCGATTATGACAATTAACATCTCAGGAGAGGTTGGTCTGTATGAATTAAAAATCAAAGCTGAAGATCTAAAAGATCGGCTGAAAAGAATCCCTAACATCGCTGAAATTAATCGGATAGGAGGTCTTGAAAAGGAAGTTAAGGTACAGGTCAACCCAAAAAAACTACAATACTACAAAATTGATTTGAATCTTATTTCCGCTACCATATCCAACGGAAATAAAGATATACCTGGGGGGAGCATTGATGTGGGTCCAATGGAGTATCAAATTCGTGTCCCCGGTGAAGTTAAAACGGTAGACGAAATCAAAAACATGATAGTTTCATATTCTGAAAATGGGCCGATATATATCAAGGATTTGGCAGATGTTGAATTTTCGTTTAAGAAACTGACCAGTCGTTCCCGATTAAATGGGGCGGAATCTGTTTCCCTGGATGTTAAAAAAGTAGTTGGTGCAGATATGGGATCCATTTCTGACATAGTAAAAAAAATCGTCCAACAGGAACAAAAAAGGGTGGGTGATAAGATCCATTACAATATTTTAGGTGACCAATCAATCGACGTGGCAGACGGGGTAGACGATTTGGAAAATAACATCCTCACTGGTGTGCTGTTTGTTTTTATCGTATTGATACTGTTTTTAGGTGTTAAGAATGCTTCATTTGTAGGAACGGCCATTCCTTTATCCATGTTAATGAGCTTTATCATTCTTTATTTCATGGACATGACCCTAAACAAAATTGTTTTATTCGCATTGATTGTATCGCTGGGAATGCTGGTCGATAATGCCATTGTAGTGGTGGAAAATATTTTTCGCCATGTCAATACCGGTAAAAATCGGATTGATGCTACAATTATTGGTGTTAGTGAAGTAGCATCTCCGGTGATTGCCTCCACACTCACCACTTTGTTGGCTTTTATTCCGATTCTGTTCATGCCAAATGTGATCGGTGATATTTTCAGCTATCTGCCAAAAACCTTATTAGTGACACTCTCCTGCTCATTGGTAGTTGGATTAATTTTCAATCCGGTATTATGTTCCACCTTGATGCCGATGCCCAAAAAAGCCATTGAAACCGATGAAGTCAAACTCGTCAATCGGTCTAAATTTCTGCAAAAGTACCGTAAAGTCCTGGAGTTGGCGCTCAATCATCCGCTGAAAACCTTATTAATCATTGGTGTTTTCTGGTGGGGGATGGTGTTTTTATATTTTGGTATCAGTAATCCATCTGTCAGGGTAGAGTTTTTTCCAAAAAGTGAACCTGAATCCGCAAAAATTACCATCGCCACACCGGAGGGGACAACATTGGAAGCAGCTGATAAACTTGTGAAGGAGATCGAAAACAGAATTCAACCCTTTGCGAAACATGCTGATTCCATCGTCAGCAATATTAAAAAAACCGACAGCACTATTACCCTTAATTTTCCTTCCTGGGAAAATTGGAAAGATTTGAGACCTCTGGAAGTCATTGATGAAATCCAAAAAATCATTCCTGAGTTTTCAGGAGCAGAAATCAGAGTAGCGGCAGCGGGTGGAGGGCCTCCCACGGGGAAAGATGTTCAAATCGAACTGCTCGGTAATCAGTTTTCAGACTTAAGGGAAATGTCTGCTAAAATTGAAGACCTGATTAAAGATACCAAAGGACTAGTAAACCTGGAAAATAGCTTTAATACTAGTCGGGCTGAAATTCAAATTATTGTGGATCGCGAAAAAATCGCTCAACATGGGCTAAGTGTAAAAGATGTCGCCATGATCGTTAACATGTCCTTTCAGGGAATGAATGTTTCTGAATACCGTATTGGGGTTGATGACTATGATATTGTGTTGAAATTGGACAAGCGTTATCGACAGTCACAAAACGATCTTAGTGCCTTGTATATAACAACTCCGACTGGTTATCAGGTTGCTTTAAGCGAGCTGGCCAGAATTGAAAAACACCCGGCTATCGGAACTATTAGTCATTTGGACCTGGAAAGAAAAGCGACGATTATGGGTGATTCATCAAAAGATCGCTCCGGTGCTGAAGTCTTAAAAGATGCTAAGAAAAAGTTGGAACCATTATTAGATGAAATTGAAAGGAAAGGCATGAGCATACAATATGCCGGCGCCAACAAAATGCAGAATGAAGCCCAGGGATTTTTAATTCAAAGTTTCTTTGTCGCGCTATTCTTGATTTTTATGGTCCTGGTTTCGCAATTTGACTCCTTGATACTACCTTTTATTATATTGGCTTCTGTAGTGGCATCTTTTAGTGGTGTCTTGTTGGGCTTTACCATTCATGAGCAACCGTTAAGTATTATGGTTGGTGGTATCGGTATCATTGCCTTGGCTGGGGTTGTCGTTAATAACGCCATTGTATTGATCGATTATATTGGTCAGCTGAGGAAGAAAGGACATGAGATGCGCGAAGCAATCATCCTATCAGGAATGACCAGGTTGAGACCGGTTTTACTCACAGCCGTTACCACCATGTTAGGGATGCTCCCCATCACTATCGGTATGGAGATTAACTTCTATCAATGGCCATTTGTATTTTTTGGATCTGAGAGTGGAGCCATGTGGAAACCTTTGAATGTAACCGTATTATATGGGATTGGCGTCGCAACATTCTTAACACTATTTATGGTGCCAACCTTATACTACTTGGCAGAATCAGGGAAAGAGAAGACCCGGAATCTTTTAAAAAGCTCTTTTCTAAGGAAAATTAGTTGACGATGCACAATTTCAACGATAATTGTGCATTCATCAATTTTATAAAACGGAATTTGTAAGTATAGTTACATTGAGGCTTTAACAATTTAGAGAGCAACTCCATTCCAAGGTCTGAAAAAATGTCCAACATCAAGGTTCGGTCTGGTAGGTCATCACTATTCCTGTCATTCTGTTTAATTTATATTTCTATAGCGCCACTTATTTATGGGCAAAGCAAAAATCCAACCATCACCATTAAAGGCAATACCAGAACAACTACCTCCTACTTAAATAGTATTGTAGAAAACTGTCTGGAAAATCAAAGTGCCGGAGAACAAGTCCCGATTGATACACAAAAAGTTCAGGAGTGTGTCTTAAATACGAAACTGTTCTCAAGAGTTGATGTCTCCCATGAAAATGATATCTTAGAAGTAGAAATTCAGGATCGGTGGACATTGATTCCAGTCCCCATAGTTGTTTCTGAAAAGGGAAAGGACACATCTTATGGAGCGCTACTGATGGAAAACAACTTCCTGGGATCAGGTAAAAAACTGGTCGTCGGTGGTACCATGTCAAAAACAAATAATTTTATGGTGCTGATGGTCGAAGATCCCTCTATTTCTTTTTCCGACTGGAGTATGAAATTCATGGGTGGGCAAAGCCACAAAACTCTTGAAGCCTATGAAGAAGATCGTATCACAGATGGGATGGATTTAGACTCTCGGTTTTATTCTACCAGCCTGGGATATCAGTTCAATAACCACTTTAAAAGTGCCCTCCAATTAAGTTTTAATCAACTTAACTTTGACACTTTTGAAGATTATAACCCCCCGGAAGATGTCTCAATCATCAGTGCCGGTCTGACAGCTAAAATGGATTTTTCAAATTATCGTTTTTATTATCAGGAAGGGTTTTCTGCTGATCTTAAATATTTGGAAAACATCAATCGTTCTGATAAGGCCGATTTCACAAAAACATTTGCCTTAAAGATGAATTGGCAAATGGAAACATTTAATGAACAGGCATTACAATTTGGCTTTTCCGGCGGCGGTATTCAAAATGCAGATCGAAGAAGTGCCATACGCTTAGGGAGTAAAAATGGTTTCAGAGGTGTCCCCGGAGGTGGTGCCTGGTCAAAAGCCTACTATGCACTCTCTACTGATTATCAAATACCAGTATTATGCAGTGAAAAGGGGACCTGGACCATCGCCCCATTTATTGATTCCGGTTTTTTGATTCAACAAGTTGATAACAAAACTGTTAATTATCACTCCTACGGTATTGGTAGCTATTTTTTCCTTAAAAAAATAGCTATTCCTGGCATCGGACTAATCATCGGGACTAACACCGAATACCAGGAAAACTTTTTTAAATTCACCATCGGTTTTGATATTTAATCACTAAACCAAATCTGCTTTTGAATTTTCTTTTGGGTCGGCGTCATTCATAACAATGCCTTGCCATACAAATATGACTGTGATTATGTTGGATTCGAGTAATACTATCTTGGACTTCTTCATCAGAAAAGCAGGGAGCCAAATCAACAGCTATTTAAACAACTTTGCAAGCTACATATTTAATCAAAGATTTAACCGCTTAATAAATGAAATCTTTTAAATTCTGTCCGCAATGTGGGTCTGATCAACTGTATCGGAATAAACCCTTTGTTTTGGACTGTCCGCAATGTGAATTTCAGCTTTTTATCAATCCAGTCGCTGCAGTGGCGGGTATAATAAAGAATAATTGCGGTGACATGCTAATGGTGAGACGTGCCTTTAATCCGAAAATAGGAATGCTAGATCTCCCTGGTGGTTTTGTAAATGTCGAGGAGTCTGCTGAAGATGCTTTATTTCGCGAGATCAAAGAAGAATTGAATCTGGAAGTGATCTCGTGTCTTTTTATTAAGTCGCAAGCAAATGAATATAAATATAATAGTGTCACTTATTATCCGCTTGATCTTTTCTTTGAATGCACAGTGAAATCGTTTGATAACATTATTTTACAGGATGAAGTGAGCGATTATTATTTTATACCCATTCAGCAACTGGATATAAATTTAGTAGCCTTTGATTCAGTTAAATCGGTCCTTTCCTGGTATAAGAATCAGATATGGAATTAAAGCTAATGTGAAATATTCAGCCGATCAATGATGGAGACTATTAGCTAATCAAACATTCCCCAAATTTTGTTAAAAATCTTATAATGCACTATAACCCCATCCCGGCACCATTCACCTTCAACCACTGCTTTCTTTCCTGGAAATCCGGGATCACCTTATCGATCTGGTTCCAGAATTCCTTGGTATGATTGGAGTAAATCAAATGTGTCAATTCATGGACGATGATATAATCCATAACGCTCAACGGAAGTTGAACGCATTTCCAATGAAAATTGAGATTGATTTTAGCTGAACAAGAGGCCCAGCGATGTTTCAATTCCAGAATTCGGACTTGATTTGGTGTAACTGTTTTTGAATGTTTCCTTTAACACAACTTCCCGGAAATCCTCTCTCAGGCTTTTGGATGGATTTTGTAGAATACCTTCGCCCTGATCGATAATTTCCCAACCAAGGGCTTGAAGCTGGTCTAAAAAGGGTTTTTCAACGTATTTGTATTCAGACCTGGTTTTGTTTTTTGTGGGATGGGCAATGAATTACCCATCTGTATTTATATTTTCGCATTGTAGGATGGGCTACTTGTAGCCCATCTTTTTGTCTTCATTCCGTTATATTCAACCGCATGGGCAACAAGTAGCCCATCCTACTATTTCAATTGTTTGATCATTTTATCAAAATCACTCTCAAACAGGCGATCCTGCACAATACGATACTTTTCAAATTCGCTTTCTGCATGGGCTTTGGCAATTTCTGCTGTTACTTTTCCTGCGTCCTGCAGGGTCTCACGGTCTGTGGCTTCGATGAACCGGTTCAGACGTGTTTCCCAGTCCTGCATCGTCATCGGGATCTGTCGCAGTGCCATATCTTCCGCAACATCCAGATAGGCTGAAACCAGCCGTTGCAATTGCGCCATTTCGTTTTCGGTCAGATAGTTTTTGGCAATGTTGACGTCAAACTTCTGGATTTTACCTTTCGGAGCGTCTTTCCAGGAGGTCAGACCCATATTGTTTTTCTCGGCATCAGCCCAATCGTAGACCACTTCTGCCGCTGTCTGACCATGAATGGCCCAATGCAGCTTGTTCTGCACCATCGCAAAAAAACGTTTGGTCGCTTGAGCAGTTACGTCATAATCAATAGAAGTCGCATAAATGTCGGTGATCTTCTGGTAAAACTTGCGCTCACTCAGGCGAATTTCTCTTATACGCTGCAACTGTTCTTCAAAATATTTTTTACCCAGGATGGAACCATCATTCTTCAAACGGTCATCATCCATCGTATACCCTTTGATGGTAAACTCCTGAATAATAGTAGTCGCCCATTTGCGGAATTGCACGGCACGTTCCGAGTTAACCTTGTAACCAACGGCAATGATAGCAGAGAGATTGTAATGATTTGTGTTATAGTTTTTACCGTCCCTGGCAGTTATTCGAAAATTTCGAATAACTGAATCTTCCTGTAACTCACTGTCCGCAAATACCTTCTTCAGATGATAGTTTATCGTGTGGGTCTCTACATCATAAAGCGTTCCCATCATTTTCTGGGTGAGCCATACGTTTTCATCCGCATATACTGCTTCGCCCCCCCCCTTGCCGCTTGCCGCCACAAAGGTTAAATATTCAGCGGCCGATGATCGGATGATCGGATTTTTTTTCTGGCTCATGACTTTCCTGCCTTTTGTAGGATGGGCTACTGTGTTGCCCATCTTTTGATTTTATTAATATCTACTACAGCATGAGCAACAAGTAGCCCATCCTACTCAATGCCCATCTTTTTTTTCACGATCCACTTTGTTCTAGTATTATGCCTAGCATCTGAAGCGATCCGCATATAGACCTGTAAGAAAGCTATAGACCTAACCCAAAAACGCCTGTTTTCTCAACCTTGAAATGTGAGGTATAAGCAGATGCTTATGTAGGGAAATATACTATTTTTTTTTAATACTGATAGATGCCATTCAACGACCAAAAATTAGCTGTGTATTCAGAAGCCCCTGGAAGGTTTCTTTTGATGAGTCCCCTTATGAAAAAACTATTTTGGATGAATGCTGACGCAATATTGACAGATGTTTCAATGTAAGCACCATAAGTTCCAATATTACTGGTACAGCTCCCTCCATCTACATCATTACGGTAATCTTTGCATTCATATGTCCAATTGTTATTAGACAATACGGGTGCCAATTTGAGATCTTTTTCTCCATCTTTATCAAAATCTAAATAAATCGAGTATGCGTAATCATAACTAGTAGAATCAACCGGCCAGATATCGCTTATCTTAATCAAAATATATAAAGTAGCTTTATCCTCACTGACAGCAAATCTTAAATGCTCTATTTGAGTCCCTTGTGCTGACAATTGTTAGGAAGAATAATCTGGCGAATAGTTAGCAATGGAAGCCCAATCTAAATCGCATCCGTCAACCACTATATTGGCAGTAGGAATTGTATATGTCGTGATTTCAGTGGGTGCAGCGCTTTCACCTGATGGAGAATATAGATTATTATCCTCACTCTCAGCGCATCCAATAATCAGGCAACATGTAATGAGAATAAGGAATGCATTATATATTTTAAAAACTATTTGTCGTTTCATGTTCTGTATTTAAAAAAAATTATAAAAAGGATTAGCTCATTATAATAAAAATACTTTTGCAACTAATCATCGAAAGAAGATGACGCTCCTTTAAAAGAAATATT